>Ga0315283_10003904_pt1 | contig 12828 bp, 8 predicted proteins | sample YL17G09_0_MG_FD_204541 | JGI IMG/M metagenome (GOLD analysis project Ga0315283, IMG submission 204541) | Sediment microbial communities from Yellowstone Lake, YNP, Wyoming, USA - YL17G09_0 | ecosystem: Environmental > Aquatic > Freshwater > Lake > Sediment | place: USA: Wyoming | collected...
GACCTCTCGGGCGCCATTCCGGACACGAACAACCTCAGGTGAGTGGCCGGCCGCCACGGCCTGGAAAGCCTCGAGGGCCGCTCCGATCTCAGCGCCATCCCAGGCGTCGGCCACGACATAGACCGGCACCTGGACTTTCCGTCTCTCGATCGTGCCGAAGAAGACGACCCGATCGAGGATTCTGTGATCTGACGGCCGCTCCGACTTCAACGTTCGCCAGTGCTCCGAAAGCTTGAAGTACGTTCGCACGCCGTATCGCGCGCCCCAATAGAGATTCGACGCGGGATCTCGTCCGTTCCCGAGGCTCGCCGGTACGGGAACGATTCCCTGATGCGCGTTGTCGCACAGCGCGACGATGACGTGCGCCACAATGGGCTTACCGGCCACGAGGTCGCCGTCGACCCGCGCCTGAACGTGCGAATCGTCCAGCGCGATGGCCACCGAGGTCGCGAGATGGAAAAGCACGAGTGCTCCGAGCCGTCTCAACGAGAACACTGAGGGCCGCGCGCCGTTTCTCATGTTCGCTCCGAAGGCCTTAGACTAGCTCGAATCTCACAGTTGTGAAGGTCGGCCGTTCCCTGAAAACCCAGCAACGTGGCATGATCGCGCCCGCGAACGTCCAGGCCCACTCTTTTGAGCCGGTGCGGGCCGTTCCGGCACCCAGGTGCGTGGCTGTCACTTCTTTGGGGGAACGACTCGGATGAAAGGGTGGGCTATCGACATAGGGACGACCAACACCGAGGTCGCTTGCTGGGACGAGACCACGAGGCAGCCCACTCTGCTCGATCTGGAGGGCATCTGTAGAAAGCCGGGAGTCGACGATCCCCTACAGGCTCCGCACGTCGTTCCCTCCGCAACGGATTTCCTCGAAGAGGTCGGCGCCGTCGATTCGCTCGGCGCCTTGCCGTTTTTCGCCCGCCGCTTCTTCATCGGCCAGCAGGCGATCATCGGCCGGCCGGCGGTCGAGAAGAACGAAGGCCTCGCGCGCCCGAGCTTCGTCCCGACATTCAAGCGCTATCTCGAGCGCGAGGCGCTACGTCCCCTGGCCCGCGTCGGGAAGAAGCAGTTCACTGCCCGCGAGGTCGCCTACCACTTCACGCGAGAGCTGCTGGCGGCGGTCAAACGCCAGACTGGACATCGCGTGCGGGAGGTCGTGATCACGGTTCCCGTCGAGTCGTTCGACACCTACCGCGCCGAGTTGCTCGATATCGGACGCAGGCTCGGCGTTGAGCAAATGCGCTTTCTCGACGAACCCGTGGCGGCGGCGCTCGGATACGGTCTGGGCGTGACGGAGGACCGGCACGTCCTCGTCGTGGACATGGGCGGCGGGACAATGCATGTCGCGCTGACCCGGCTGACCCCCGCCGGCGCCAGTGAAGGTCACGCGCAGGTCCTCGCGAAGGAAGGCCGTCTCATGGGCGGCAACGTCGTCGATGGATGGGTGCTCACCGAGGCGTGTCGAGCCTTGGGCTACGACCTTCCGGAAGACCAGGACGACGAAGACGCTCGCTTCTGGCGAAGGCTGATGCTCGCGGAAGCCTGCCGTGTCAAGGAGGCGGTCTACTTCAACGACACCGCCACGTTCCGCTTGACCCCTCCCGTCCGCTTCACCGCGATCAACGCCCAGGCCCCCGGGGGCGCGCCGCTCTTCAAGTTCTCGCGCGACACTCTGGTGGAGGTTCTGAAAGCCAACGGGTTCTACTCGACGCTCGAGGAGTGCCTGGACCGCGTCTGGCAGCACGAGACGGCGAAGGGTCTGGGACCCGACAGCATCGACGAGGTCTTAGTCGTCGGGGGCTCGACGCTCCTTCCGCGCGTCTTTCCTATTCTCGAGGAACGCTTCGGGCGGAACCGCATACGCGCGTGGCAGCCGTTCGAGGCGGTGGCGTTCGGCGCCTCGGTGTTCTCCGCTGGGCGCTTCGGGCAGTCCGACTTCATCGTGCACGACTACGCGTTCATGACCCACGACCGAAAGACGAACGAGCCGCAGTACAACGTCGTCGTACCGCGCGGCTCCCACTTTCCGACCGCACCCGATCTCTGGAAGCGGCAGGTCACGCCCACGTGTTCCCTCGGCGAGCCGGAGACGATCTTCAAGCTCGTGATCTGCGAGATGGGCATGGGGGCGGGCGGTCCTCGGCGCTTCGTCTGGGACGCCTCCGGCGGTCTGCGGGTCTTCGGCGGCGAGAAGCAGGGGTCCGACGGACACATCGTCGTGCCGCTCAACGAAGCCAATCCAGCGCTCGGGTACCTCGATCCACCGCACCCGCCCGGGAATCACCACCCGCGACTGGAAGTGTCTTTCGGGGTCAACGGGGAGCGCTGGCTCTGTGCGACCGTACGCGACCTGCTGACGTCGAAGATCTTGATGAAGGAGGCCCCTGTCGTCCGGCTGATTTGATCTCCTCTTCGGTGGCAACGGGTAGGGAGGTGGCGGATGGACCTCATCGTCCCAACTGGGTTTCTCGTTATTGTGGGCGCCCTCGTTGTCTTGATGCTGATCTGGAAGGACTCGGCGGGTTCGCGGCGAGTCGACGAGCTGTGGCGCGAAGCCGCGGATCGGCTGGGGGCCAAGTTCACTCCCACGCAATTCGTCTTGAATCGCGCGATCGAGGGCACTTACGAAGACATGGCAACGCACGTCCGGCCGTACAGTTACTCGGAGGGAGAGGAGTGGCATCGTGGTACTGGTTTCCTCGTCTCCAGTCATCGCGTCCCCCCGAGTCTCGTTCTTCGTCCGCAGAAGTCATTCGTCGAGGACGTGAAGTTCGCCTTCAGTCCCGCAGACGTCGAGATCGGCGCCGAGGAGTTTGACGCGTCGGTGTACACACGCGGTGAACGGACCTACCTGCTCGCGGTCCTGGATCATGAGACGCGGGAACTCCTCTTGGACGGGTTCAAGTCGGGCCGCCTCGATCAGATCAAGGATGGCGCGCTCGTGTGTAAGCGGCGCGAGGAGGTCCAGGATCCGTCCGAGATCGTCGAACGTGTCCGATGGTTGCAGAATCTGGCGAAGCGCCTGCTGGACCCGGGAGACGAGACACCCAAGCGGTTGGCCGCCAACGCGGCGTCAGACCCGAGTGCGGGGCTGCGGCTCGCCAACCTGACCACGCTGCAGCGAGAATTTCCCGGGACCCGGACGGCGACCGGGGCGAGCCGCGTCGCGCTGGCGGATCCGGCGCCGGAGATTCGGCTCGCAGGGGCCGCAGTGCTCCGCCAGGAGGGGTTCGAGACCTTCTCGAAGTTGGCCACGGCGAGAGACGGGGTCGACCCCAAGATCCGTGTCGAGGCGTTGCATCACCTGGTGAAACGCGCCCCACCTGAGGCGGTCATTCCGGTGCTCGACGTTTTACTTCACGATGCCACTTGGGAGGTGTGCCGCGAGGCCGTCGCCGCCTGCGTGACTCTCCAACATGCGGGCGCCGTGCCGGCGCTTCTCGCTCGACTCGATCGGGACGGCGCGCCGGAGGCCGCGGTCGTGGCTGCCGCTCTCGGAGATCTCGGAGATTCGCGTGCGGAGCCCGCGCTTCTCACGATTCTCCGTTCACCTGACCTCGATGTCGCCGCCGCCGCAACCGAGGCCCTCGGGCGCGTCGGTTCCGTCGCAGCCGTGCAGCCGATCCTCGATCGGATCGCGGGTATGCCCCTGCGGCTCAAAGCCGAGGCGCGCGCGGCGATCGAAGCAATTCAAGTACGCCTGACTGGAGCGGACAGCGGCCAACTCGCCCTGAGCGACGCGGCCCATCCCTCAGGCACGCTTGCCCTTGCCGACGAAAGCAAGGGAGGGCAGGTGTCGCTTTCCGCAGACGAGGAGCGTGGCGCGGGACGGGAGAGGCCGCGGATCGCGGAGATCGAACCATGAGAAGGTTGCGTCTCCGCCCAAGGAGCCATCGTTGATCGCCTTCGTCATGGGGTTGGTCTTCGTGGCGGTCCTCTTTTTCGCCCTCCGACGTACCGGCGTCGATTCGCCCTCCCGGGCGGACTACCAAGTTGTACTCATTGACAAAGCGACGGAATGGCGCGTGGCCGCAGAGCGGCTCGGCGCCACGCTCACTCGTGACAGCCGGTCCTGGTTGCGTTCCGCGATCGTTCTGCGGGATGACGGTCTCGAGATACGGATGGAATCGCCCAAGCCGCGGGAGGGAGAAGCGATGAAGCCTACGGATCGCTTCGTCGTGACGGGGCCCGGGCTGCTTCCGTACGGCCTCCGGCTTGAAGCGCGCAACGCGTTCGCCGCCAACGAGGTGGTGGCTTTTCGCAGGTCGGACGTCGTGACGGAGGTGGGGCGATTCGATCAGTGGGTTACGGTGCTCGAACAATCCGCGTCCGCAGGGGCGGTCCTCGATCGAGAGACTCGCGAGTTGGTTCTCGAGGGATTCAGCACCCGGCACGTGGACCGACTCGAGGTCGAAAACGGCGAGGTCGTGTGCGAGCGGCGCCATGAGCCGGAGGACTCGTCGCAAATCGTCGATCACTTCCGCTGGATGCAGAAGCTGGCGAAGCGACTTCTCGATCCGGGGAACGAGACGCCCGGCCGCCTGGCGGCCAACGCGGCCTCCGACCCGATCGAGGACGTGCGACTCGCCAACTTGATCGCGCTTCAACGAGAGTTCCCGCAAAAACAGATCACGGACGAGGCGAGTCGTTCGTCGCTCACGGACCCCGCGCCTCAGCTTCGTCTCGCGGCGGCGGCATTCCTGGGTGCCGACGGGTTCAAGACCTTTTCGGAGCTTGCGGCGGCCAACGTTGGGGTCGGCTCCGACATCCGAGTCGAGGCCCTGCGCCACCTGGTGCATCGCGCACCCCGAGAGACGGTCATCCCGGTGCTCGAAGTTCTGCTTCGCGATGCCACCTCGGAGGTGCGTCGCGAGGCCATCATTGCCTGCGGGACCCTGAAACACACGGGAGCAGTCCCTTTGCTTCTGGCGCGACTCGACCCGAACCACGCTCCGCTCGCCTCGGCCGTGGCTCGGGCTTTCGGAGAGCTCGGAGATCCGCGCGCGGAACCGGCGCTCCTGACGATCCTCGGGTCGAGCGACGCGGACGTCGCGACCGCAGCAGCCGAGGCCCTCGGACGCCTGGGCTCCGTCGCGACCGTGCAGGCGCTCTTGAATCGAATCGAAGCGGGCTCGACGACAGGGCTGCTGAGGGCCGCGGCACGCGCGGCGATTGCGGCGATTCAGGCGCGCCAGATCGGAGCCCGCGACGGCCAGCTCGCCATCAGCGATACGCCCAATCCCACAGGCGCGTTGAGCATCGCCGACGAAACGAGGGGAGGGCAGGTGTCTCTTCCCGAGGGCTCGCCGTCGGGCGCGGAGGCCGAGAGACAGTCGGTCTCGGACGTCGAGCCATGATGGAGAGACTGGTCGGCCCGGCGATCTTCCTCGGCCTTCTCGCCGCTCCCTTCGTCCTCGCCTTCCTCTTCCGCTTCCTCTTCCTTGGGGGACGGACGCGGTGGTGGAATAAGATCAAGGCGCGGCGTCACGAGCGCGCCAGCCGTTCGAAACGCATCTCCGCCGCATGGAGGATCGCTGCCCGCAAACTGACCGGAGCCGATCCTGACGGAGAGGCCATCTCGGTCCAGTCCGACGGAGCGACGTTCCGGGTGGAGCCGATCGGACCGGGGGGTTTGAAGGTCCGGGTCACCACGACTGGAGAGTGCGGGATTCCGCGAAGCGTGAAGATCTTCGGGAGTAACGAGAATTCGCTCGAGGCGGAGCCGGTACGCGGTCGGGAGTTCCAAACCGGAGACCCCGAGTTCGACCGTCGAGTAGCGCTAGCCGGAGATCCGGCGTTTCTGCTGGCGGCCCTTGACAGAGATCTGCGCAGTCATCTCGCACATCACGCGAAGTCCGATGAAATCCGGATCGAAGACGGTGCGATCGCATGGACGAGTGGCAGCGACATCCTGAACTCCCGGGGCATAGTGCGGCGCGTCAAGCTGGTCCGCGACTTGGCGGAGAGCTTGCGCGACATCGGAGGAGACATCCCGCGTCGCCTGGCCGATCACGCCACCAAGGACCGGGTCCTGGGCGTTCGCCTCGCCAACCTCCGCGTGCTCAACGAGAAGTTCCCCGAGGCCCCGGAGACCCGGGAGGCGAATCGGAAGGCGCTCCGGGACGACAATCCGGAGGTTCGCATCCTGGCCGCTCCGTTCGTCGGCGAGGAAGGGTTGCAGGTGCTCTCGCGCCTCGCCACGTGGGCACCGAAGGTCGTCTCCAGTATCCGGATCCGTGCTTTTCGGCGGCTCGTCGAGTCCTCTCCCCGGGCCACGGCCCTGGGGATGCTCGACGACTACCTCGAAAACGGCAAGGGACGACGGCTGCTCGCAGCTGTTTACGAGTGCGGCCGGCTTCGCCACCGCGCTGCGGTGCCGAAGCTGATCGCGTTCCTGGACTCGAAGACTCCCGCGCTTTCTGCAGAGGCCGCATGCGCCCTTGGGGATATCGGCGATCCCTCGGCGGAGCAGCCGTTGATCGAGGCGCTTCGCTCCGGACGTGGCGAGATCCTTCTGGCGGTGGTGGCAGCGCTCGGTCGGGCCGGAACGGTACGCGCGGTCGCTCCGCTCCAAGAAGCCGCGTTATGGCCCCAACTGAGCCCCAACGCGAAGGCCGCGACCGAGGCTGCCGTCGCGGCCATCCAGGCGCGCGTGCCGGGGGCCGATCGAGGGCAGCTCGAGATCACCGAGGTGGCCCAGAACTCGGGAGGCCTCAGCCTCGCGAAGGACTCGGCCGGTGGCGAGGTGTCGCTGCCCGAAAGGGAGCAAGCCTGAGATCCGGCCCGTCGTTTCAGGCGCGGCTGTTGTCGGGCCAGGAAGGATCCGTCGCGGCGGCCCGGAAAAACGGCGGCACGAAGTCCGCGTCGCTCGTTTCATTCACGGCAAGCTGGATCTGGAATCGCATCACGTCCTTTGGAACCGGGCTCTGGTACGCGGCCAGGTGACGCGCCAGGGCGTCAAAGGGTTCCCGTGCTTCGGTGCGCGTGCTGCGATAGATCTTCATCGCTAGAGTCTCCGCGGCGCCGGGAGTGAGAAGGGATGGAATGGACGCCTCCAACTGCGAGAATCGCGAGTCGTCGATTTCCAACCCCCGTTTGCGGCAGAGCATACGGATCAGCTCGAATCCCTCTCGAGCGGTCACCGTGGGAAAGAGCGGGATCTTCACGTCGATGCGCCCGGGCCGTTTGAGATCCACCTCGATGAGGTCCGGCCGGCTCGAGGCGAGAATCCACACGACGCGGCCCCGGCTGGTGCTGTCGCCCATCTCCTCCGCGATCATCGAGTAGATGCGCCCCGAAAGGCCCGAATCGCCAGTTCCCGACTCCCGTCGGCCGAGAGCCTGGTCGGCTTCATCCACGAACACGTAGCATCTGCCGAGCGCACGGAGCAAGCGAAAGATCTTCTCCAGGTTCCCCTCGCTGCTCCCGACCCACTTGTCCCTGAAGTTCTTCATCTTGACGATGGGAACTCCGGCCTCTCCCGCGAGGCACTCCACCAGAAAAGTCTTCCCCGTGCCCACCGGTCCGCAGATCAGATACCCCTTGGGTAGCGCCGCGACGTCGTTCGATCTCCAGAGCGCCACGTCCTGGCGCAACCAGGCCTTCGCGGCCTCCATGCCGTACAGGTCGTCGAGCGTCCGCGTCGACTCGATGAACTCGATCAGGCGGCTGCAGTCTTTTTCGACGAGCTGCTTCTTGAGGCGCACGAGATCGTCCGAGACGATGGGCTCCTTCCGGTGCTGTTTCGTCTTGAGCATGCTCTCCACCGCGCCCAAGGTCGTGCCCGCGAGCTGCTGCGCAACGCCGTCCGGATTCCCCGCGTACTTCTCGAAAGCCGTCGGGCACGAGGGCCCGAGAATCGTAAACGCCTCGGCGAGGTCCGCGGGGGACGGGAGCGCGATCCGCACGTGGAATGCCCGGGGATTGTTCACGATCATCGGATGGAGATCCGCCAGATTCTCCGTTACGAGAAACGTCGCGAGAGCGTGTCCGGCGAGGAGGCTGTCGTTGGCCCAATCACGGAGGAGCAAGGCGACGGCGCCCAGATCGTGGCTGGCCGCCGACCCCGCCGTAGGCGCGAGCAGGTCGGCGGAATTCACGATGCAGGCGACCTGGATCGACTCCCTGCCGAGACTCGCGAGGTTGCCGCAGTAACGGAAGAACCGGGTCAGCGTCTCCACGGCCGGGCGGGGTTCCTTCCAGGTCTTCTGCGATTCCATGAAGTTCGGCCACTTCGCGAGGGTCTCGCCGCCTTTCTCCACGCGAATGCCGTTGCCGAGGTCGTAGCTGAGAACAACGCCGAAGCGGGGCAGGAGAACGTCGAGAAGGAAGTCGGTCAGGCTCCCGATGCGCTTTCCCGACGACGCAGAAACGACCATCCTGTCGTTCACGTTGCCGGAGACGATGAACTGGCTAGCGGCGTTGCTCTCGTACGACTCGACGAGATCGCGCGCCCACTTCGGAAGTCCAGCAGTCTGACCCATCGGAGCGGCTCCCACCCGTCAGTTCTTTTCTTCGACTCCCGGCCCCATCGTCTTGGCCGGAGCTTCCTTCGCCGGGCCTCCACCGGTCGCCGGAGAGGACGGCTGGAGCGCGATCCCTTCCTTCGCCGCGAAATCGGCCAGCGCTTGATCCGCCAGTGCCTTCTGTTCCGTCTCCTGCACCTGGACCGAGGCCATCTCGACGCCGTCGCGGGCGACGCGAGCCCGTCCCGCGGCTTTCAGCCTCTCGTCCTCGACCATCTCATGCAGTCTGTCGAGGGTATCGCCCGTTCCACCGATCGTCGTGATCATCCCGGAGGCCATCTCGGTCAGCTCGGCCAGCGCCCTCTTCACCTTCAGGTCGCTGATGCTCGCCTTGAGCGCCTCGAGCTTCGTTCGGGCGTTCGCGATCGCGACGTCCCGCGCCTTGACGAGGTCGCGATAGGTGATCTCGGCCTGCTCGAGCTGCTTGTGGTTTTCTACGAGCTCGCGCTCGACGGTTGCGAGGCGAAGGGCGTACTGCCCCGCCGCCTCGCGGTTTCCGGCCTTCAGATGCGCCGACGTCTTCGCACGGAGGTCGCGCTGCTCCGTTTCGAGCTTGCCGATCTGCGCGATGAGTCGCTCGCACAGGCCCGCATGGGATGCCAGGCCCTGGTTGAATTGACCGATCTGCTTGCGGAGGTTCTCCTTTTCGACCTCGAGAAGTGCCTCGGGGTTTCGTTTCTCCACCCCCGAGACGAAAAGCCCGAAGAACCCTCGAATGAGATTCATGAGTCTCTGGAACATCAGTCGTCCTCCTTCGTACCGGTCCCTTCCGTCGCGAAGCTCAGGCCCTAACGACGAGAACCGTCCCTCGTAGCCCACCGATGCCCGACGCGCTCCGAATCGATCCGGGGCCGGCAAACGCACACCCGAGGTGCCGCCATTCTAGAACGTCACCGAGCTCGTTCGATGTGATTCGCCGCTAATTCTGCTGTGGCTCGCCAGAATCCAATCCGGCTCCCTCGATCACCCCTTCAGCGGGGGCCTTCGCCTCCGGCGTTGACGGCCGAGACCTTGAAGTAGGCCGGCGACGGCGAGGCCGCCAGAGGCTCGGTGAAGCTCGTCCCGGAAGTCTCCCCCGCCAGCGCGGCGTCGGCGAAATCTGGCGAGGCGGATCTGTAGATCCGATACGCGGTGACCGGCGGAGCGGCGATCGTTGGATCCCAGGTCAGGGTGAGCGCATCGCCGCTGCTGCTCGCGACGAGGCCCGAGACCGCGGCGGGGGCAGCAGGAGGCCCGCACGGCTGCGGCGCGGGAGGGTCCGGCACGACGTCGTAGGTGATGCGCCCGGCCGATACGTCCGACTGGGCCTGCGCTCCGTAGACCCAGGGTTCGTAGGCGGCATCGCAGCGAAGGTAGTACTCGAGCCAGCCCGTCGCGTACCTGCGATAGAGCGTCTGCCGGGCGGAGTTGGCCGAGCCGCAGGTGAGCGTGCAGAGGATGTTGGTCGGATCCTCCGGGTCGCAGTGGGTCGCGCCGACGATCTTGATCCCACGCTTGGGGGCCGAAGCCGCCGCATAGAGCGTCCGAGCGCTCCCGCTCGCGTTGCACGAGCTGTCCTCGGAGTAGGTGATCGCCACGGGGACGTGAACGTCGGCTAGGGCGCCCACGCCGAGGCCGGCGCTGTCGACGGGATCGCGCGGAGCGACCGCGCGGATTCTCGCGTCGCGCGAGGCGGCGACGATGGCGCTGAGGCCTCCGGCCGAGTGGCCGGAGCTTCCGATCGCGTCCCGGTCGACGCGGCCGTAGAAGATCGACGCGGGGTCGGCGTCGCGCGCCAGGATCCAGTCGATCATGGCGATCAGGTCGTCGGCATTTTTGCGGTGGTCCGAGCCGGAAAAGTTGGGAACGATCGTGATGAACCCGCGCGTCGCCAGGTGTGAGCCGACGTTGACGTATTGACTCTTCGATCGCGAGAAACCGTGACCGAAGACGATCACGGGACATCGTCCCGCCGCCGGATCGACGCCTCCCGCCGAGCCCTCCGGAAAGTGAACGTCCGTCGCCAAGACGCTCCCCTGCGTCGCGGGAATCGAGATCGTCTGCTTGCCCGCGGTGAAGGGGCCGTTCGTGGCCGGGTCGGTGGCGGCGCGCGCGGGCGGCGCCGCGAGAAGGAGCAGCCCCAGAAGGGCGGCCGGCCGGTGAAAGCTAACGCCCATGACCGGGAGTCCTTACCCGTCGCGATCCCGGCTCGCGTTTACGTCTTCCGCGGTACGAAACTTCGTAACGCCCGGGCGCCGGGGCTCCTTCCGCGCGAGGCTCCGATAGAAACCGAGCATCTGGGCCACGACCTTTAGATTCTCGGGGTCGTCCGGAGACCGCCAAGGTCGCGGCATGTCCTCGATCCGGCGATAACGAGTGACAGGCAACCTAGTCCTCCCGGAACCCGAATCGCTCCGCGAGTACGTTCGCGTCGAAACGATCCGTGGGGCGCACGGTGTCTTTTTTCATCCGCCAGAGCGTCTTGGGGGTGACGACCCGCACGCGCACCCCGTCGAACTCTTTTTCTTCGACGTCGAGATCGGCGTAACGGAACGCCTCGCCCAAGCGCGTCAGGATGTCGTAACCGAACCCCTCGGGGGGAAGATAACGAACCGCGGGATAGTCGCCGCACAGATCGTCTGCGCTGATCTCGTCGATGCACGGATCTTGGTAAACGGAGCGGAGGGCTGCCTTGAGGCGTTCGACGTTGCTCGCGTCGGGTTGGATGAAAAGGTCGACGTCCGCCGTCGCTCGAGCGAGTCCGTGCAGCCCGAGTGCGACGGCCCCGAACACGGCGTACTCGACCTTATGCTCGGCGAGGGCTCGAAAGACCGATTTGAGCTGCTCTTCATCCACGTCGTGAGTATAAAGCCATCCAGGTCAGCCCAGTCTCCTGAACTCGACCTTGGGATTGCGCTCCACGCAGTAGTCGACGTCGCGCTGCGAGCGGAACAGCACGACCAGGCGCCCGGCGCCGTCGTGCAGCTTCGGCACGCCTTGGTAAGGCCAGAGGATCTCCGCGATCACGGCCGGGTCGGCCACGATGTGGCGCGCCGCCACGTACGGAAGACGTTCGACCGACGCCGAGACGCCGTACTCGCTGTCGAGGCGCGACACGACGACGTCGAACTGCAGCTCGCCCACGGCGGCGAGGATGACGTCCCGCCGGCCGCCGTCCGCCGCGACGAGAAGCTGGATCGCGCCTTCCTCTTCGAGCTGCTTCATTCCGCGATGAAACCGTTTGGACTTGTCGACGGCGATGCTCCGGATGATCGCGAAGCACTCCGGCTCGAACTTCGGGATCGCGTCGAAGCGCACGGACGCGTCCTCGCTGACCGTGTCACCGATCACGAACACGCCCGGATTGACGACGCCGACGACGTCCCCCGGGAGGGCCTCTTCGACCGTTTCGCGATCGCGGGCGAACAGCCGGTGGGGCCGCGTCATCCGGATCTCGCGATCGAGGCGCGCGTGGTGGACGAGCATGTCTTTCTTGAACCGACCCGAGCAGACCCTCATGAAGGCCATCCGGTCTCGGTGCTTGGGGTCCATGTTCGCCTGGATCTTGAACACGAAGGCCGAGAAGGAGTCGGTCGTGGGCTCGACGATCCGGCCGCCGCTCAGCCGGGCGGCCGGCGGAGGCGCGAGGTCGATGAGCGCCGCGAGAAACGGTTCGACGCCGAAATTGTTCAACGCGCTGCCGAAGAAAACCGGGGTCGCTTTCTCGTTGAGAAAAGCGTCCCGGTCGAACGCATGGCTCGCGGTGTCGAGCAGGGCGACGTCGTCTCGAAGCGCCGCTGCCGCCTCGTCGCCGAGTTCGGCCGCGAGCCGGGCGTCGTGGAGCGGCACGGAGATGACCGGCGCGCGGCGCTCGTTGCGCTCCGTCCGCTGGAACCGGAGGACTTCCTGGCGATCGCGATCGTAGACGCCTTGAAAGCGGGAGCCCTGGCCGATCGGCCAGTTCACCGGCACGGCCGTGATGCCGAGCACTTTCTCGATCTCATCCAACAGATCGAACGGCGCGCGACCCTCCTGGTCGAGCTTGTTGATGAACGTGAGGATCGGCAGCCCGCGGGTGCGGCAGACCTCGAAGAGTTTGAGGGTTTGCGGCTCGATGCCTTTGACGCTGTCCAAAACCATGACGGCGCTGTCCACCGCCATCAGCGTGCGATAGGTGTCCTCGCTGAAGTCTTGGTGCCCTGGCGTGTCCAGCAGGTTCAGCAGCCGGCCGTCGTATTCGAACTGCAATGCGGTCGTCGTGATCGAAATGCCGCGCTGTTGCTCGAGCGCCATCCAGTCCGACGTCGCATGCCGTCCGTTCTTGCGG
>Ga0315283_10003910_pt1 | contig 12823 bp, 13 predicted proteins | sample YL17G09_0_MG_FD_204541 | JGI IMG/M metagenome (GOLD analysis project Ga0315283, IMG submission 204541) | Sediment microbial communities from Yellowstone Lake, YNP, Wyoming, USA - YL17G09_0 | ecosystem: Environmental > Aquatic > Freshwater > Lake > Sediment | place: USA: Wyoming | collected...
GTGCGCTCGGCCTGCTGACACTCCTGGGTGTGAGCCAGGAGGCCGTGGCCGGGGCATCCGCGGATGCGTCGTCCTACCAGGCCGTGGCAACCAGCTTGCTGGCGGCTCGGGATTGGACGTTTGGATTCGTCGCGATGCTTCCATTCCTTGTCGGTGCTCTGATGTACTACTACCTTTTGTTCATGGCGAGACTCGTTCCTCGATGGCTGTCTGGTTGGGGTCTCGTCGCGGTCGGTCTGGCTTTGGTGGCGACCGTCTACTCGGGCTTCACCCAGGAGTTCGGCTTCTCGAGTGTGAACACTGTGTTGAACGTCCCGATAGGTGTTCAGGAGATGGTCTTGGCCGTGTGGTTGATAGTCAAGGGGTTCAAGTCGCCGGCGGTGACTGCCGACCGGGCCGCGAATGTCGAGAGCTCTACGACGTGACCGGCTTCTCCGATCCAAGAAGGAGCAGGGCGGAGAAGTTCTGGGACATGCTCGCCCGCAACTGGGACAAACCCACCGCGGAGTCCGGCCAGACCGACACCAAGGTTCTCGCCAAGACCAGGCCGTACCTCAAGGCCACCGATACCGTCCTGGACTATGGGTGTGCGATGGGCAGCGTGGACCTGAAGCTTGCCACCGCCGTCAAGGCGATCCACGGCATCGATATCTCGTCCAGGATGATCGCGGGTGCACGAGAGGCGGCGGATGCTCGCGAGGCCGCCAATGTGTCTTTCGAGAAAGCCACGGTATTCGACGAAAGCCTCGAGCGCGAGTCATTCGACGTGGTCCTGGCCCTCAACATATTCCACCTGCTGGACGACACGCCAAAGGCTCTGCTGAGGATAGGCGAACTGCTGAAACCGGAAGGCTTGCTCATATCGGCGACACCCTGTCTGGGTGAAAGGGGGACTGTGCCGGTCAGAAGCGTGATGCTCCTCGTGAGCTTGGCCTCTCGACTGAGACTGATCCCCTACGTGCGGCGCTGGAAGATCGGGGAGTTGCGCGAGTCAATGGGCGCCGCGGGTTTGGCCACCATCGAGATCGAGGAGTTGGTCCACAGCACCTCGGAGTACTTTGTGGTGGCGCGGAAGACACAGTGAGCTGCCGAGGCGGCGGTCAACTCCTTCACCGCGAAAGCGACCGGCCACATGGCGCCTTCGTCGAGCACCTCCTGCCCGTACCCTGGGGCGCTTGTCAGCGCACTGTAGCACATCTGTGCTACAGTGACCGCGGTAGTCTACCGGGAGGAGCTTGCGATGACCCAAAGAGTGAAACTGCGGCGCGCCGGCGGGTCGATCGCCGCGACCCTGCCGAAGGACATGGCCGACCGCCTCAAGCTGCAGGTGGGCGACACGGTCATCGCGATCGAGACAGACCGCGGTATCTTGCTCACCCCTTATGACCCGGAGACTGAAGAGGCGCTCTCGATCGCAGCCGAGGTAGGGCGCACCTACAGAAACGCGCTCCGTGAACTGGCGAAGTAGCCGATGAACGAGCCGCGCTGGATCTCGCGGGTTGTTGCCGATGCGATCCACGCCGACATGCTCATCACACACGGGGGACTGCCCGGAGTGCGTGACGAGGGCCTCCTCGAGTCCGCGCTCGTGCGCCCCCGCCAGCGCTTCGCCTACGAGCCCTCGTGTGATCTCGCCTCCTTGGCGGCTTCCTACGCGTACGGCCTCGCACAGAACCACCCGTACATAGACGGGAACAAGCGTGCCGCCTTCGTGGCGATGGCCGCATTTCTGGGAATCAACGGCTTCAACGTCATCACGGACGAAGCAGACGTCGTCGCGACGATGACGGCGCTTGCCGCGGGAGAGTTGCAGGAAGCCCCCCTCGCCGAGTGGGTCCGGAGCCGTATCGTCAGCCGCGACTGAGCTGTCCCGCCAACGCGGTTATGCGTGCCCGGCTACTTGGTCACTTCTTCATAGATCAGCGACTCATTCCCGCCCTGGTCGTAGAGCGTCAACTTGCCATCACCCATCTTGTATGACTTGGCCTGGCCGAGGAGCGTGTGGTAGATGGTCTCAGCACGTGTTGCCGAGTCGGGACCGGCGAGCAGGGTCCCCGCGAGTGGACCCGCCGAGAAGGATGTGCCGGGGCCGGTTTTGTACGGCCCGCTGTAGCTATTCACGCCGCCGTTACCTGAGACTTGCCCTTTGGCAAAATCAGCCGTGATCGCGAAGTCGGAGGGTTTCAGCGAGCTGACCGTCCACTCGGCAAGCCGCCACCTCGTTCCGTCCAGCGAGGCGGAGCCAGACGAGCACCCCGCCAGAGCCGCCAGCAGAACCGTGAGAATAGTTGCTGCGGTGACCATCTTTGACCAACGAGCCATGGTAGCCTCCACTCGACGGCGGACACTGCGTCCGCGAACTGCGGGCCATGTTGGTCGGACGCGAGGGGCCGGCCGGTGGTTCGGAACTTTGTCTGCCCAACGTTTTAGGTATGAGCCGCGGCCGAGCAGCTCACTGGTTGATTCTACCTTGTGGCTGCCGGCTCGATACCTTTGTTCGACGGCTCAGAGTCCATCGCTCAGCTCCGCCCCAGCCGCGCCTTCGGCGGTGGCAAGCGCCCTCTCGATGCGCCGGTCCGGCACCAACCAAATCACGTCGACCACGGCGAAGAGTCCCGCTGACACGAATGGCTCCCAGAACGCGCATCCGATGCCCAGGATCAGGATCACGAGCGTGGCTTTGCCTTTGCGGTCGCTACCCAGGGCCACCCCCAGAAGCGAGTCTTTGCCCTGCGTGGCCAGAATGGCGCTCTGCAGCACCCCATACGCAAGGGACGATAACAGCAGAATGCCGCCGTACACGGCTGTCGCAGCCGGAGCGAAATGCGTGTCGCCCATCCAGGCCGTGCCAACGGGCACCAGCGACAGGCAGAACAGCAATCCCATGTTGGCCCAGAGCACTCTAGCGCTGACGCGTTCCATGACCAGAAACAGGTGGTGGTGGTTGTTCCAGTAGGTGGCGATGAACACGAAGCTCACCACATAGCTTCCGAGGACCGGGACGAGGGGCCGCAAGGCGGAGAATGTCTCGCCGGACGGCACCTTCAGTTCGAGCACCATGATCGTGATGATGATGGCGAGCACGCCGTCACTGAATGCTTCGAGACGTCCCTTACCCATGGAGCCCAACTCCCTTCCGCTGTTGTCTGAGTCGCGCCACTGCCAGTGTCTAGCGACGCAATCCCCACGGCCCTCACTGGATTATATCGATGACTCGACATATACTACACGACATCTATATATCGAAGGAGGACACCCGTGGCCGCTTCAACCCCCATCAGCAGAATCGGCGTGTTCAGCACCGGCTCGGTGCAAGTCCGTCCCGACCATGTTGCGGCCACGTGGAAGCCGATGATGCTGTGGCTGCTCACATCGACCAAGTGGACCGCTCCCCTCCCTATCAACGTCTTCGTCATCGAACACCGTGATGGAGTGGTGCTCTTCGACACCGGGCAGGACCGGGCATCGGTCACCGATGCCGGCAGTTACTTGCCCACCGGGATCACTGGGGCGATGTACCGCCGGTCGGCCAAGGCGGTCATTCCTGCAGACCAGACCCTAGAGGCCGGACTGGGCAGACTCGGCTACAAGCCGTCGGACGTGAACGTGGTGATTCTGTCCCATTTGCACCAGGACCATATCGGTGGCCTCCCCGAGCTGTCCCGCACACGCATCTATGTGTCTCAAACCGAGTGGGACACTCTTGATGAGTCAGGCGCGGAACTTGCCGGACTCATGCGGCGCCACATCGATCTTCCCGGACTTGCGTGGACCAAGATCACGCCCGAGCCGACCGCGGATTTGGCCCTGAAGCCGTTCACCACCGCGCACGATATCTTCAACGACGGCAGCCTGGTCTTGATCCCAACGCCAGGACACACCCCGGGCTCCCTCTCACTGATCGTGCGAAGGCCCGGACAGCCGGCTCTGGCTTTGGTGGGAGACCTCACCTTTGCACCGAACCTACTCGAAAGCGGTCACGTCCCCGGAGCGGGTGATCGCAAGCAGTTGCAGCAGACCACCGCTATGATGAACGAGTTGCGTCGTAACCTTGGCGGCTTGGTGGTTCTGGCCACGCACGACCCTGAAGCCGAAAACGAGCTCAGCAGGGTCTTCGCGCGGTGAGGATGGGTCATACACCGGCTACCGCAGCCCAGGAGATCCGGTATGCGCACTGCGGAGGAACTTCGATATCTCGTGCTCGCCGCGGAGCTTGAAGGCAAGCGGCTGCTCGCACAGCAGCTGCGCCCTTTGGGGCTTACTCCCTCCCAAGCCGAGGTGCTGCGCGTGCTCGCTGATAACGCCCCACTGTCCCTGAATGGACTCGGCTTGTTACTCGTGTGCGAGAGCGGATCCAGTCCCAGCCGCCTGGTAGACCGAATCGTGGCTCGTGGTCTGGTCGATCGTCGTCCGGCCACCACGGATGGGCGGGCCGTTGAACTCACGCTCACGCCTGAAGGCGAGCGGCTGTCACTGGAAGTTGCGGCCATTGAAGAGGCCATGTACGCGACAATCGATGCCCTCGCCGGCCCTGACATCGGCGTCACGCTGGACTTCCTCCGTGCCTTTATTGACGGGTCACCATCAGGCCAAGCCCTCACCCGCCGGATCGCCCGCTCGGAGTGATTTTGACGGCTCCTGCCCCAAGTCCGTCGAACGTCCCCGGGGGTCAGAAAGCCGTCGTTGACGCCGTCCTTGAGCGAGTATGCACAAGAACCCCAGCGGCGCCGAGCGGCACAAGCTCGAGTGGGGATCGCCCCGCCTCAGGCGGCCGTAGGCCAGTCCTGGTCGGGAGCCGTGGGCTCTCCTGCCGTGGCCCGGCCACCAGGCGCCGCGATCATCGACTGCACCCAGTCGCGCTTGTTCCACAACGCGCACCCTCCCTCGGCTTCGCTCAGGTGCACGCCGCTCTCCCTGATGTTCCTCAGGAGCCGCGATTGCAGAGCCACCCGGAGCGGCACCTCGCGGAGGTTGGTGTCGGAGAAGGGGGAGAACGGACATGGTTCCAGATCCCCTTCAGCGCTCACGTGTACGAAACCCTCGCCGGCCGCCATGCAGCCGCCGAACGCCGCCTCGCTTGCGGCCGAGGCCACGAACAGGGCCCGGAACTCGGAGCGGAGGAGCATCATCGTGAACGGTTCGAGACCCCGCTGCGTCTGGCTGGGGATGAGATGCTCAGTCCCGGCTTTGATGGGAACGTAGTCGACGTAGAAGAAGAGCCGGGAGCCGCGGTCCACCAGATTGCGCACAAAGCGGCGGCTGGTGACCAGGCCGAAGTTGCGCCGGGTGATCATGATCGACGTCCCGAAGAACATATGGCGCTCCCGCATCCGGTCCATGACCTCCAGAGCCCTTTGGTAGACCCCGTCGCCCCGGCGCCCGTCGGTCTCGCATTCGAGGCCCTCGAGGCTGATCACCGGGATGACGTTTCGAAGCTTCTGCAGCCTCGAGAGCAGGGCTTCGTCTGCCAGCGAGCCGTTCGTCACCAGAGGGAAGATCAACTCGGGGAACTCGGCGGCGACATCGAGGATCTCGGGCCGGGTGAGCGGCTCGCCCCCGGCCAGGGCGACCATCGACACACCGAGGTCCCGAGCGTCGTGCAGGACCGTGCGGAGTTCGCCTATGCTCAACTCGCTCCCCGCGGGCCGGCCCTGGGCCTGGACGAAGCAACCGGCGCAGCGGAGGTTGCACCGCCGAGTGACGCTCAGGATCATGAGGGGAGGAACCTGGACCCCTTGCTTGGCGGCCCGGCGCCGCCGCCCGGCTGCTTCGCGCTGGCGGAGCGCCGTGCGGCCGAAATGAAGTGCCAGTCCGGGGTCCCGGGCGCTGATGCGCGCCAGGTCCCGGCAGAACCCTCGAATGGAATGGTCGAAGCCGTTCATGGCGGTCAGGCCACTTCCGCGAGCTCGCGGTCGGCGTCCTCTTCCGCGCCGGCGAGCCCGGGCTCGCGGTCGATCGCCACGCAGCAGGCGATCTCGTCGGTGACCACGCCGTCGCGCATATGGATGATCCGGTCGCAGCCCGAGGCCACATCGGGATCGTGAGTCACCAGTATGAAGGTGGTGCCGGTGAGCAGGTTGATCTCGCGCATCATGTCGATGACTTCGGTCGAGCTGGTGCTGTCCAGGTTGCCGGTGGGCTCGTCGCCCATGATGACCGCCGGCCGGTTCACCAGCGCCCGGGCGATGGCCACCCGCTGCTGCTGGCCCCCGGAGAGCTCGGAGGGCCGGTGGCCGGCCCGATCGGCCAGGCCCACGGCCTCGAGGGCTTCGAGCGCCAGCCTCTGCGCCTCGCGCCGCGATCTGCCCGCGTATTGCGAGGCAAGGGCGACGTTTTCAAGGGCCGTCATGGACGGCACCAGGTTGAAGCCCTGGAAGATGAAGCCTATCTCCTCGCGAAGCAGCTTGGTCGTCGCCCGAGTGCTCAGGTCGTCCACGCGGCGGCCGTTCAGCCACACCTCGCCGGAGTCCGGCTCGTCCAGGCATCCCATCATGTGGAGCATGGTCGATTTCCCGCATCCCGACGGTCCCATGATGGCCACCATCTCGCCGGAGCCGACGTTGACGGAGGCCCCGCGCAGGGCGTCGACGTAGTTGTCTTTGCCCAGTACGTAACGTTTCTCGAGTCCGCGTACGCTCACGATGGTCTTCATTGTCTTGGTCCCTTCTGTGTTCTTGGCAGTCATGTTGGCAGTGGTGGCGGTTCGGCTGCTGTTCGTGTCGGGCATCGCGGTGGCGCCGCTATCACTCGTACCGGAGGGCGAGGACCGGCTTGAGCCGAGCCGCGTGGAAGGATGGGTAGAAGCCGCTGGCCACACCGAGGACGATCGCGAAAGCGACGGCGCCGATCGCCAGCCGCGGGGTCACCAAGAAGAGAACGGTGCCGCTCTGCTCCATCAGGGCGTTCACCACGGTCGCGGCGATCCAGCCCAGGAGGAGGCCGGTGGCTCCGCCCAGGAAACCGATGAACGCGGACTCGGTGAGGAACTGGCCCACGATCTGCCGGTGGGAGGCGCCGATCGCCTTGCGGATGCCGATCTCCCGGGTCCGCTCGAGCACGGCCATGGTCATGGTGTTCACCACCGACAGGCCGCCTACCAGCAGGGAGATGAGCGCCACACCAAAGATGATGCTGTTGAAGATCTTGGTCGCGCTCTTGAACTGGTCGATGAAGGCCTGGGGACCGGAAGCGTTGACGTTGGACACTGTGCCTTCGATCGTCGAGGCGAGCTGGTCGGGGTCGACACCGGGATCCGGATAGGCCGTGATCGAGGTGGCCAGTTCGTCCGGGTCCACCTGCGCCTGCACTATGGCAGGCAGTTGTACGTAGAGAAGCTGCTGGACGTCGTGGAGGCTTATGACCGCCGTGTTGTCGGGGGCGGTGAGGGTCTTGGCGTAGATGCCCACCACCTCGAAGGGCTTGCCCCTCAGGTCGATGGTCCCTCCGACTTTCGCGTCCAACGCTTTCGCGATGTCGCAACCCACCACGGCCTTGTCGCGGTCGGCAGCGGTCAGATCGCGGCCTTCGGCCATCCGGAGTTCGAACGTCTCATAGCCCTGGTTCCGCATGTCGCTGCCGACGATGCCGTTCATGGACATGCCGCTCTCTTCGTCCAGCAGGATGTAGATGCCGGCGCTTGCCCGAGCCACGCCGGGAACGTCCTCGATCTCCTGGATGCGGTTCACAGCGATAGGCGTGGTGCTGTAGCCGCCGGTGGGGGTGGAGGCGTCGGTGATGACCACCTTGTCGCTGTAGTAGCGGGTGCCGCCGGACACCATCAGATTGATCTTCTCGGCCATGCTGCCCATCACGACCAGGGCGAACACCCCGATAGTGATGCCGAGTATGGTCAAGATGGCCCTCATCTTCCTGCGAAACACGTTCCTGAAGATCCTCATCGCTCCGCCTCCGGTCTTGCGTTATGTGCTGTCTCCATGTTGGCCGTTTGCGAGGTCGGCCGAATCAGGCGGGAGGAGAGTCCTTGGATGCCCGTATGGCCGGTCTTGTACCTGGCCGGATGGAGGGGTTTCTGCCGATGGGGTTCAATAACCGCGCCCGGCGCGCTACGCTTGGGGCTGAACGTTGCTCGGTGGGAGGAGAGGGATGGAACAGGAAGCCGTTCGAGTGATGATCGTCGACGACCACGCGGTGGTGCGGAGCGGGTTAGCGACGTTCTTGATGGCATACGATGACCTGGAGTTCGTGGGTGAAGCGAGCGGCGGTCTGGAAGCGGTGCGCAAGTGCCCGGAGTTCCGGCCCGACGTAGTGCTGATGGACCTGGTGATGCCGGAGGTAGACGGTTCCGAGGCCACCCGGCTGATCCGCCAGGCCTGTCCGCACGTGCAGGTCATCGCACTCACCAGCTACAAGGAAGAGGAGCTCGTGCAGGGGGCGCTCAAAGCGGGAGCCATCGGCTACCTGCTGAAGAACGTCTCGGCGGACGAACTGGCCAACGCCATCAGGGCCGCGCACGCCGGCCGGCCGACGCTGGCGCCCGAGGCCGCCGAGGTACTGATACGGGCTACGACCCATCCCGCCGAACAGGACCCGGGCCTCACCGAGCGCGAACTCGAGATACTCCGGTTGATGGTGGACGGCCTGAGCAACCCCGAGATAGCCAAGAAGCTGTTCGTAAGCCGGTCGACGGTGAAGTTCCACGTCAGCAACATCTTGATGAAGCTCGGGGCCACCAGCCGCACCGAGGCTGCGTCGATGGCCATCCACGGGCGGTTGGTCAAATGAGGCCGGCCGGGTCCCGCAGGCGCATGGCGCGATGGCTCGCGCGCCGCCCCGGCTTGGCGGGTGCGGCCCTACTCGCCTGCGCACTCGTGACGACCGGCATCGTGGCGGGGTGCGGAAGCGGCGACCCGTCCGGGTCGTCCTCGACGGAGCAGAGGATCCAGCTCGTCTACCAGGACTGGAGAACCGAGTGGTTCCCTCCGATGGCTCAAAAAGAGCTGACGATCTTCCAGGCAGAACAACCAAACCTCAGCGTCTTCTACACCCCCGATCCCGAGAACCTCGCCGACCAGATGCCGCTCGACATGCAGGCCGGCAACGCTGCCGATGTCTTCCAGGGCTGCTGTGAGTTCTTCCCCGTGTGGAATCAGAAAGGCTACGTACTCGATCTGCGCAGGTACGTGGAGACCGACCTGGATCCGGGCATCGTCTCCGACTGGGATCCGGCCCAGTACAACGCCTTCTTTGACGCGAGTGGGCGCCTGTTCGGCGTGCCGAAATACCAGGGCACCCTCGTCCTCTACTACAACAAGGACATCTTCGACAAGTACGGGGTGGCCTATCCCGACGCCTCCTGGACCCACGACGACTACCTCGCGGCTATGAAGAAGCTGACTCTCGATACCAACGGCGACGGCAAGACCGACATCTGGGGCAGCATGGTCGACATAGGGTGGGACCGGCTGCAGGTGCATATCAATGCCTGGGGGGGGCACGTCGTAGATCCCGCCGATCCGACCAAGTGCGACGTCGACAGCCCCCAGGCGCTCGCGGCTCTCGAATGGGTGCGGGCCCGCATGTGGGACGACAAGGTGATGGCTACGTTCACGGATGTGAACAACGTGGGGACCCAGGCAGCTTTCTATGGCGGCAAACTGGCCATGGTCGAAGATGGCTCCTGGGGACTCAAGAACATCCTGGAAAACGCCGGCTTCCGTATCGGTGTGGCGCCGATCCCGGCGGGACCGGCGAAGCGGGTGACGCTGAGCACAACCGACGGCTTCGGTATCTATTCGCAGACGCGGCATCCGCAGGAGGCCTGGGAGCTGGTGAAGTTCCTCGTGAGCAGGGAGTACGGGCTGGCCATGGCGAAGGCGAACCTACTCCAGCCGGCCCGGCTGTCACTGGTGGCCGACTGGCAGCGCTTTGTAAGAGAGCAGTATCCGGACAAGGCCAAGGACATGGACCTCGACGCTTTCGCGGCCCCACACCGTGACGGCTACTCGGTCGTCCAGGAGGTCTTCCCCAGCGGCATGGACGAAGCCACCCGCCTCCTGAGGGACGCATTCACAAGGATCTTCACCCTCGGCCAGGCTCCGGTCGACATCTTGCGCGACGTGAGCGGGCAGATCGAAGCGGCTCAGAGCAGCGCCGGTCAGTAAGGCGCCGGTTCAGGTCGCCGCATGGGAGCTTTCTTCACGCCCAGCCGTTTGCGAAGAAGGATCATCGCCTGGTCCTTTGTGCCGACCGCGGTCATCCTCTTTGCCGTCGCGCTGGTCGCGGTGTACGCGTACGGCAGCGTGACAGAGCGGCAGGCCATACAGCGCAATCAGGAACTCGCCCGCTTGTCGGCCGCCAACCTGGCCGCCGAGATCAACCAGTTCGCCCTGGATCTCGGAAGCCTCACCCGGCAATCGGATATCGCGGGGAACCAACCGGCGCGGCAGGACGAGGCGCTGGCCGCGGCCTCGAACAAGCTCTCCATCTTCGATGCGGGTACGGTCATCCTCGATCCCCGCGGCAGGTTCGTCGCCGCCTGGCCGGCCCGGCCCGATGATGTTGGGCAGGACTGGTCGTCCCGCCCGTACTTCGCCCAGCTCTTGCGTTCGTCACGACCCGTCTACTCGGACATCGGCCTCGACGGAGTGGAGGACGCGCGCGTGGTGACCGTCGCGGTGCCCATCACCGGAGCCGGGGGAGAGTTCAACGGCGTTCTGGCGGGCATGTTCCGCGTGGGAGCGACCTCGGTGAGCGCGCTCTACGGCGATATCGCCAAACTCCGTGTGGGCGTGAGTGGAGACGTGTTCGTCGTCGATGGGAACGGCCGGGTGATCCAACACCCCGATGCGGCCCTGGTAGGCATGGACTTGATGTCTCAGAAGATCGTCCAGGACGTGGTATCCGGCCAGACGGGCGCTCAGCGCACCCGCGATCTCAACCAGAGGGACGTCGTTGCCGCCTATGCCCCCGTCCCCGGCACCAACTGGGGCCTCGTCGCGATAGAGGATTGGTCCACCCTCATTCGCCCCTTCCAGGGATATCGCACCTTTCTCCTTGTGCTGCTTGTTCTCGGGCTGGTGGTCCCATCCCTGGTGGTGTGGTTCGGCGTCCGCCGGGTCACGCGCCCGGTGCTGGCGCTCACCGGGGCCGCCCGAAGGGTTGCGGCAGGCGACTTCGAGCATTCGGTGAGCATCACCACGCATGATGAGCTGCAGGAACTCGCGGAGCAGTTCAACGTGATGTCCTCGCAGCTTCGCGACTCGTACGCCGAGCTGGACAAGCGGGTGGCCGACCGAACCCAGGAACTCGCCACGCTCAACGCGGTCGCCGCGGTAGTCAGCCAGTCCCTCGACCTGGAGCGCATCCTCGACGACGCGCTCGGCGAGATAATGGCCGACCTGGGCTTCGAGGCGGGAGTGGCCTTCATGCTCCCCGAGAGAGAGGGACAGGGAGGCGAGGTCCGTCTGATCGCGGCGCGAAACCTGCCCGCCGACGTGCTAGCCAGCATCCGCACCCGTTCCCCTGAGTACCTGGAACAGCGGCTGACAGAGCTCGAGGGGCAGCCGGCGCCCCTCCCGATGGGCTCCATTTCCGAGGAACTCCGCGGTCTGTTGGAGCCGGCCGGCTGGCGCTCCATGATCCAGATCCCGGTGAACGCCAAGGGGACGGTCTTTGGAGCTCTCATGCTCCTCACCCGCCGGGAGCCGGATTCTTCTCCCGAACAATTGTCCTCGCTGGCCGCCCTCGGAAATCAGATCGGAATGGCCGTTGAGAACGCTCGTCTCTACGAGCACGCGGAAGAGTCCGCCGCCGCGGCGGAAAGGAACCGCCTGGCCCGCGACCTGCATGACGCCGTCAGTCAGACCCTCTTCTCCGTGAGCCTCATCGCCGAGGTCCTGCCCCGCATCTACGCGAGAGATGCAGTCCAGGGAGCGCAACGGCTGGACGAACTGCGCCTGCTGACCCGAGGAGCGTTGGCCGAGATGCGCACTCTTCTATTGGAACTACGCCCGGCGGGACTGGCCGAGGCGAACTTGGGCGACTTGCTCAAGCAGTTGGGCGAGGCGGTGACCGGCCGGGCCCGCATCCCGGTTGAGGTGAGGACCGAGGACACCAGCACACTGCCGACCGACGTTCGCGTGGCCCTATACCGGATCGCTCAAGAGGCTCTGAACAATGTGGCCAAGCACTCAGGCGCCACCTCGGCGACGGTGTCCTTGTCGTCAGACGATGAAGACGACAAGCCCGGTGGAGGCCTGCGTCTGGCGATATACGACGACGGGACGGGTTTCGACCCCGCCGCCGCGGGAACGGGACAGTTTGGACTGAGTATCATGAAGGAGCGGGCCGAAGCGATCGGAGCGAGGCTGACCATCAGTTCGGCGCCCGGCCGGGGGACCACCGTTTCCGCCACATGGACGCCGGGGGGCACAGCCCCGAAGCCACGCGACTAGCCAGCCGGCTAGGTGCACAACCGTCCACTTGCCGCTGGTCCGGGTGACCGGTCAGAGCCACACTGTCTGCATGCGAATACTTCTTGCAGACGACAACGTGGAGATAAGGGCGGCCCTTCGGCTGCTCCTCGAGGAGTTCGGGGAGCATGACATCGTCGAGGCGGCCGACGGGAGACAGCTCGTTTCCGTGCTGGGGCAGGGTCCCGTGGATGTGATCCTTCTCGACTGGGAGCTTCCGGAGGGAGGCTCGCACAGCCAGAACGACCCGTCCGCCCGGGCTCTTCCCACGTTGTGGGTCGAGCAGCTCAGGCGAAGGTGCGGGGCCTGCCGGGTCATCGCCATGAGCGGCCGATCGGAGTCGCGCCTCGAGTCAATGCGGGCCGGCTGCGACGGATTCCTCAGTAGGAACG
>Ga0315283_10003912_pt1 | contig 12822 bp, 12 predicted proteins | sample YL17G09_0_MG_FD_204541 | JGI IMG/M metagenome (GOLD analysis project Ga0315283, IMG submission 204541) | Sediment microbial communities from Yellowstone Lake, YNP, Wyoming, USA - YL17G09_0 | ecosystem: Environmental > Aquatic > Freshwater > Lake > Sediment | place: USA: Wyoming | collected...
GTGGCGATCGACTCCGGCGTGAAGGTCACCTGGTCGCTCGCGAGACCCTTCTCCCGCAACTGCTTCGGGCAGAGGAAGCGCGCGGCGATCTGCGCCTTCTCCTCCTCGGTGTAGCCCGGGAACTCGATAACCTCGAGCCGGTCCAACAGCGCCTCGGGCACCGCATCCGTCATGTTGACCGTGACGATGAAGAGCACCCCCGAGAGGTCGAAGGGCACATCGAGGTAGTGGTCGAGGAAGGCGCCGTTCTGCTCGGGGTCGAGCACCTCGAGCAGCGCCGAGGCCGGGTCCCCCTTGACCTCGCGGCCGATCTTGTCGAGCTCGTCGAGCATCAGCACCGGGTTGGCGGACTCCAAACGGCGTAGCTCCTCGATCACACGGCCTGGCTTGGCGCCGGCGTACGTGCGCCGGTGGCCCCGGATGTCCGCCTCGTCGCGGATCCCTCCGAGGCTGATCCGCGAGAATGTGCGCCCGAGCGCCTGCGCGATCGAGCGGCCGACGGAGGTCTTGCCGGTGCCCGGCGGGCCGGCGAAACAGAGCACCGAGCCCTTCGTCCCCTTGAGCAGCGCGCGCCCCTCGAGCGCGCGGCGCACGATCGAGCGCAGCTCTTCGATTGCGTAGGGCTTGGCCAGATACTGGAACGCGCCCTTTTTCACCGCCTCGACCGCCGAGGGGATCGAGGCGTAGCCGGTGATGACGACAACGCGCGTGTCCGGCCAGCGTGCGCGGGTGCTCTCGAGCAACTCCATGCCGTCGCTCTGGCCAAGGTGCAGATCGGTGAGCAGCAGGTCGAACTCGCGCGCCTCGAGTTGCTCGAGGGCCTCGCGTGAGCCGGCCGCGGTGACGACCTCGCAGCCCTCGCGGGCCAGCGCGAGCACTAGGTTGCGGCGCGCCGTCTCGTCGTCGTCCACAGCGAGCACCCGCGGCTGGCGCCGGCGACGCAGCGCCTTGATCGCCAGGTGCTCGAGGATGCGTTCCTTCACCTGCCCCAGGCCGTAGTGGTGCTCGTCCAGGATGCGCTCGGCGCGCGCCAGGTCGAGGTTGTCTTCAGTGGTGCGGTGCCAGGGGAGCGCGGCGAGATACTCGAGATACGTCAGGCCGATCGTGTACTCCGCCGCCGCGGCATTGATCCGGGAGAGCATGTCCAGCTCCCGCTCGACGACCGTCCCCACGTCGGGGGGCAGTTGCGCCGCGGCGAGGCGCCGGCGCAGTTCGGGGATCGTCGGGTCCTGCTCTTGGTCCCCTGCCCCGTCTTTCCTGAACAATTTCACGGCGCACCTCCGTCATGATGCTGCTATTGCAAAATACAACGATAGCGACGTTTGTGCAACACGCAAGATTATACCAATAAATTCATAGGCTTGTGCTTGCAAACCGCGGCGACCCCTGCGGGGGCGCAACACTGCAGGCTCGCCAAGACAGCGGAAACATCCTTGTATCTCATTGTTTATACACGCTTAATTTTTCTGCTCGCCTCTGGCATGCCCTCTGCAAACAAGAAGGGGTGCAACCAATCGCTAGGAGGCGATGAACATGAAGCTCGCAGAGAAGTTCGAACGAGTGATGATGGCCGCGGCGTTTGCCGAGGAAAACGAGCATGGAACTGCACGCGAGTTGCTCACCGAGCGCCGTGAGACAGAGCGGGTCGCCAACCGTCCCACCACACGCCCCCAGCCCCGTCAGACGCTCCGGGCCGACTAGCCGGGAACCGGAAAGAACCCGGGGACGATTTCATCATGAACAAGGTCATGCAGGTCATCGGGCGCGCGCAGCAGGCGCTGGAATCTGCCGCGTTTGCCGAAGAAGGCGACCGCGCCGGTGCGCTGAGCATGGCGCGGGAGCACCGACGCGTCCTGCTCGCGCTGCGGGGCCTCGAGGGGGACGCACGCACGATGACCTACGCTCTCAACACCTGCAAGCGCGTCGGCGCGGGACTCGATGTTCTCTTCGTCGCGGACCGCGCCCTCTCCGACGCGGATCTGCGCGGCGCGCTGGCCCCGTTTCTCGCGAGCCTCGCCGCCGCGGGGATTCCCTGCCGCCCGACCTCCGCCGCGGGCTGCATCAAGGAACAGATCATCCGCTACACCAAGACCCACCCCGAAGTCTCGTTCGTCGTCGTCGAATCCGCGGGGGTGCTCGACCGCGGCTGCGGCATTGATGACGAGCGGCGGCTCTCGAAGCTCTGGAAGCGTCTCACCTGCCCGCTGGTGGTGGTCTCCGACCCTGCACGGGCCTGAACATCAATACAAGGAGGATACCCATGGCCACGACAACCAAGAAAAAAGCCCTCGTCAGCGCGATCGCGATGGGCGCGATTTCGATCGGCATGTATGCGCTGCTCTTCGTCAAGCAGGATCTGGTGAACGCCACCTTCGGCAAGGGCGGGCTGTACGCCTTGCTGCCGATCGTCACGGCGTTCGCCTTCTCGTTCTTCCACGGTTCGTTCACCGGCAACTTCTGGACGGCTCTCGGGATCGAGGCCGCGAAAGGCAAGGGGGGCAAGTAACATGCACGACGCCGTCGCAGCTGTCTCGCAGTTCATTAATCTTTCCCCCTTGACCGTCCTTTACCTCTTCGCCATGGGCTTCGTCGGCGGCCTGGTCAGCGGCTTCATCGGCTCGGGCGGCGCCTTCGTGCTGACCCCGGGGATGATGAGCCTCGGCGTGCCGGGCCTGATGGCGGTCGCAAGCAACATGTGCCACAAGTTCCCCAAGGCACTCGTCGGCGCTATGAAGCGCGCCAAGTACGGCCAGGTCGACGTCAAGCTCGGCCTCGCGCTCGGTGTCTCCGCCGAGGCCGGTGTGCTCTACGGCGCCAGCATCCAGGAGAACATCAAGAAGGCCTACGGCGACGCCGGCTCGAACCTCTACGTCAGCACCGCGTTCGTGCTCGTGCTCGCGATCGTCGGCGGCTTCGTGCTGCGCGACGCGATCAAGAGCTACCGCGCGGGCACCACGAACGACGAAGAGAAGATCACGAAGATCGCCCGCTGGGTGCAGTCGGTCAACATCCCCTACACGATGGTCTACTTCAAGGCGCTCAACGCGCGGATCTCGGTGCTCTTCACGATCCCCCTCGGTTTCGCGACCGGCATCCTCGCCGCGACCATCGCGGTCGGCGGCTTCGTCGGCGTCCCCTCGATGATGTACGTGCTCGGCGCCCCCGGCCTGATGGCCTCGGCCACCGAGTTGGTCATCGCGTTCGTCATGGGCGTCGGCGGCACGTTCAAGTACGCGCTGCACGGGATGGTCGACATCCGCCTGGCGATGATCATCCTCGCCGGCTCGCTCTTCGGCATCCAGCTCGGCGCGATCGGCACGACCTACGTGCGTCCCTATATGATCAAGCTCGTGATGGGCGTGATCATGGTCACGGTGCTCTTCAGCCGCCTGCTGATGCTGCCGGTCTACATGTCGCAGCTGCACCTAATCGGCGCGATGAGCCCCGCGACCAGCAAGCTGCTCTCGAACACGAGCTTCGCGATCATGATGTTCGCGCTCGGACTCGGCGCCTTCATCGTCCTCAAGGCGATGTGGCAGGGCAAGCGCGAGGAGCGGCTGCGCGAGAGCGCCGGCGCTCTGGCCACCGACAAGGCATAACACCATCAACATGGGCAAGTACCGCAAGATCCTGGTTTCGCTCGACGGCTCGGAGTCCGGGCGCAACGCGCTGGTCCAGTCCTTTGCGCTGGCCCGCGACGAGAAGTGCTGGCTGATGGCGGCGACCGTCGTCCCCGGCGTCGACGGCGACCTCGAACTGGTCGGCCTGGGGGATGTGCGGGCCGCGCTGCGCAAGCCCGGCGAGGCGATCCTGGCCCAGGCGCGGGCGCTCGCCGAGGCCGAGCGCGTGCCGCTGAAAACGGTGCTTGAGGAGGGAGAAGCCTGGGAGCGGATCACTCACCTTGCCGACGACGAGCGCTGCGACCTGATCGTGATGGGGCGCCGCGGCCTGCGCCGGCTCGAGCGGGTGATGATGGGCAGCGTCACGGCGCGCGTTATCGGGCACACCGACCGCGATGTCCTCGTCGTGCCCCAGGGTGCCTCGCTCTCGTTCAAGCGCATCCTGGTCGCGACGGACGGATCGCCGACCAGCGCTGCGGGGGCCGAGCATGCGATCAACGTCGCGGCGTCCTACGGCGGCGAACTAGTCGCCCTCTCGGTGGTCGATCTCCCGGACGAAGCGTACGCGGATGCGCCCACGGTCGCTGAGCAGCTCCTCGAGAAAGCCAAAAGCTACGTTGCCGCAATCAAGGCGAAAGCCGACGCCGGCGGCGTCCCCTGCACCGTCGCCACGCTCGAGGGTCCGGTCTTTGAAGTCGTGACCCGCATCGCCCGCGAGCGCGAAGCCGGCTTGATCGTCACCGGCTCGCACGGCCGCACCGGCCTGCGCCGCCTGCTGATCGGCAGCGTCGCCGAGAAAGTGATCGGCTACGCGCCTTGCCCGGTGCTGGTGGTCAAAGGCTGAGATTCCTCCGGCATCCGGGCGCACTCGCTGAAAATCCGCACCCGACAAACGCGGCAGCGCTCCGGGTCGAGCCGCGTGAGCACCAGCGTGCGCACTGCCTCGGACTTGGATGGGAAGAGGTTTCCCCCGCCCACCCGCTCGATGCAGCCCCCGCGCTTGAGCACATCGAGCACCTCGCCCTTGAGCGAGCAGAGATAGAGGGTCCTGCCCTCCAGGTGCAGCCGCCGCGCTTCCTCGGCGAACATCGCGCACCCGGCGACGTCGATGAAGTTGATGCCGCCGGCGGCGATCAGGATGTGCGCCTGCTCGGGGTCCTCGCGGGTGATGAGGTCGAGCTGCTCGGCGACGTGGTTCACAGCGCCAAAGAACACCGAACCGTCGATCCGCACGATCTTGAGCTGCGGACACTCGGGGGAAGGATATTTCAACACGTTCACGAACCTGCGGCCTTTGTTCTCCGGGTCGGGGACGAGCGTAATGAAACTCGGGTGCGAGGTGCGGTTGAGATACAGCACCAGCGAAAGGATGACGCCGACGTAGATCGCGAACTCCAGCTCCGCGACCAGCGTTGTCACCAGCGTGACGACGAGGACGACGGCTTCCGGGCGGCTGGTTTTCGCGATGGTTCGGATGTGGTGTACGTCTACGAGGCCCGCGGCCACGACGAGCAGCACCGCGGCCATGGAGGCCAGCGGCAGGTAGGCCGTCAACGGCGCGATGAGCAGCAGCACGGCCCCCAGGGAGAGCGCCGCATACACTGCCGCCATCGGGGTTTGTGCCCCCACGGCGAAGTTGAGCCCCGAGCGGGTGAAGGAGCCCGAGGACGCGTAGCTCGAGAAGAAGCTGCCGACCACGTTCGAAAGGCCCTGCCCGATGAACTCCTGGTTGCTGTCGATGCGCTGGTGCGAGCGCGTCGCGACGGAGCGTGCAATCGACACAGCCTCGACGAGACCGAGCATGGCAATGGCCAGCGCGCCCGGCGCGAGGTTGCGCACCGAGGAGGTCGAAAGGTCGGGCCACGACAGCGGCGGCAGGCGCCCCGGCAACGAGCCGACCAGCCGCACGCCGTGCTCGCCGCCGTGCAGCGCTGCCGCCGTGAGGCTGCCCGCGATCATCGCCAGCAGCAGGCCCGGGAAACGCGGCAGGAAAACCTTGAAGAGCACCGCTGTGATCAGCGTGACCGCCGAAACCGCGAGCACCGTGGGGTTGGCTTCGGCAAGGTGCCGGAAGACGTTCTCCCAGAGGTGGATGAACGCGTGCTGCTTCGTCCCCGGGATGCCGAGGAAGGTGCTCATCTGGCTCGTGCCGATGAGCAAAGCCGCGCCGGCGGTGAAGCCGACTACCACGGAGTGCGAGATGAAGTTCACCATCGCGCCGAGCCGGGCCAGCCCCAGCGCGAGTTGGAAGGCGCCGGCCATGAATGTCAGCGTCAGGACCATCCGGATGTACTCCGCGCTCCCGGGATCGGCGTGCGGGGCGATGGTGGTGAACACGACGATGGAAATCGCGGTCGTCGGCCCGGAGATCAGGTGGTGCGAAGACCCGAAGAGCGCCGCGACCATCGCCGGCACAATCGCGCAGTAGAGCCCGTATTCGGGAGGCAGCCCGGCGATCATCGCAAAAGCTACCCCCTGCGGCAGCACGATGATCGCGCCGGTGATTCCGGCCAGCAAGTCGGCGCGCGTGCTGCGGGCGGTGATCATTTCGCGCCAGCGCAGGAAGGGGAACAGGCGACTCCAGGCGAAACCGGGATGTTCGCCGGGGTTTCCGTTCTTATCAGCCCAAGGCACTATCGCGTCCCTTCGTTGCAGCCGCTGCCCACGTTGCACCGGCGTGGTGTCTACTTACTGCATGATTCTACTATGAGGGCATATCGCAAAAGAAAAATCGTTCCTGCGAGGCGACGTGGTGTCCCCGCATGGGCGTGCTAGTTCCTGCCAAATCAACCTCAGAGCGACCTTTCCTGACTTCGATCATCAATATACAACGCATGATGTTTGGTTTATTCCATCTATCAACCAAGGAGTGCGAAAATGAAAATGAACGAAGGCCCGATCGATCGAATAGTGCGCGTCATCTTGGGCATCGGCATTCTGTCGTTGGCGTTCGTCGGGCCGAAGACACCGTGGGCCTACCTCGGGATCATACCGCTCGCTACCGGCATCCTCGGGGTTTGCCCTCCGTACACTCTGTTCGGCATCTCGACCTGCCGGTCGTGCAAGTCGCCGCGTTGAAAACGAAGCCGATTGGCGTGCGAATTGCTTTTCCCGTCCAGGATGACATCGGAATCGACAGTGTCGTGTTCAACCATTTCGGCTCCGCCCCGGTCTTCGTGATCGTCGACCCGGAGAGCAACGCCGTAGAGTCGGTTTCGAACCGGGATCAACATCACGCGCACGGCGCCTGCAACCCGATGCAGGCGCTCGATAATCAGCGGGTCGACGCCGTCGTCGTCGGAGGGATAGGCGCCGGCGCCCTTGCGGGACTGAACCGGATGGGCATCAAGGTTCATCGGTCGGTGGCCACGACGGTCCGAGAGAACCTCGCGCTGTTCGGCGCGGGCAACCTCCCGGTCATCGAACGTCAAGGCAGCTGTGGCGGGCACGGCACGAGCGGCGGCTGCGCGCACGAGCAGGCTTCTGAAACAGGCCTGCGAGGCACAGCCGGGCACCCCCCTCTTATTCCTCCGGAATGACCAGCGGCACCTTCTGCAGTCGCTTGTAGTAGAAGTGCTGCCCGTAGAGGACCGCGACCGGGTTGTGGCCGGTGACGCGGTCCTTGCAGACCAGCGTCGTCACCGGCGCCTTCGAATGCTTGGCAAAAAGCATGTCGTGGCCGACGCAGAGGCCGACGATGATATTCATGTCGGTCCCGGCGCGGTTGCACAACTCGGCCTGCGCGATCGGGTTGCAGGCCGGCTCGAACGTCCCGGGGCGCACCTTGACCTTCTCCGAGAGCCCCAGACGCAGCTTGTCAATGCTCCCAGTTTTGCAACAGACCGAGAGCGGCTCCAGGCCCTGCGCCACGAGAATCTTCGTCAACTCGTCGGTCTCGGACAGCATCCCGATGCAGGTGGCAATGCCGATCCTGCTCCAGCCCATGATCTTCGCCAGCGCGATGGTGTCCTCGACGCGCGTCCAGCGGGCGGTCACGGTGCCGGTCCCCGGCGTTTTCTCGTAGCAGAGCCCCTCAACACGCGCAGCGGCCTGCGCCAGGCGCGCGTCGTCGCTGTCGTCCACGTACGCGGCAAACGCGCCTTCGATCAGGTCGGCGTTGGCATTCACAGGGCAGCGCGGCGGCCGGGGCGGCGCGGTCTTCGGGTCGCCGCTCCAGCAGTTGGTCGTCCCGGTCTTCCGCCAGATGGCGCTGCACTTGCCGCAAGCAGGGAGTGGGCCAAGAGTTGCCTTTGACATGTCCGCGATCCTAGCACTGTCCGGGAACGGCGTACAGACCAGTGAGAAGACCTTGACCGTGTGATCACGGTCCAAGGAAAAGCAACCCCGCCCTTTTTTCTCGGGGAAACCACCCTCTTGGCGCAAGAGACTTGGTATAATAGGAGTTGTGGTGACCAACCCCGACCCGTCAACACAAAGGGCTAATTCCAGGAGTTGGGCCGCGTCACTGGAGGGATGGAGATTGCACACGAAGTGAGCGCACCGCGGGTTTCCGTCGTCATCCCGACGCTCAACGCCCGTCCGCACCTGCCGGATCTGTTCCGGGCGTTCCGCGACCAGCGGCCGGCGCCCCCCGCGGAAATTATACTCGTGGATTCCGGATCCCGCGACGGCACGCTCGAGCACCTCGCCGGGATTGAGGGGGTCCGAGTCGTCACAATCGAACACTTTACCCACGGCGGCGCGAGGAACCTCGGCGTGCGCGAGAGCCGGGGGGAGTTCGTGGTCTTTCTCAGCCAGGACGCCCTCCCGGCGGACGAGCGCTGGCTGAGCCACCTGCTCGCTCCGTTCGCCGCCCCAGACGTGGCCGCCGCATTCTCGCGTCAGCGGCCGCGCCCGGACGCCAGTCCCATGGAGCGCCACTTCCTCGAGACGCACTTTCCCGCCGGGAATCCCGTCCTCATGCGCCACCGGGGAGCAGAACAGCCAGTCTTCCAGAGGGACGTCTTCTTCTCGAACGTCAGCGCGGCGGTCCGGCGCGAGGCTGCACTTCGCCATCCGTTCGACGAGGAACTCATCATGAGCGAAGACCAGCAACTGGCGCGGGACCTCCTCCTCGCCGGCCATGCGGTGGCTTACGCCCCGTCCTCGGAGGTGCTGCACTCCCACAACTACACCCTGCGCCAGGCCTTCGAGCGCTACTTCGACAGCGTTTACTCCCTGACCAAGATTTTCCCGCACCACGACATCGGGCACAGCGTGAGCCTCGGTGTCGGATACCTGCGGCGCGAAGCCGTCATGATGGCGCGCCGGCACCCCGAACACCTGCCGCGCTATGCCGGGTATGTCCTCGCCAAGAGCCTCGGCACCCTGCTCGGTCACTACGCCGAGCGCCTGCCGCGTTCGTGGGCGCGTCGGATGAGCATGCACAAGGCGTTCTGGGACCGGCGCGAGGACGGGAGGACCGGCGGGAAGACCTGGTGAGTGGGGAGCGAAACCGCTGCCCGTGTTACACTGTACCCGGATGAAATCCGCCGCCGCGCTTCCGAAGTCCGACACGAATGCAAGCCCCGCAGGGGGAGCCTGACATGCGCCTCGTCGCCGCCGTTGGAGCCTCGCTCGTCGCCGGCCTTGCCGCGACCTCCTGGACGGCGCTGACGCTCGCGGAGTTCGGGCGCTTCACCGCCGTCCTGCCGATCGTAGCTTTCCCGGTCGCGGCCGTATTCGCCTTCCGTCTCCTGACGCGCGGCCGGGGCCCCGGAAAGGCGCCGTCAGTCGCCGCCGAGGATCTGCTCGCCGTCGGCATCGCCTGCGCCACGCTGCTGCTCACGCTGCCGCCGGACGAGCAGATCCTCGGCGGCTTTGACCCCGGCGTCTATGTTCACACCGCCGCTGCGGTCGCACGCTCCGGATCGTTGCTGATCGACCAGCCTGACCTCGCCGCGCTCGGCGCGGAGGAGCGCGAGTTGCTGTTTCGCAGGCTCGGCAAGGTGTACATGCCTTTCCAGGGGATGTTCTTGCTCGCCGACGGCCGGATCGCGCCGCAGTTCTACCACCTCTACCCGTGCCTGATGGCCGTCGCCTGGTCTGTCGGGGGGCTCCGCGCGGCTCTGCTGGTAAACCCGTTGCTCAACGTGGCTGCCATCCTCGCCCTCTACGCGCTGGCGTCTCTGCTACTCGGGCGGCGCTGGGCTCTCGCGGCGGCCCTGCTGCACGCCCTCGCGGCGGCCCAGATCCGGCAGGCCAAATTCCCAACAGCCGAATTGACGACACAGCTCTTCCTGCTCGCGGGCGCCGCGCTGCTGGCCCTCGCGACGCTGGAGGACGATCCGCCGCCGCTCATGGCCCCGCTCGCCGGCGCGGCCCTCGGCATGGCGGCCCTCACGCGCTACGACACGGTCTTGTTTCTTGTTCCGCTTGCAGTCGTGCTCCTCTGGGGCATGGGTCCCGCCGGCAAGACCCGTCCCGTCCTCGCCGCGCTCGGGACAGCAGCGGTTTTCTGCGCCCAGTCCTGGTTGCACCAGCAGTTCCTCTCGCCCTACTACAAACCGGTTGGAGGCCTCGTGGGCGGGTTTCTTGCCGCCGCTGCTCTCGCCATCCCCGCACTCCTGCTGCTGCGCCGCACCGGTGCATGGCGCCGGCTGGAGGTGGGGGGCCTGCGATGCGAGACAGCGCTGCGGGTTTCAATCGCCGCAGCGCTCTGCATGTGGGTCCTGTTCGGCTGGTTCGTCCGCCCCGGTCTCGCCGGCCAGGGCCGGATCGGTCTCCTCTTCCGAAGGCTCGTCGGCGACCCGCCGCTGTCGAAGCTCGTCGCGCTGCTCTCCGGCCCCGAATCTGGCAACATGCTCTACCTGGTCGACCTCTTCGGCGCGCTCGGCATCGTCGCCGCGCTGGCTGGGATCACTGCCCTCGTCGTCACCCGCCGGCGGCTCTGGGAGACGGGCTGGCTGGCGGCTTCGGCCGCCGTGCTGGTGATCCTGACCATGAACATTTTCCACGACCACTTCCTGATGTGGGTGAGCCGGCGATTCGTCCCGGTGGTCGTGCCGCTCGTTAGCATCGGGATTGCGGCCGCCGCCGCGCTGGTCGCGAGAGCGCGGCAGGACCGGCCGCCGGCCCTCGCCTTCGTTGGCGTCGCCCTGGTCGCAGCGGTCATCTGGCTCAGCGCCGACGCGACCAGAGCCATGGCGCGCGAGCAGGAATGGCCCGGCCTGATCGGCTGGTGCGGGAGCTTCGCGGGCGTGGTGCCGGCCGACGCCGAGCTCTACAGCGACCAGAGCGGCTTCGCCGCGGCGATGCGTTTTATACACGGGCGCAGGGCGTACGAGCTCGCGGCCCCGAACCCCGAGCGCAACAGCAGGCTGTTGACCATGATGAGGCGCAGGGCGGCCACGGGGGCCACGGTTCTTTTCCTGACGCAGCGAAAGATCGACGACCCGCGGGCCGCCGGCCTGGTCCCGGTAGGAGCCTATCCTTTCGCTTCGTCCAGACTCCGCGAAAGCCGCCGGGGGGTCCCGACATCGAGACATCCCCGCGGGGCGGACTTCGTCCTCTACCGGGTGCAGCCGTCATCGTGATTTTGTGCTAGAATCCCTGCTTTAAGCTGGCTGGATGCAGCCGGCGGCGGCATCTGCGCGAAACGTCGAAGTGGGGGTAGCGGATCATGGCTGAGGAACGTCCGGCCGGCGCCTGCCGGCTGCCCGGCGTCAGCGTCATCGTCCCCTGCCTGAACGAGGAGGACTCCATCGCCCAGGTCGTCAATGCCGCGCGCGAGGGGATTGCTGCGATCGGAGCCGAGGGAGAGGTCATCGTCGTCGACAACGGGTCCACGGACCGCTCGGTCGAGATCGCGACAGCCGCCGGGGCCCGTGTGCTGATGGAGCCCCATCGCGGCTACGGGTCGGCGCTGCGCAAGGGCTTCGCCAGCGCCCGCTACGAGATCGGCGTGATGGGCGACGGCGACCTGACCTACGACTTCCGCAAGCTCGGCGACCTGGTGCAGCCGATCATCGCCGGCGAGGCACAGTTTGTGATCGGCAACCGCATGGGCAACATCCTTCCCGGCGCCATGCCGCTGCTGCACCGCTACGTCGGCAACCCAATCCTCTCGGGGCTGCTGCGGCTGATATTTCACGACCGGCGGGTGCGCGACGTGCACTGCGGACTGCGGGCGATCTCAATGGAGACCTACCGGAACCTGCGCTGCGTGACGACCGGGATGGAGTTCGCGAGCGAGATGGTTGTGCAGGCGATCCACGCCGGGGTCGCCATCACGCAGCGGGACATCGTCTACCACCCGCGGATCGGGGACTCCAAGCTCCAGTCCTTCCGCGACGGGTGGCGCCACCTGCGTTTTCTGATCCTGCACGGCCCGACGGTGATGCTGCTGCTCCCCGGCGCGGTCTGCTGGGTTCTCGGGCTGCTGCTGGCCCTGCCGATTGCGTTCGGCCCGATTGTCATCGCCGGTCGCAACATCGACATCCACTTCATGATCATGGCCGGCCTGCTGAACATCTTTGGCGTTCAAATCGTCTCGATCGGGCTGCTGGCCAAGGCCTACGCCCACCTCTCGGGGCTGCGCCATGACGAGTTCGTTGCCCGGCTCTATCGCTGGTTCACCTTCGAGAAGACCTTCCTCGGCGCGGCCGCGCTCACATTCTGCGGGTGCCTCGTCGCCGGCACGGTGATCGTTGAGTGGGTGAGCTCCGGCTTCAGCGCCCTCAACCGAGCCCGGGTTCTCTTCCTCTCGCTGCTGCTGCTCGTCGACGGCGTCCAGATCGGGCTGACATCGTACCTCTTATCAATCATGGCGCTGCCGCGGCACATCGACACGCTCGCTCCCGAGGACGAGGACACGGGCATCTTTGATCTGTAGCGGCCCGTGGAGATTCAGAGCCGTTCTTCCGCGGGGCCGCCCAGGTGCTCGCGCACGAACTCGTCGCGGTACCAGTCCGTGACCGAGTCGTTGAACATCGCCATGTCCAGCTGTTTGGTGTAGGCCGTGAGCTTGCCCATCGCCTCGAGCGTGCGCTCCAGATCGGCGCGGCGGTACTTGGCGGCCACCGCGCGCACGACATCACCGGCGACCTGCACGCGAAAGTCCATCTTCGCGAGGATCTCGCTGATCAGCCGCACTCGGCGCAGCCGCCGGTCGACCACCGCGCCGCCGCCCTTGAAGAAGAAGCGGATGTAGTTGTCGTTGAGCTGGTCGCCGACCCAGGCCTCGACCTGCGAGAAATGGTAG
>Ga0315283_10003913_pt1 | contig 12822 bp, 12 predicted proteins | sample YL17G09_0_MG_FD_204541 | JGI IMG/M metagenome (GOLD analysis project Ga0315283, IMG submission 204541) | Sediment microbial communities from Yellowstone Lake, YNP, Wyoming, USA - YL17G09_0 | ecosystem: Environmental > Aquatic > Freshwater > Lake > Sediment | place: USA: Wyoming | collected...
CCCTCCCTCCCCACACCCCAACCCCCACCCCCCAATTCTCACCGCCTCCATGCATCACTTCGCGGATTTGGGCGTCCGGGCCAGCCCGACCGCCGACGCGGTCCGCGGCATCCCCGGCCGGCCGACCCCTTGTGCCGGCGGCGCCGCCCCGCCCCCACCACTGGCCGGCCGGCCCGCCGTGCCGCCAGCAGCCGCGGCACCACCACCACCACCAGCGGCAGCGGAGGCGGGCGTGTTGGCGCCCGACGCGGCGGCGACAGCGGCCGCCGCGGTCGCGGCCGCGGCCGACCGGACCGCTTCCACCCGCGCCTCAAACGCGCCCTTCAGCAGCCGGCGGCCGTAGGGGTCGCCCACCGCGTCGTGGGTGGCCGAGTAGAGCACAAACCGGGCGCCGTCCGCCAGGGCAGCCGCCCGGGCGGAGAAGGGCGAGGCACACCGGGCGAGCGGGGCCAGGAGGCGGAGCGGCCACAGGCGGCGCGGCTTGATGAGGTCGGTCGGGGCGGCCGGCGGGCTGGTCGGGGAGGGCGTGGCCGCCGGCCCGCCCTCCCGCCCCGCCGCCGCCGGGCCCGCCACCTCCGCCGCCAGCTGGGCCATGCCCCGCAGGGTGTAGACCTGGGGCCCGCCCACCAGGAGCTCCCGGTTCTCGGACCCCCCCTCGGCCACGCACTCCCGCACCAGCTGGGCGAGGTCCGCCCCATCAATCGGGTTGATGCGGGGCGACCCGCCCCCCGTGATGCGGGCGGGCCGACCCGCCAGGATGGGGTCCACCAGCCAGGCCGTCATGTCCTTGAAGTACGCGGTCGGCCGGAGCACGCAGAACCGGACGCCCGCGGCCCGGGATTCACGCATGACTGTGTCCACCGCCTGCTCCTTGGCCTCCGAGATGGCCGCACACCGCCGTGAAGCCCGCCCCTCGAACGTGGCCACCAGGACAAATGTCCGGACTTTCGAGGCCGCCGCGGCACGCCAGACGTTGATGGAGGCGTCCCGGTCGACCGTCCAGACGGTGCCGTCCGCGCGGGAGAAGGAGCTAGATGAGACAGGAGGGGAAAGGGTGGAGAGCGGGTGGGGGTCGAGTGAGAGGAGGTGAAGTGGGTGATGGGTCGTGCTCTACGCGCCTCCTTTTTTTCAGCTGTGCATGCGCCCGCCCCCGCTACGCCTGTAAGCGCAGCCTGCCAGATGCCTGACCCCCTTCGAAAAGTGTTCAGAGAGGGGCCAGGCGCGGGCACAGGCTCCCTTCCGCTCTCTTGGTTGCCCGAAAAAAGAAAACGAGCGGCAGGAGCGGCTGGTCAAAGGAGAGAGAACGACCGGCGTGTGCACCAAGGCAAATGTGTTGCCGCCAAGTCATACACCATGAGCTGGTGACGGGGTGTGATCAGCGACCGGCGCGAGAAGGAGGTGCGCTGAGGCGGGCCCACGGGCGCAGCCAGGGGGCTGACAAAAACCTGGGGAGCGGTTTTTTTTTTCCCCAGCAAAGGAAGGCGCGCCGGCGCCATCAGTCAAACCACGAGCCACATGGGGCGCGCGCGGCGCACAGGAGCGGGTGGACCGCCCACGCACGCGCCGCCCGGCCAGCCATTCTGGCAAACTGGAGCTGTTGTCAGCAGCCAGGGCGGGCGCCCACCCCCAACCCCCGCCCCTCCCAACCAACGCACCGCACGCCAAGAGCGGAGACGACCGCTTCCGCGCCGTCGCACACGCCTGCAAGCGTGTCCGCCTCCGTAGGGTCCGCAAACACGACCTGCGCGCCGCAGCTTTCCAGCCTGTGGGCGGCCGCCATGGAGGCCGGCCGGCCGGGGCGGACAAGCGCCTTCACGCGGTACCCGTGCGCGGCCAGGTCCTTGACCACCTCCCCGCCGATGTGTCCGGTCGCGCCGGCCACCACCACCAGCGGCTTTTTCTGGTTGGCCTTCGGGTCGCCGGGGCCCTTGCCGCCGGGTGGGGCCATGGTGGCGACGCGTCGGTGGCGTTCGCCCCGAGCTGTGTTCGTACGTGCGTGTGTACGTGTGTCCCAGCGGGGACGCCGAGTAAACTCAAAAGTGGACCGACCAACTAAGCGACGTGAGTTTTTCACACGTTTGTTTCGCTTCCGTGACAGTGCAGAGAGAGGGACAGGCGCGCGGCGATGCGCCCGCCCAGCGCGTCGGCCTGCGCATCATCGGCGGTGGTACGACAACCCCCACCTCGAGCCGCGCCACGGCAGCCCGCAAGGGCGCCCCGCCCTTTGCCCCGACCAGCACGCGCTGTCCCGCCCCGCCCTCAACCTCAACCTCAACCTCCTCTCCCGCTGCCCCCGCTCGCCCTCGACGAGCGCTATGAGGTCGCCCGCGCCGAGGTCGCCATCCGCCTGCGCGCCGACGGAAGAGGCGTGACAGGAGGAGGAAGAGGAAGCGACCACCACGATGCGGCGGTGGCGGCCTTCTCAGATGAGGAAATTGGGCGGGCCGCGTTCACGGACGCCGTGGCCGGCCTGGCGCTCTTGCTCGGCCTCGACCCGGCGGCCGCCCTGCCCCTCGCCCGGGCGCAGCCGTGCCTGTTGGCCCTGCCACGGGCCACCCTGGCAGCCCGCCTGATGGCGCTGAGGGCCGCCCTGCCGCGGGGCGTCGACACGGCCGCCGTCGCGGTGCGGGGCCCCTTTCTGCTCTCGTCCCCCGACCCAGGGCCGGCCGTGGCCGCGGCCCTCGCCCAGCTCCGCGCCCTCATGCCGGGCGTGCCCGTGGACGCCCGCCTCGCGCAGGCGGCCCTGAATGGGGGCAGTCTGTGGCTGAGTTTTGCGGATTTGAGCCGTGAGGCGTTGCGGAGGAGATGACATAGGGAGGTTTTTGTTATTAGTCAGTTGCAGTGGCAGTTTTCTCTTTTTTTTTTATCTTCATGGCTGGTCGCATGCATGTCCCGTGCCCAGGGAGGCTTCCCTCTCACGGTGAGCAGAGTGCTGGCAAGGGAAAAAAAAGTGCGGGCGGGAGGGAAACCTCCCTCCCTCCCTTAATAGAGAGGCACACACACGCTGGAACAGGTCGAAGCTCGCACGCATGCGCCCCAACGCCCTCCTCGCCGCCGCGCGGACGGCCCTGACCGCCGCCGCAACCGACGGTGGCCACCGCCAGCTGTTAGCCTGCTCCGTGAGTGCAGGGCCGGCGGCAGCGGTGAGCCCGCCCAGAAAGCAGAGGACCAAAAAGAGGGGGGCGGCCGCGGCGCCGCCACCACCCCCACCCCGCGCAGACGACCACCACCATGCCTCCACCCCCACCCCTCTTCCCTTCACCCCGACCCTCGCCGCCATCGCCGCCCCGCACCTGCGGGCCGCCCTCCTCCTAGAGACCGCGTCCGTCGCCTTGTTAGCCGGGGCGCGAGCAGTGCGGGGCCGCCGCCACGACGCGGCGCTGTTTGAGGATGCGGCGCGTGGGCGGGTGGCCGCGGCGGCCGCCCTCGCCCCGCGCGCCCGGGCCCGGCCCTCCGCCCTCACGCCCGCCGCCGCCGCCGCCGGGTTTGCCCTGGGCGCGGCGGCCGCCGCCCTGGCCCCGCCCCGCCTGCGGGCGGCCATCGCGGCCGCGGGCGAGGAGGTGGCGGCCGAGACGTACAACCGGGCACTGGGCGCAATTCGGACGGCCGGCCTGGCCGACACGCCTGACGGGGCCGCCCTGCGTGCCTCCCTGCGCGTCCTCCGGGACGGCACGCGTGCACCGGAGGGCGGGCCGGCGGGCGGGGCGGGCCTGGTGGCCGATGCCTGGTGGCCGGCAGCGTGCAGAGGAGAGGAGGGGGGTGAGGGCGGTGGTGTGCGCGGCCCTGCGTCCGACCGGGCTGCCGCCGCCCTGGTCGCCGCGGATGGCGCGCTCAGGGCGGCGGCCCGGAACGCGCTGGCGCTGAGTGAGAGGGTGTAGTTGAAAACGGGAGGCATTACCACCACCCAATAACCAAAACGAAAAACTCGCTCCCATCCCCTCTCTTTTTCAAAACTCTCTCTCCATCCCATCCCTCTCTTCTCTCTCTCACGCGCACGCGTGCTCGGCCGGAAAGTTGAGCTCGTCCGCCCTCACCACCACCACCCCAGCAGTAGCAGCAGCCCTGACGACCGCCGCATCGAATGCCCGGGCCGCGGCCTCCGCGGTCGCCCAGGCGGGCGGCGGCCCGGGCGAGGAGCCGCGCGAGGAGGACCGGCGGCGGCGGCGGGCGTCCTCCGCGTCCGCCGGCGGCGGCGGCTCGACCGCCTTGCCGTCCGGCCCCGTCGCCACCCACCCACCCCGCACGACCGACCAGTGGACGCCCTTGAAAGACGGCCCCCGGCGGGCGCCCCGGCCGGGCGGGCGCGTCGCGGCCGCGGTCGCGGCGGCGGGGGAGGGGGCCAAGGGGTGCGCGCCAGGTGCGCGCGCAGGAGGGGGGGGGGGCGGAGGGGGGGGCGGGGTGGCCTCACGGGCGGCAGTAGCAGCGACTGGTGCAGGCTCCCCATTGCCCTCTAGGTCGGTGCCGGACGAGGAAGGCGAGGAGGGCGAAGGAGATGGCGAGGAGGCGGCGGCAGGGTGCGTGTCTGCACCAGCAGCAGCAGGCGCGTCGCCGCCGCCGCCGCCAACCGCGCCGCCCTCGCTACCACTGCCGCCCGCCTCCTTGCGGGGGGGGCGCTTCCCGCTCTTGCCCGACCGTCGTGTGCCGGACCGTGACTTTTTGGAGGCCGGAGGCTCGGGCAGATCGGCGGCGGCGGCGGCGGGCGGCGCAGCGGCGCCTCCGCCCTCCACGCCCGCACCTTGGGCCTGCTGCTGCGGGGCCCGTCGCCCGAGCCGGCTCCGCTTGGTGCCGCCACCGGCAGAAGCAGCAGCAGCAGCAGCAGCAGCATTAGTAGCCGTAGCAGGCACGGCCGGCGATGGGCTGGCCGCGCCGTCGTCGGCGGCGGCGGCGCCGGCGACACCGCCACCCGCGCCACCGTCGGTCGACGTTGCCCCGCCCACGCTCGTGCTCCCGCCGCCGCCGCCGCCGCCGCCGCCACCGCGGGACCGCCCACCCCGGCGGCCGGAGCCCGTGGGGGTGAGGGCGGCGGCGGCCGCGGGAGCGGCGGCGGGGGCGGCGGCGGGAGCGGCGGGCGCAGCGGCGGCGGGCTTCGAATCAGTCACCTGGGCAGGAGGAGGCGGAGGAGGAGGAGGAGGACGAGGTTGCGCTCCCGCCGCCGCCGCCGCCGCCGCCGCTCCCGCCGCCGCCACCGCGGCCTCCTCCTCTTTCTTCACCGGCGGCGGCGGCAGCCGGGGACTCAGTGGGCTCTGCAACCCCGCCCCGGACAGGGCCAGCCCGAGCTCCTCCTCGGCCGACGCGGCCGCGGCAGCCAGGCCCGGCCTCAGCCCGTCGAGGGCCGGCGGGAGGCCGGACGCGGGGGGCGGCCCGTACAGGCCGGCCGGGCCCGCCGCCTTCTCCCAGTCGGGGGGTGGGGCCTGGGGGGGCGCAGTCGCCAGCTGCGGGCACACCTGCACGCCCGCCCGGGGGTCGCGGGCCGCGGAGGTCGGGACGGGGACGGAGAGGGTGGGCGGGCGGGGCGGGGGCGGGGGCGGGCGTTGGAAGGAGGTGACGGGGTGGGGTGGGGGGTAATGAGGGGGACCAGCGGTGGCGCCGACACCACCGCTAGCGCTGGTCGTGGCTGGTGGTGGTGGACCAGCACCTGGGCCGTCGCCGGCCAGCGTGGTGGGCGGGGCGGCGTGGGCGGGCTCCATCTCGCGGCGCGCTGGGGAGAAATTGGGGGGGGGGGGGGAGACTGGAGAGAGTCGTCCTCGTTTTTTTTCTCGCGCGCGCTCCGGGGGCGCGGGCGTCCTTCTCACGCCGGCTCGGGAGGAGGGTGGTGGAGGAGGTCAGTGGGTCACCCGTGGGCTGGGCTGAGATCCGAGCTAGCGTGCAGGAGGGAACGCGCGGGGCACGTTTTTTAGCGAGCGCCGGCGCCGGCTGGAAGAGGAGAAAAGAAATGAGAGGCGGCGGTGGTGACGCGGGCCAGCCCATTCACACGAGTCCATTCCTTTCACTCCGCCATGCTCCTCTGCCGCCTCCCGGTCCTGGCGACGGCTGCCAACCCTAAATGCCCGTGCCGGAGGCTGGTGACGGCGACGGCCGGTCGGCGAGGCATCCCTGCTCCCTCATCGACCCCCCCCTGGACGCCCCCTGCCGACCCGGCGACCGCCCACGCCTGGCACCGCACGGACCTCGCCCTCGTCCTCGTCCACCCGGCCATCCCGCACAACACGGGCGCGACCGCCCGCACCTGCGCGGCGGCGGGCGTGCCCCTCCACATCGTCGGCCCCATCGGCTTCTCCCTGGCGGACAAGGGCCTGCGGCGGGCGGGGCTCGACTATTGGGCATCCGTGGCGGTGTGTTTCCACGAGGACTGGGGCGCGTTCATGGCCAGCATGGGGGAGGGGGGGCGGGAAGGGCGGGCCCGCCTGGTCGCGTTCTCGAAGCTGGGCACGGTCCACCATGCGACGGAGGGGCTGTACGCGCCGCCTGGTGGTGGTGCCGGCCGCACGTTCCTGCTGTTCGGCGCGGAGACGACGGGCTTGCCGCCCGAAGCGCACGTGGCCGCGGACGCGGTCGTCCGCATCCCCATCGTGACACGGGAGGTGCGGTCCCTGAACCTGGCGGTCAGCGCGGGGGTCGGGCTCTTTGAGGCGGTCAGGCAGTTGGATGGGGCGGTGCTTGTTTGAGGATTGATTTTTTGATGAGGTTCGGTGGTACACATTCACTTTGCTTGCTCTCTCTATTTTTCGGCTCTCTTTATTTTTTCCACGCACACACACTCACAACTCACCGAGGGGTGCCTCCTGCCCACAGTCGCGGCGCGGAGGTGGACGGGTCTGCTACGCGCGCGCGCGCTCACATCAAAAAATATAGAGGACGCCGAACCTTTTTTCATTATGCACCTCCCCCGCGTCCTCTTGCTCGGCGACGTCGACCCAGCCTGGGTGGGCCGCCTGGCCGCGGGCCTGGCCGGGGCTGCCGACCTGGTGGCCCGCCCCGTGGCCGGCCTGCGCGGCCTGCCCCTGGGCCTGCTGGGCGTGGCCGCCCGGGAGCTGGCGCCGTCCGACGGGCCCGACTTTGCGGCTGTGGCAGTGGTCGCACGGGTGGTGGGGCCGCCCCAGGCTCCCTCCTACACCGGGCTGGCGCGGGCCCTGCGGGACGCGGCCGGCGGCGGCGCGGCCCTGCACCTGGCCCTCGTTCCGGAGGATGGCGCCCCCGACGACGACGACAACGCCCGCCTGGCCACGGCCGTGGTGAGCGCGGAGGCCGCGGGCTTTTGCGTCTCGACCAGCGAGTCCGCCTGCACAGCCGGCGTGTGCGCGGCGGTGGTGGGCGCGGCGGGGGCAGGGGGGGCGGGCCCGGCCCCGGCGCTGGTCCCGCCCTGGGAACCGTCCGTGTCCATGCCCGAGGAGACGACGGCGCGCATGATGAGGGCGTGGGCGGCGGCGATGGGCCCGCCGCCCGGGTGCGTCCGGGCCCGCTACGCGCCCGCCCCGGGCGCGCGCCTGGCCGCCTGCACGGCGCCGCCGCCGCCACGGTCCGCCCTGCTCATCATCGACGCCCAAAACTTTAACTGCGACCGGCGGGGTGCGCTATACGTCCACCCCGCTGGCGGCGGCGGCCCGCGCCCGCCCCGCGCCTCGCCGGCCGAGGTCGACTTTTTCTTCGCCCGCCTGGACAGCGAGGTCGCCCCCGCGTGGGCGGCCCTGCTGGGCGCCGCCCGGGCCGCTCGCCCGGGCGTGCTCGTCCTCCACACCGTCATGGCGGCCCAGGACGGGGCGATGCGGGACACGGGCCTGGACTACCGGGCGAGCGGCTTCCTCATCCCGCCCGGGTGCTGGGACGCGCGGCCCGTCGCCTGGGCCGCGCCCGCCCGGGGAGAGGCCGTCCTCCCCAAGACGACCTCCTCGCCCTTCGCCTCCACGCCCTTGGCGCCCATGCTGCGGGCCGCGGGCGTGGCCCACCTGTACCTGGCGGGTTGCGTGACGGACCAGTGCGTGGCGGCGGCCACCACCGACGCGGCGGACGCTGGGTTTGTCGTGACCCTCGTGCGCGACGCCTGCCTCACGTACAGCGCCCGCCGGCATGAGGCGGCCCTCGCGGCACTGAGCGGGTACTGCCGCCAGGTGGGGACGGCGGAGGCGGTGGCGGAGCTTGGAAGGGGCGGCGGCAGCAGTGGGTGACACTCTTACATGTGGCAGTGGAGAGGAGCAGTTGTGAAAAAACAGGGATTAAAAAAAAAACGCAGGACCCACCACACGCATTTCCCCACCTCACTCTTCCGCGGCCTCCTCCACCCCGCCCCGCCGGCATTCCGGCTTGCCCGAGTCAGCAGGCGGCGGCAGGGCAGGCTTGGATGTGGTGGCGGGCGGTGCCGGCCCCCCGGAGGCACCACCCCCAGCGGCAGCCTCCCCACCCCAGCGCGCGGCCCGCCCGCCACCCCCGCCGCCCGCTGCCTCCGGCGCGGCCGCCTCCCAGCGCCCGGCGGGGACCAGGGCAGGCGCTCCAGGCTCCGGCGGCGCGCTGCCCAGGAAGGCGGGCAGGGCGGGCGGCCCCGCCGCGGCGAGCAGGCCGGCCCCTCTCCCACCACCCCCATCCCCACCACCACCACCACCACCCGCGCACACCACCGCGGCCGCGCCCTCCTGCCCCGCCCGCAGCCCCGTCAGCCAGGCCGCCCAGGACAGGGCCCGCGCCCAGCCGCCGCCGCCGCAGTGCAGGGCGGCCGCCAGCATGGCCGCGCCGGCAAAGGCTCGGACCGCGGTCGCGGCGACGGCGACGGCGACGGTGGAGCGGGCGGGGTCGGCCACGGCCGCGGCCGCCCACAGGGCGCGAGGGTTTTGGAGGGCGGGGGCGGCGGTGAGGGCGCGCACGGCGGCAGCGGCCGCGCCCGCCGCCGCCTGGCCAGCGACCGCCGCCTCACTGCCCGCCCGGGCCAGGGCTTTGGTGGCAGCGGCGGCAGCGGCGGCGCGCACGGCGGGCGGGGCGGGGAGGGGCGGGGCGGCAGCAGGCGCGCCCGGCCCATACTGGCGCCGCATGAGGCCCACGCGGGTCAGGTGGTGCGGCGGGGCGCGGGCGGCAGCGTGGGCGCCGCCGCCGCCGCCGCCGCCGCCGTGGTCACCGCCGCCGCCGCCGTGGGCGCCGCCGCCGCCCCCGCCCCGGTCGTCTTCCTCCCCGCCTATCTCCCCCGCCCGGCGCCGGGCGGTGGCCAGGCGGGTGGCGGCCTCGCCCAGCAGGGCGGCGGTCTCCGGGGTGGGGGCGCGAAAACGGGGCGGCGGCTGAGGGGCGAGGGGGGGCAGGGGGGGGGGGCGTTGCTGCTGCTGCCGCTGGAAGGGCGAGGCCACGGCGGCGGCGCCGGCGGTGGTCAGGGCTGGTGGGAAAGGGGGCAGGTTGCCCGACGGGCAGGTGGAGGGGGCGGGCGTGGGGGCGCCCTCCGAGTCGGAGGAGGCGGGGGGTGGGGGCTGGATGAGTGAGGGAGAGGAAATGAGAAAATGTGTGCCAAGCAGCGCGCGCACGTGCTTCCTCTCCTTGAGCGATGGCGGCGGGCGTCCTCAGAGGCCCCGCCTACCCCTGACGCCCTCTCGGAGCGCCGACAGACCTTGGCATCCTCCATCGCGAGGGTGGGTTTATCCTGTGAGGCCGCGGGGGCGCGCGGGAGAGAGGGAGGAGAGAGAGAGGGACAAGGGGAAAAGGGAATGGCTGCAGGACGGCCGCGGGGGGTTGGGGTCTGGGAGCGAGCGAATCAGAGAGAGTTGCTTACACACGTCCCCTCTCCCCTCGAAACCCGCCTTTTTTTTTTTGAAACTGTGGCGCGCCGGCACGCCGTGTTGAGTGTGGCCACACACTAAGCGCCGGTCCCACTCCCATGTGGGTGTGTGTGGGGGGGGTGACTCGAAAAAAAAAGGTGTCACCACTCACGCCTGTTTTTGGTCATCGTCGACAAAAAAAAAACGCCGCCATCTCTTTTCAGGGCGCCAGCACGCCCTTGATGGAGTGCAGGATGCCGTTGGTCGCCTTGATGTCCTTCTTGACCAGGGCGAAGCCGTTGATGCAGGGGCCGGCCGTCACCTTGAGCTTGCCGCCGCCCAGGGTCGTCAGCTCGGACCCCTCCTTCAGGTCGGAGGAGAGGACGGACCCCGCGACGACGTGGTTCTTCAGGATGTCCGGCAGGGCGGGCAGGGTCAGCAGCTCCAGCTTGGTGGTGCCCAGCGACTTGAGCGCGTCGCCAAAGGTGTCGTCGCTGGGCGCGAAGACGGTGAAGGGGCCCGCGCCGGTCAGCGTCCCCTCAAAGCCCATTTTGGTGAGGGCCGACCCCAGCATGGAGAAGTTGGCGTTGGAGGCGACGATGCCGTAGACGGACCGGTCAAAGACCTTGCCGCCCTCCTCGCCGCCCTTGGCGGCCTGCGGGAGGGAGGGAGGAGAGGAGGGGGGAGGGGGCGAGCGGTGAGAGAGTTTTTTTTTTTTTTTTTTGCTTGGCTAGCGTCCGGTGCGTCGATCGATCGGGCGCTGACGGATAAGGCGTGTTCTGCTTTTTGGAGGAGGCGCCTCTCTCCCTCTCCTCATCGCCATCACGCAGGCACGCCCACACCGCGTCCTGGGTAGCCTCGACCACCGCCAAATCGCGGGCGGGCTGCGCGGCAAGGGGCGGCAGAGAGGCACGAGGAAGGCCACGCGAAACACTCTGGCCCCACAAATCTCCAACACACAAAAAAAGTCTCCAACAAAAACAAAAACTCTGTCTCCAAAAAGGACGCACCACGACGTGGAGCGGGGCCCGGCGGGCCGCGACGCGGCCGCGGGTGGCGGCGCGGGCGACCGGCGCGGCGGGCGCGGTGCGGACGGGGGCGGAGACGCGGAGGGCAGCCATGGTGTTTTGGTGGAGAGAGGGGGGGGGGCGGTGGGGAAGGGGAAACAAAAAGAGGTGTGGCTGGAATGAGGCAGAGGAGAGAGGAATTCCGTTCTCTTTTTTTCAACCTTTTCTTTGCACTCAACTCGCCCACACACAAAATCGAACTCGCCCTCAACCAACAATACGGGCACACACCCCAGGCGCCCCCTCTACACATCTCCCCAGCGGGACACGCCGCTCAAAAAAAAATAAAAACGGGGCAAGACAATGAGAACAAACAAAAAAATCCAAAAAGCCGGGGTGGTGGCCACGCGCGACGCGCGCGCTGCCGCCCCCTAACCCTCTGTCGCTAGGGAGGGGTCCCTCTCTCCACCTCCTCCTTTGCTCACGTCCGCTGCACCACGACCCCGACCACGCCCAGCATCCCCAACAACGTCAGGGCGAGCAAGCCCACCGCGGGCGGCAGCCCCGCCGCCTCATCTGCGGAGACGACGTAGCCTTTGTCCACGTTCTCGCCCTTGACCTCCACCCAACCCTTCCAATAATCCTTGGCCGTCCCGCCGACCTTCCGGCGCAGGGCGGCCGCCTGTGCGGGCGTCTGCGTGATGAGAGGGGGAGGAGGCGAGGGAGGGAGGGAGAGAGAGAGAGAGAGGCAAGAGAGTGAGAATGGTTGTGAGGAGAGAGAGGGAGGAGAGGGAGCAAACAGGGCGTGGAAGAGGGGGTGTCCCCTGCGCGCGCGCGCGCGCCCTCCCGGCCCTACCCCCCTCTCCACCACGACCTCACCATCTTCTGGCCGGGCTTCATCCCCCGCGCCCGGGCGATGAGCTCGGCGTCCCCCTGGGAGCGGGCCTGCGAGAAGTCGAGGGCCTCCAGGAAGGACTGCCTGGTGGTGGTGGTCGGCGCGACGCTGGTGGGCAGCTTCCCGCCTTTCCTGGGGGGCGACGGCGGCGCGGCGGCGGCGGCGCGCTTGCTGCCGCCAAAGAGGGATTTCTTGGCGGCAGGGGCGGGGGGGCTGTGCGTGGGAGGAGGGGGAGCAGGCGTGTGTGTGAGGAGAGGAGAGGAGAGGAGAGGAGGGGTCAACGCGGGGGCAGCGCCCGACGCAGCGGCGGGCGCACCTCCTTTTTTTTTTCGACAGGCCCCGCTTTCGGCAAGCTGCGCCGCGGCCATCTGCGCCGCCCTGCTCAATCTCGACTGCCATCGCACGCCTGCGTTGGTGGCGGGAGAGGGCCTGGGCGGGCGCGGGCAGGGCGGGGAGAGAGAGACGCGCTCTCTCCGTTTTTTTTTTTTCTTCTCACTGCCCTCCCATCATCAACACTCACGCTTCCAAGACGGCGGCCTTGCGCCCGAAGAAGGCGGAGGCGGGGGCGGGTCCACGGACGCGACTGGTCAAGGAGGGGACGGGCATCGTGCGAGAGTGTGTGTGGTGGGGTGAGTGTGTCGTCGGGGGAAATGCTGCGAAAGGGCCGGAAAGGGTGTGTGGCGCAGGCGAGTGAGAGCGGCAGCTTTGCTAATAAGCCTCACTCACTCTCTCTCCGTGCTCTTCTCTTCGCGCTTCTTCCCGTCACCCTCTCTCTCTCCGTCGCCCCCCAACCATGTCCCTGTACGTTTGCACACACACACACACACACACACACACACACACACACACACACACACACACACACACACACATCGGGCGTATACGCACACAGCCCCTACATGACCGCCCCCCCCCCACCCCCCTTTTTGCCCTGGGCCGAGGAAAAAGGATGTGCGCGTTTGCGCGCTTCGCTTCTCGCTGGAGAATAAATAAGAACAAGGCACGCTGGGTGCCTCTGCGCGCACCGTACCCGACCTCAGACACGCCCATCTCACGCACACACTCACACGTACAGGTGCCTGAAAAATCTGCGCGTGCGCGGCGCGCCGCGCATCGCCGTCCCCGCCCGCACTGCCCGCTCGGCCCGGGCATTGCGCGTCGCGTTCACGTAAGTTGTTTCTTTTGAGGAGGGGGG
>Ga0315283_10003914_pt1 | contig 12822 bp, 6 predicted proteins | sample YL17G09_0_MG_FD_204541 | JGI IMG/M metagenome (GOLD analysis project Ga0315283, IMG submission 204541) | Sediment microbial communities from Yellowstone Lake, YNP, Wyoming, USA - YL17G09_0 | ecosystem: Environmental > Aquatic > Freshwater > Lake > Sediment | place: USA: Wyoming | collected...
GGCTACATTATTTTTAACAAGCGTTCCCTCGAATAGAGTCAGTTACGTGCCAGCCAGATCCTTGATTTAGCCGGGTTCAATCTGAATTCCCAATAATATTAGTTGCGAAGCGAAATATTTTTAATTTTGCAGTCCCTCACCTGAATGGGAGGTAAAAGCAACTAAACCCTACAATTTTCATTTGAAAATATAAATCATTATCCGCTCCCCCACAGAGGAGTTTGGAGTACATCGAAAACACCCACATAGTTTAATTACTAACCACCATTAGTCTAAAATTAAAACCATGAGTAAATCCAATCAGAATCCCGCAGCCAAAAAACCTACCAGCCGGGAGGAGAATTCTGCATCTGTTGAAAATACAGATGTTCCTGAGACAAAACTAAGTACCGGTGTTAATACCGGAATGGCGATGCCCGACGTGTTGAATGATGTTACAGTATCAGAAACAAAATCAACATCAGTGCGCAAAGTGAAGCCTGAATATGTTCATACAGAAATAGAAGCAACTGTTGCAGCGCCGGCAACTGAAGTTTTTCAAGAACATCCTGCTGTCTCTGGAGTCCGGGTTGTCACCGAAGCTGAAGTTACTGCAGTGGAAGGAGAACCAGTTCCACTTGTTGCCGAAGTACCTGTATTGGGTGAAGAACCGGTTGCATCTGTTACTGAAGTTCCCCTATTGGAAGAAGAATCCGTTGCACCGGTTATCATTGTTCCAGTGATGGTTGATGACATCGCAACTGACGCAAATGCAGTATCTGAAACAACCGGAGCGAAGCTTGCAGAGGCGTCGGAAATGCCGGAAGCAGATGATGATGAGGAAGAAATTGCCGAAGCCATCATAGTTGAAGAGGGAATCACTGATGGGGATTATGAAAAATATTCGCGTGTACAACTTGTAACATTGCTTGAATCTGCAGTACAGGAAGCCGACGTAAACGCCGTTAAATCTCAGATTTCGCTCATCAAAGTTGCTTTTCTGCACCTTTCCAAGGAAGCTAAGCACGAAATGTATCAACAATTAAGTGTGGCTGAGGGCGAAACAGTAGAATTTGAGGCCGCACCCGATGCACTCGACGAGCGATTTAAAGCGGCATTTGCTATATACAAGCAGAAAAAAGGCAAGTATAACGAAGAACTTGATAAACAAAAACTGGTTAACCTGGCAGCTAAAAGCCGTATCCTGGACGAACTCAAAGTGCTTATCAATTCGGAGGAAACCCTTAAAAAGACATACGACGATTTTAAAGTGCTGCAGGAACAATGGCGTCAGATTGGGATGGTTCCCAAAGGCGATGCCAACGAATTGTGGCAAAATTATCATTTCCTGGTTGAGAAGTTCTTCGATAAGGTGAAGATCAACAAAGAGCTGAAAGATCTGGACCTGAAAAAGAACCTGGAACGCAAAATGGAAATCTGCGAGAAAGCTGAGGAATTATTGCTGGAATCATCGCTGCTCAAAGCATTCAAGCAATTGCAGCAATACCACGAGGACTGGAAAGAAATTGGCCCGGTACCACAGGAAAAACGCGACGAAATCTGGGACAGATTCAGAAGTGCCACCGATAAGATTAACGAACGCCGCCGCGAGCATTACAACCATGTCGAAGATGAGCAGGAAGCCAATTACCAGGCAAAAACAATCCTCTGCGACAAAGCTGAACAGGTTGTAGCCAAAGATTACACAAGCATGAAAGAATGGCAGGACAGCACCAACGCGGTGAATGAACTGTTGAAGGATTGGAAAACCATCGGTCCTGCGCCCAAAAAGCAGAACAACGAGATATGGATACGTTTTAAAACATCCCTTGATGCTTACTTTAATGCCAAAAAAGATTACTTCAATAAGCTAAAGGATCAGCATACGCATAATTACAATGTGAAGCTCGACCTGTGTGTACAAGCCGAATCACTGCGCCTGAGCAGCGATTGGAAAAACACAACACGCGAGCTGATCAACCTGCAGAATACATGGAAAAATGTTGGTCCTGTTCCACGCAAATATGCTGATAAAATTTGGAAACGTTTCCGTACTGCCTGTGATGATTTTTTCAAGAACAAATCCGAATTCTTTAAGAACATCCATGGCGTGGAAGAGGAAAATCTTCTGAAAAAGACCGGCCTGCTGAAAAGAGTGCAGGAAATAGAACCAGGCACTGACAAGCAAGCAAGCCTCACAGTGCTTAAGGAGATACAACGTGAGTGGATGGACATAGGTCACGTTCCTATTAAGGATAAGGAAAGGTTGCAAAACGAATTCCGCGCAGCCATGAACAAGCATTACGACAATCTGAAAATCGATGCTACCGAACTCCAAACTATGAATTACCGTTCGCGTTTGGAAAGCATCAGGGAACAACCCGATGCCAACCGTATCATTACCAAGGAGAAAGCTTCCCTTCAAACGCGCATATCCGCTTTACAGGAGGAGATTAAACTGTGGGAAAATAATATCGGCTTCTTTGCCAATTCAAAGCAAGCCAACATTCTGAAGTCGGAATTTGAAGCAAAGATTGTTAAAGCAAAAGAAGAACTGACAACCCTTGAAGCCAAAATGAAGTTTCTCAGGAAGACTATGGAAGCATGATCATACCAGCCTTGTAGTGCTTTGATTACCATAGAAAGTCTGTATATTTTCCATATACAGGCTTTTTTTTGCGTCATCTGTTTTCATTCCGAAACCAATAGTACCTTATATAATTATTGGATTTTCTCTCAAAACAACTTTGTCATGGTGAGGCGTAATTTATTGCATAAAAAGCAATACTGAATGACGATTAACAAGAGATAATTTTTAAAATCCTAGGTTGTAATGATGGAGTGAATACTATTATCGTACAATAAAATATATGTTTAGCGTTAATCGAAAAACCATAATCACGCAATCACGCAATCACGCAATTCCGCTATTCCGCTATTTCGCAATTTCGCAATTACACAATTACACAACCGATCTCACGAACGACTTAAATAACCAATAATTACCAATTTTTTTCTATATGAAAAAAGCATTAAAAATTTCAGGTATCGTACTGGCAATTTTGCTGGTGATAGTAGTGATTTTACCATTTGCATTTAAAGGACGGATTGTTTCCTCCGTAAAGCAGGAAGTGAATAAAAGCCTCACTGCCAGAGTCGATTTCGGTGGTTTTGGATTTACGCTCTTACGTAGTTTCCCCGATTTTACGCTGAGCATGAAGAACCTTACCATTATCGGTTCCGGCGATTTCAAGGGTGACACACTGGCAAACATCCCTTCGTTACAGGTTACGGTGGATGTAATGAGCGTTATCCGTGGAAGCCAATACGAAGTAAAGAAAGTGGTGCTCAACGATCCCCGTTTCATGTTTCATGTGCTGGGCGATGGCAGGGTTAACTGGGATATTATGAAACCATCTGCCCCGGAAACTGAGAATGCTGACACATCTGCCGCCTTCCGCCTGCAGTTGCAGAAATTTAAAGTCAGCCATGGGAGGATGACCTACCGCGACGAAGAATTAGGTTTCTCCAGCACCCTCATAGGTGTGGATCAGGAATTGAGCGGCAACCTTGTCGACGATCTCGGAACATTCAAAATCGCTTTAAGTTCACCGAGTGTTACGGCCGACTACAACGGAATCCGCTACCTGAATGCTGCAGTTGTAAATCTTGAGACTAAACTCGATACCGACCTGAAAACTTACAAATTCATCTTTGCCGATGCCTTGCTAAAGCTGAACGAGCTTACCATTTCGGCTTCCGGTTTCTTTGCAATGCCCGATGCAGGTTACGATATGGACATCAAATTCGCGGCACGCGAGAATACCTTCAAAAACTTTCTTTCGCTGCTCCCGGCCATCTACTCAAAGGATTTCGCGAACGTTGAAACCAGGGGTAACCTAGCATTCAACGGATTTGTGAAAGGAATGTACAGTGATACACAGATGCCTGCCTTTGCTGTGCACCTTACCGTCGACAATGCCATGTTCAAATATCCGGGTTTACCTGGCGCGGTCACCGATATCGCCATCAAAGCCGACATCACTAACCCTGATGGTATTCCCGATCATACCGTAATAGATGTCCCCTTGATACGCTTAAAAGTGATCAACAATCCCATCAAGGCGCAATTATCGCTGCGCACACCTGTATCCGATCCGCAATTCGATGTCACCGTTCATGGCAGCCTCAACCTGGCCGATCTGCCCAAAGTCTATCCCATGGCCAAAGGTTATGATATGAGTGGCATGCTGAATGCCGACCTGAATATGGCCGGAAAGCTATCCGATATCGAAAAGCAGCAATATGCCAATGTAAAAGCCGCCGGAAATATGGAAGCCATCCGCGTCAACCTCCGTTATCCGGGAATTGCCAATGCTATTAATATCAACAGCGCGATGATGGTTTTCTCGCCTGCATTTATCGAACTCACTACTTTTGCCATGCAAACCGGCAAAAGCGATCTTTCGGCCAACGGCAAATTGCAGAACTACCTCCCGTTCTTCCTTCGAAAAGATGAAATCCTGACGGGCAATCTTGCCATAAAATCAGATTACCTCGATATGAACCAACTCATGCCGGCTGATTCGGGAAGTACTACGGTTGATTCTGCCTCTGGCAAGGGCATCGAAGTGCCCGGAAACCTCAACCTTCAATTAAGGGGAGCTTTCGGTAAACTGATCTACGATAAATACATCATGGAAAATGTTTCGGGCATCATTACCGTAAAAGATAAAAAGATTGCCTTCACTGATTTTAAGATGAATATGATCGGGGGCGAAATTACGGTGTCAGGAATATACAATGCTGCAGAACCTGCCAAGCCATTGGTGGATATGGTTTTCGATATGAAAAATGTCGATTTGCAGCAGGCATTCAACACCTTCAATACGGTCGAAAAGCTGGCGCCGATTGTCGCCAAAGCCAAGGGTCTCATCACGGCACATCTGCAGATGAAGACAAGCCTCGATGGCAATCTATCGCCCATGCTCAGTTCGCTTACCGGCAAAGGCAACTTGTTGTCGGACTTGCTCACCATAGCCAATGTGAATACACTGGATAAAATTGCCGATGCGCTTAAGATGGATAAGCTCCGCAAATGGTCGCTCGAAAAGGTAAACCTCTCGTACGAATTTATAGATGGAAAAGTTTTCGTGAAGCCTTTCCCGGCCACTTTTGGCAACATAAAAGCCAACCTCGGAGGTTCCACGGGTTTCGACCAGTCGATCAATTATACTATCAACCTCGAAATTCCGCGGTCGGAATTTGGCGGACAGGCTAACAGCGTGCTGAGCAACATGGTAGCTGAGGCCAATAAGAAAGGTGCCAAATTCAGCCTGGGAGACCAGGTGCCGGTAACTTTGCTGGTTGGTGGCACTATCCTGGCGCCAAAGATCACTACAAATCTGAAAAATTCCATGAATTCGGCCATTGATGATCTTAAAAATCAGGCCACGGAAGAACTCAACAAAAAGAAAGCCGAAGCCGAAGCCAAGGCCAGGGACGAAGCCAACAGGCTCATCAATGATGCCGATGCCAATGCCGAAAAGCTCATTGCAGACGCCTCCAGGCAGGGGCAGCAACTGACAGATGCCGCCAAAGTAGCAGCCAATAAGCTGAAAGCCGAAGCTACCACCCGTGCCGGCCAGCTCCTGGCTGAAGGGAAGAAGAATGGACCCATTGCCGCCTTTGCCGCCAAAAAAGCTGCCGACACAGTGAAAAAGGAAGCAGCCGACAAAGCCACGCAGCTGATCGCCGAAGCCGAGAAGCAGTCGAAATCCCTGCAGGATAAAGCGCAAGCCCAGGCCGCAGTCACAAAGCAGCAGGCACGCGAAAAAGCAGGCATTAAATAGGGTAAAGCTGAAAATACGAATGCAGACTTTCGCCTGTCAATGCCTTTAACTTTTAACTTTTAACTTTTAGTTTTTAACTGGACTTTCGGCAATGAGGTTGATGTTTGTCGAACGGTCTTCCTCCTTATTCCTTACTCCTTACTTTTTTCAACTCCAAACTCCAAACTTTAGTCACTCTATACTTACCTGCTATTCCCATTCACCCACGCGCTGGTTTCCTGCTTTAAACAACAGTTGAGCATCTTCGCGGAAGAGTTTCATATTTGCAAGCGATGTTGAATCCATTGCAAACGGGTTGCCGGCATTGGAATTTACCGGAAGAATATAATAACGTTTTTTTCCGCTCACAACTGGATTATATACCCATGTAAGTTCGTACCCGGCTTTAAGCATTGTGGATCCAGTGGCATTTTTCTGCAGGTCGATGCGGATCATGGCGCCACCATCGCGAAAGCGGTTGCGTTGGTTGCTCACCCAATTTCCCAGCGACCATGCCACCAATACCTCACGTTTTTGCAAGCTGTCGCCTATACTGAATATTTCCATCGGTTGCAGCATATGCGGGTGCGATCCAATGATAATATCAGCTCCATTGCGCAGGCAAAAGCTGGCAATTTCCTTCTGCGAAGCGTTTGCCTGCCTTTCGTATTCGGTGCCCCAATGCATAAAGATGATGATCTTATCGGGCATGCTGTCGCGTGCATTAAGCAGGTCGCGCAGGATAACCGCCGTGTCAATCACATTCACCACATTCGGCTCATAGATGGGGTTGCCATTCGTGCCATAAGTATAATTAAGCAAAGCCACAGCAATGCCATTGTGCCTCAGCATAAGCGGATAGGTTTTCGCCCTTTCTTCTGCAGTGGTATAGGTGCCCATGTGCTTTAATCCTAGACTGTCAAGGATGGAGATCGTTTGTTCTATACCTGTTTTGCCGCGGTCGCAGCAATGGTTGTTAGCTGTTCCCAGTAGGTCGATGCCTGCATACACGAGGCTGTTGGCCAGCGCTGCCGGCGAACTGAAAGCCGGGTAGCCGCTGTACGGCTGACCAGCAAAGGTGGTCTCCAGGTTGGCAATGGCAAAATCGGCCCTGCTGATGATAGGTTTAACAAACAAGAAACAGGAATCGTAGTCGTAAGTTCCAGTGGCCGTTCGAAAAGCTGCGTCGACCTGCGGCATATGCTGCATGATATCACCTGTAAAAATCAGGGAAAGAGTGGGCGGAGGAGTGGTCCGTTGTGCATTTACATCCTGGGTATGGTTCAGCAGGCCAGGACAGATACAAAGAAATAGCAGTAATACACTTGCCACGATGATAGAGCGAAGGGTAATCCTTCTGCGTTTCAACATACAGCTAACGGAGCTGGCCTGGTTGGAGGCGGTATAACAGTAAAGTTTCGGAGTCATAAGTTTCAGTAATTGAAATTAAAAGTAATCCGATCCCATTTATAATATCAGCCACCGGCATTTTCGGGCGAGAGAGAGCTTTGCAGGAGTCCGGGAGTTGGTTGGAGTTGTATGCTGCAAGTCCTGCTTTGACTTTCATTTGAATGCATTGCAGATCCTGGTCTGAAGAAAATTGAAACTAAAGGAAAGTAAATAGTGCTCATAAATGCTCGCCAGCAAAAAGGGGAGCAAATATAATCAATAAATCAGATTGTGCAACACGAAGGTGCATGCATTATAAAATGTTGAGCGCAATAATACGCAGATAGAAATAGTAGCTGAACTTCATGTCTTTATAGCCTTCCAGGTTTACATTGTTATAGTAAAGTATAACTCCCGGCTGCAGTGCGAAATTATTGGCGAAGTTAAAGTTAAAGCCGCCACCCCCATGAAGCCCAAAGCCTATTCCTCCCTGAGTGAACTGGTATTCCTGCATATTTGAACCTGGCACATAAGAATGATTCCCGTAAACATTAACGATGCTAAACTCTGTGTTCTCGATATTTATCACTGCCTTCAGCACTTTGGAATCGTTGATGGCCAGGCCGGCAGAGGCCACGAAATCCACATTATCTTTTACCGGGTAGCTACGGCTATAGCCAAGATCAATGTTAATTCTCTCTTCCACACCAGAAATAGAATAAAGCCTCAGGTCGGGCTCGGTGAGGTAATCCTTAGGGTCCACTTCCACAGTAAAAACATCATGTGGCTTGAGTTTGGCATAATTGAACTGAATAAACATGCTGCTCTTCCGGTTAAAGTTGAAGCCGATATACAATCCACCAGATGCAGTTGGCGGGTATCGCATGTTCGTCGGGAATTGCTTCACGAAAAAGGTATCCGCGACATTCAGCAAGCGGTAAAGGTCCTCGTATTGATACTTGTTTCCGAAAATAAATTTGATATTATTTTCGTTGCCGTCGCTGCCATTGTAATAGTTTGCCGAATAAGAACTGGGAAGAAAAAGACCAAAATTAAAACCAAACTGATAACCCCTGTATTCCCGCGAATCTTCTTCCGGACGCTGAATGCTGCTGTTAGACTGCGCCATCACAAATAAAGGTTGCATGAATATAAGGATGATAACAGTTAATGCGAAAAGCAAACGGTGGTTTTGTGTTATTATCATATATCGATGCTATGTAAGAAAATGTTATTCCGCATTATAACCTGTATTATTCATGCAGAAGATAAAAGACAAAAGTAAAAAGATAAAAGTCAGACATTTGCAAACCATTTTCAATATTTTTTATCTTTAGCTTTTTATCTTTTGTCTTTATTGAGGTTTAGGAATTAATCAGCATAACTCATGTATTTATTCATATCATTTCTCAAAACTCTAACTACTCCAAACTCCAAGTACTCCAAACTCCAAACTCAAGGCACTTCTTTTAAAAAATACTCATCAACAACCGTATATTGAGATAAGTAACGACTATTCCCACAAATAAAAGTACAAAGTTAAGCCATTTTGAATTTGCATATTTACCCATAACCTTTGTGGATGAAGTGAGGTATATCTGCAGGAAGATTGTAAACGGCAGCTGTATACTCAGGATCATCTGCGAGATAATTAAGCCTTTGAATGGATTACTGATCATAAAAATTATAGCCACTGCAAGGATGAGCGAAATAAATACTCCCAGGCGGCTATGGTTATCTTTCAGGTCGAACGGCTCACTGAAAAATCCCGAAAATATAGAACCTCCGGCCATTCCCGAAGTAATGCCCGAAGCAACGCCCGCGAATAGCAGAGCTACAGCAAAAATATCGGATGCGCTCCGGCCAAGCAATGGTGCCAGCATCTGTTGTGCCTGCTGCAGTTCCGCTGCCGGTATTTTATGGTGAAAGAATGTAGCGGCAGCCATCAGGATCATGGCGCTGTTGATGGCCCAGCCAACAATCATTGAGAAGAACGTGTCGAGAAATTCGTATTTGAGTTGTTTCTTTATCACCACCTCATCTTCGAGATGCCATTGCCGGCTCTGAATAATTTCCGAATGAAGGAATAGATTATGTGGCATCACTACGGCACCAAGCACACTCATGATTACGAGCATGGATCCTTCCGGAATAGAAGGTTTTACCCAGCCCTCTGCAGCCTGTCCCCAATCGACACTTACCAGTGATAACTCATATATAAATGAAAGACCGATGATGGATACAAACCCTATGATCCATTTTTCCATCTTTGTATAGGAATTGGTAAATATGAGTGCCACTACCGTTATAAGTATGATAACTGCACCAATCTTCAGCGGTATATCGAATAGCATGCCTAATGCTATTGCACCTCCAAGTATTTCTGCCAAAGATGTGGAGACTGATGCTGCCATAGCTGAAATAAGTACCGGAACCGAGGCCCGGCGGGGCAAATGCAGGGTTGCTGCTTCCGAAAGGCAAAGACCGGTTGCGATGCCAAGGTGAGCCACGTTATGCTGCAATATAATAAGCATGATAGTGGAAAGCGTCACCATCCATAGGAGGGTATAACCATAGTCAGCACCTGCCGCCAGGTTGGAAGCCCAATTGCCCGGATCGATAAACCCAACGGTAACGAGCAACCCCGGCCCTATATATTTCAATATCTCCAGTGCACCGAACCCCGGCTTACGTTCCTGGTAAAGGAAGTTCTTAATAAATTTAAACATAGATGATAAATAAGGAATAGAGATGTTATTTCCCGGAAATGTTACCATTACCGGCCTCCGGAAGATTCCACTGACAAATATACGCATGAAATAGCCATGATTGATTAAACGTCAACCGAAAAGGATATCATGTTTAATCATGGCGAACCTTTAGCTCACGAACACTTATAAGAAATAAACAAGCGTGAGTAATTCCATCTAACCCGCAAAAAATAAATAATAACAGATGAAATAGGTATCGGAGGACAATGTGCCAAAAACCGTTTCCCGGCCTGTCATTAATCTGGTTGATTATTGCACCAGGCATTGGCGGGAGTACAAATTTCAATTGCAAATAGTTGTATTTAGTATTACTTTTATCTTTTGTCTTTATTGAGGTTTATGCATTAATCAGGTTAATAAGGCATTCTCTGGAAAAGAATAAATAATAGTTATCAATTTTAATTCGTTTTCTTATATACAATTTAGATGAGAAATGTTTTTTTGTACAAATTAAAAATGGCCACTTTTATTTTGCTGTGGCTGATATCCTTTACACATGACGGATATTCCCAGAAACTGTTCATGGATATTCATCAACCCATTGATAAACGGGTAAATGATCTGCTGAAGCAACTTACAGTGGATGAAAAGATTTCGCTCCTGCAATTTGAGCAGCCGGCTATCCCGCGCCTGAACATGGTAAAGTATAATTGGTGGAACGAGTGCCTTCATGGAGTGGCCCGCAATGGGATTGCTACAGTTTTTCCACAGGCTATTGGTGCGGCAGCAACCTGGAACCCCGGGCTGATAAAACAGGAAGCAGATGCAATTTCTACAGAAGCCAGGGCTAAGCACAATGCAGTTAACAGCGACGGCTATGCGATTTATGAGGGTCTAACATTCTGGTCGCCCAACATCAATATTTTCCGCGATCCCCGTTGGGGAAGGGGTCAGGAAACCTATGGCGAAGATCCTTTTTTAACTTCCCGCATCGGTGTGGCGTTCGTGGAAGGCCTGCAGGGCAGCGATCCACGTTACCTTAAAGTAGCAGCCACCGCCAAGCATTATGCTGTTCACAGTGGCCCCGAAGCTACACGCCACGCGTTCGATGCCAATACTTCCGACCGTGATCTTTACGAAACTTACCTGCCGGCGTTCGAAGCATTGGTGAAGGAAGCCAGGGTGGAAGGCGTAATGGGTGCCTATAACCGTTTCCGGGGTGATGCCTGCTGTGCCAGTCACCTTTTGCTTCAGGATATTCTCAGGAATAAATGGGGTTTTCAAGGTCATGTGGTAAGCGATTGCTGGGCACTCAGGGATATGTTCACTACACACAGACTCTTCAATTCTGAGGCTAAAGCTGCTGCCATGTCGCTCATAGCCGGCGTCGATATTACCTGTGGCCCGGAATTTTGGTCGCTTAAAGCAGCGCTGGATAGCGGCTGGGTAAGCCAGGCCAACATCGATACAGCCGTTAAGCGTATCCTTAAAACACGTTTCAGGCTGGGTATGTTAGATCCATCTTCTGCAGTGCCTTATACCCGAATTCCTATAACAGAGAATGACTCACCCAGGCACGATTCCCTTGCTTGGGAGGTGGCCCGGCAAAGCATTGTATTGCTGAAAAACAAAAATAAGACACTTCCGCTAAGTAAGGCTATTCGTACAATTGCCGTTTTCGGGGCGCTGGCAAATGATACGGGTGTGCTACTGGGCAATTATTACGGGAAGCCTTCGCACCCGGTAACTATTTTGCAGGGAATCAGGAACAAGGTGCCTCACCAGGTGAAAGTTACTTATGCCATGGGCGCGAATAAGCCATGGCGGAAATATGCGCATGAACAGGAAATGAACGACAGCATCATCAATGCAGTCAAGTTGACTGATCAGGCTGATGCACTGATCGTAGTAGCAGGCATTTCCGCTGTGCTGGAAGGAGAGAATGGAGATGTAGCCAAAGGTGTGGATGGGTTCGACGGTGGCGACCGCACACACCTCGATCTGCCTGAGGATCAGCAACTTCTTATTAAAGCACTTCAATCCACCGGCAAGCCTTTAATCGTTGTGCTTACCAATGGCAGCGCCTTGTCGGTAAAATGGGAAACGGAGAATGTTGCGGCCATACTCGAAGCGTGGTATCCAGGCCAACAGGGAGGAAATGCCGTTGCCGATGTGCTTTTCGGCGATTATAACCCGGCCGGCAGATTACCGGTTACTTTTTATGCTTCCGTTAAAGATTTGCCCCCTTTTGACGATTATGCAATGAAAGGCCGAACCTATCGCTATTTTGAAGGAAAACCCCTGTATCCTTTTGGTTATGGACTTAGCTATAGTTCATTTGCTTACTTTGGCGTAAAACTAGACACTGCAATTGTCGGGCAGCACGATTCTTTAACAGTCTCCTTCTCATTAAAGAACATCAGCGATGTGGAAGGCGATGAAGTGGTGCAGATGTATATCCGCAATATGGCCACAAAACTGCAACAGCCTATCAAATCCTTGCAGGGATTCCGGCGGGTGCATCTGCAGCCAGGCGAAACAATATCTGTTTCACTCCCGCTAAAAGCCGGTCAGTTGCGTTATTTTGATGAGGCAACGCAGAATTATGTTGTTGCTGCGGGTAACTATGAAATCCAGGTTGGCGCTTCATCAGAAGATATCAGGATATGGAAGATGATAGAAGTGAAGTAAACCAGGAATGAACTTTACTGATCATCTCCTTACTTTGAGGTTAATAAACAATTTTATCCCCTAACCTGCATTATTCATGCAGAAGATAAAAGACAAAAGTAAAAAGATAAAAGTCAGGCATTTGCAAACAACTTTCAATATTTTTTTTTGTAAAGTTGATTTTTATGATTTTTTTCATAATGTTTTGAACCTTTTATCTTTAACCTTTTATCTTTTGTCTT
>Ga0315283_10003915_pt1 | contig 12820 bp, 8 predicted proteins | sample YL17G09_0_MG_FD_204541 | JGI IMG/M metagenome (GOLD analysis project Ga0315283, IMG submission 204541) | Sediment microbial communities from Yellowstone Lake, YNP, Wyoming, USA - YL17G09_0 | ecosystem: Environmental > Aquatic > Freshwater > Lake > Sediment | place: USA: Wyoming | collected...
CGGGAAAGAACACATGATCGCAGCACACCTGCTCGAACGTCTACAGGCCTTGGTCGACCCGGGCCGGGTCTTGATCGACGACGACGCACTGCGGCAATACGGCAAGGACTGGACGGAGCTCTACGAGCCCGCCCCCTCGGCCATCGTCTTTCCCAAAAGCACCAAGCAGGTGCAGGCGATCGTGCGCTTCGCCAACGAACATCGCGTGGGCCTGGTGCCCTCCGGCGGGCGTACCGGCCTCTCCGCCGGCGCCGTCGCCGCGAACGGCGAAGTGGTCGTCGCCTTCGATTTGATGAACAAGGTCCTGGAATTCAGCCCGGTCGATCGCACCGTCCGCTGTGAGGCCGGAGTGGTCACGCGCCAGCTCCAGGATTTCGCCCAGGACAAGGGCCTCTTCTACCCGGTCGATTTCGCCGCGGCGGGGTCCAGTCAGCTCGGAGGGAACCTCTCGACCAACGCCGGCGGCATCAAGGTGATTCGCTACGGGATGACCCGCGACTGGGTGGCCGGGCTCACCGTGGTGACGGGCCGCGGCGAAGTCCTGCGGCTCAACAAAGACCTGGTCAAAAACGCCACCGGCTATGACCTGCGCCATCTATTCATCGGCGCCGAGGGCACGCTCGGCTTCATCACCGAGGCGACCATGAGGCTGGCGCGCCCCCCGAAGGACCTCAGCGTGCTGGTGCTCGGGGTCAACCAAATGACGGACGTGATGCGCGTCTTGACGACCTTTGAAGAGCGCCTCGACCTCACCGCCTTCGAGTTCTTCTCGGACAAGGCCATGGGCCACGTCTTGGCGAATGGAGCCGTCAGCCCCCCGTTTGCCACGCGAGCGCCCTTCTATGCGCTGCTGGAGTTCGAGGCGATCTCAGAAGGGACGGTGGACGTCGCCATGCAGCTTTTCGAGCGATGCACCGAAGCCGGCTGGGTCGTCGATGGCGTGATGAGCCAGAACAGCGCGCAGGCCAAGAGCCTCTGGCGCCTCCGCGAAGACATCTCGGAGACGATCGCCAAGCAGACGCCCTACAAGAACGATATCTCGGTCACCGTCTCGCGCGTGCCGGCCTTCCTGGAAGAGATCGACCGGATCGTCGCCGCCCGCTACCCGCACTTCGAGATCGTCTGGTTCGGCCACATCGGCGACGGCAACGTCCACCTGAACATCTTGAAGCCCGCCGGCCTCCCCAAAGACGAGTTCTTCGCGCAGTGCCACCTCGTGAACGAATGGGTCTTCGAGGCGGTGCAGCGTCACGAAGGAAGCGTCTCGGCCGAGCACGGGATCGGCTTGATGAAAAAGAAGTACTTGGGCTACAGCCGCAGCCCGGAAGAGATCGCCTACTTGAAGGCAATCAAGAGGGCCTTTGACCCCAACAACGTGATGAACCCAGGGAAGATCTTCGATCTCTAGTCCCCGCGGTGACATTTTCGTCGACGAAAGAGGAGCGATTCTCTGCGGAGATCGCACGGCAAACGCTGGCGTGCCGGCGAGCCTCACGGTAGATTCCGCGCATTCGAGTCGCCCGCGGATGCCACTGACGGTCCCCCCAGACCTTTGCCCCGCGGGTGCCTCGACTCCTCCTCTCATCAGAGCGCGGCGGGCGAGGGGGCCGCGTCCCGGTGATCGAACCACGTTTTCAGCACCCGGTCGGGCTCCGTCATCTCGCGCACGCTGGCGCGGTGCGCGAGCAAATCAACGAGCGTCACGTTCGCGTAGGCCGGGTCCATCGACTTGGTGCACGAGCCAAAGTGCCAGCGATCAGTGGTCGCCACGGCCTCGGCGCCGCCGTCACGGTCGCTCCGCCGAGCGCGGGAAGCTCCGGCTTGTCGCCGGGCGCCTGCCCAAATCCGGGTGACAGGGTGAGGGTGAGAAGGAGCGTCGCGAGGGTGAATTGGCGTTTCAGCGTGACCCATTCTAGTTTGACAGCTCGAAATGACCGGATCTCCTTGTTATGGGCACTCATTGACGGTATTTAAGTTTGTCGTCAAAGGAGCATCACTGATGCGAGTCACCAGGGTTCTGTCCACCGCTGTCCTGGCGGCTTGTCTCGTTTTCCCCATCTCGTCTCACGTTTTCGCCGGTGACGCTGAGAAAGCGACCACGAAGGCCAACAAGAAGAAAGCTCCCGGAGCCCCCGCCCCGGCTCGCCCGTCGGGCGTGGCCCAGAAGGTGGACCTCACGGACGCCTATTACGGCGGCCCGAGAAACGACTCGATCACGGAAAGCACGAACGAGCTGGGGCAGAAAGTCTATTCGGTCGCCGCATCCCACTTCGACATCTCGCCGCCCCTTTCGGAGTTGGCGACGGCAGCCGCACGGGAACTGGCGATGGAAGAAGAGGAATCGCCGACCAACCCTCAGATCCCAGCGACGCGAATTATTCGCTCCGATCTCCCCGACCCGGTCGTGCAGCCCGTGGTCGAACAGGGCGATTCCCAGACGTTCAGCGCCGTCCCTCTCGCCGCACCCACCACTGGGTTCAATTTCCTGGGAGTGGGCGTCAACGGCGGCACGCCGTCCGACTGCAACGGCGCCGTCGGCAACAACCAGTTCGTCGAAACGGTCAACACACGCTATCAGGTCTGGTCGCTCAACCGGGCCACGCAGGTGGCGACATCGATCCTCGGGCCCGTGAGCATCAACACGATCTGGGCGGGATTCGGCGGCGCCTGCGAAACCCAAAACAGCGGCGACCCCATCGTGCTCTTCGACAGAACCGCGGGGGCGCCGACGGGACAAGGCCGATGGCTGATTTCTCAGTTCACCTCGAGCTCGGCCGGCGGCGTGTACTACCAGTGCGTCGCGTTGTCGACGACCAACAACGCAACCGGAACCTACACCCGCTATGCCTTCGCGGTGCCGAGCGGCAAGTTCGGCGACTACCCGCACATCTCGGTCTGGTCGGACGCCTACTACATGATGGCGCACGGCTTCGGCGGGCAGTTCGTCGCGTTGTTCGCTGCGATGGATCGGACCAAGATGATCGCCGCCAATCCGGCCGCCACCTGGGTCGTCATCCAGGACCCCAACGAGGGTGGACACATGCCCGCGGACCTCGACGGGTACACCCTGCCGCCCAACAAGGCGCCCGGCATTTTCGCGTCGATCCACTCGGACGGCATGTACATCTATCGGATGAAGGTGAACTTCGTCTCACCCGGAAGCACCACCAACACCCTTCAGGCCGTCGTCCCGGTCGCGCCCGCAAACGCGGCGTGCGGCGGCGGCACCTGCATCCCGCAGCCGGGAACCGGAGCCCTGCTGGACGCACTCTCCGACCGCCTGATGTTCCGCGCGGCCTACCGCAACTACGTCGACCACGAGTCGCTCGTCGTCACCCACGCAGTCGACCCGTCCGTCAGCGGGCTGGTCTCGGGTGTCCGCTGGTATGACTTCCGCCTTTCGGGGGCGCCCAACGCGACCTGCCCGACCTATCCCTGCATCTATCAGCAAGGGACGATCGCGGACGCGCCTGGCGGCCGGAACCGCTGGATGTCCTCGATCGCCATGGACAGCGCGGAAAACACGCTCGTCGCCTACACGGCGAGCGGCCAGACCGCAGGCTCGGAAAACCACAGCACCCGCTACACCGGCCGCGCGAAGAACGATCCCCTCGGGCAGATGACGGTGCCCGAGGCGACGATCTTCACGGGGACCGCCAACAACGTCAGCAACTCCCGCTGGGGCGATTACGCCAGCGTGACCATGGATCCTTTCGACGATTGCACGTTTTGGTCGACCAGCCAGTACTACGCCGCGACGAACGCCTGGTCGACGCGAATCGCGTCGGTCGTCTACCCCGCTGGGACGGGAGCCGGCCAGTGCCAGGCCTCGACGTGCACGACGCGTCCCGCGACGGTGCCGTTGATCGGCACCGCGACGACCCCGGCCGACAACCAGATCACCGTCACCTGGGGTGCCATCACGCCGACGCCCGGCTCGTACGCGGTCGAACGCGCCGTGGGTGTGTGCGGCGCCGAGGGGCTCTACTCGCCCGTGGCCGCAACGCTCGGCACGGTCAGGACGTACACCGACACCACGGTGTTGGCCGGCGTGACGTATTCCTACCGTGTTCGCGGCGCCACCGATGCCGCGGGCAAGTGCAACGCGCAGCTCAGCAGCGGATGCGTCAACGCCACGGCCACCGGAGCGTGCGTCCTCAAGCCGAGCTTCACGGGCGCCGCCGCGGCATCCAGTACCGGCGACAGCAATTGCGGCGTGTCGGTCAACTGGACGGCCGGCACGTCGAGCTGTCTCGCCGCGCCCAATCTCCGCTACAACATCTTCCGCTCGACGGAGCCCGATTTCGTGCCGTCGGTTGCCAACCGGATCGCAACCTGCGTCGTCGGCCCCAGCTCGTATCTCGACACCGACAACCTCCAGAGCGGAATCACCTACTACTACGTCGTGCGCGCCGAGGACGGAACCACGGGGAACGGCGGCGAGTGCGGGGGCGGTAACGAAGACGCGAACAGCGTCCGGGTCGCGGCCACGCCTTACGGGGCCGGCATGCAGGCCGCTCCCGGCACCTGGACCGACGGCGGCGGCGACGGCTCCGCGTTCTTGACGCTCAATGTCGCGGGCGGCGGAAACACCGGCGATCGAGCGTGGCGGCTGGTCAAAACGGCGAACGACGCCGGCGCCAATCACACGCCGGGCGGCGGCTACGCTTACCGGAACGCAGGCCCCGCGGCCGTCAACACCTATTTGCCCAGCAGCTGTTCAGAAATGCAGGCGCCGCCTCTCACGGTGGCGGCAACGACCGTCAATCTGCAGTACTGGGAACGCCATCAGCTCGAGTACCACTGGGACGCCATTGCCGTCGAGTACTCCGTCAACGGCGGACCGTGGACGGACGTCCCGCCTCCGAGCAATGACGCCGGCGCGGGCTGCTCCGCTTCAGACGACACGACCGGCTGGGAGCCTTTGAGCTGCACGCAGCTTCCGCCCACCAACGCGTGCGGTTATGCGGACACGAAAACCGTGTTGAGCGGTCCCTTGGACAGCGGCGTGACGTGCACTTCGTTCGTGACGAGCGCGACCACGCCTTACGCTCACCGGTGCCATCCGATCACCGGCGTCTCCCCGAACGACACGATCCGTTTCCGGTGGCGCTTCGCCTCCGACTCGGCCTCGGAATACGCCGGCTTCTACCTCGACGACATCGCGGTCACGAACGTGCAAGTGCCGAACGCTTGCGCGCCCGACACCTGCCGCGGGCAGGCGGACGGCACCGCGTGCATCGACGGCGATCCCTGCACCACGGGGGATGTCTGCGGCGGCGGCGCGTGCAACGGGGGGGCCGTGATCACGGCTCCTGCGGAAACGGCGAGCGTGACCGTCGCGGCGGACAAGGCCACCTACGATTGGTCCGCGGTCGCGTTTGCGACCCGTTACGACGTCGTGAGGGGCAGCCTCGCCGCGCTTCCGGTAGGCCCCGGCGACGCCGACGAGGCCTGCTTCGACGACCTTCCTGGACCGTCGCTGATGGACGCAACGCTCCCCGCCGCGGGCACCGGCTTCTGGTACCTCTCGCGCGGAGAGAACGCCTGCGGCACGGGTTCGTTGGGCCAGCAAAGCAACGGGGCCTCGCGGATTACGACGAGTTGTCCCTAAAGATTCGACTTTCGGCCGGGCCCAGTCGTACTAGTTCGGCATGTCGAAAGCACTTGCCTTGTTCGCGGCTTTCTGTGTGTCGACCGTGACCGCCGCCGGACCAACAGAACATCGAAGCCATGCCACCCCCGCCCCGTCGATCATCGAGGTGCCGCCTTCCGGCGTGACGCTTCCGATGCGGGACTTCGGAGGCCGCCCGGTCGTCGAGGTCCGCATCAACGGCAAGGGGCCGTTTGCCTTCATTCTCGACACCGGCGCCAGCATCACCGTGGTGGATCAAGAGCTCGCGAAGGAGTTATCCCTGGATTCCGCGGCGGGCGTGCGCGCCGACTCGGGCGGAGGGGGCGCGGGCCCGAGGATCGTCACCGTGAACACGCTCAACGTGGCGGACGCGATGATCGGCGGATTCATGGCCGCGGTCATGCCCCTTTCGGGCTTGCTCAAGACCGATGGCGCGCCTCGGGGTGTGCTGAGCGCTTCGAGTTTCCCGGGATGCCTCGTGAGCTTCGACTTCCCCAAGAAGCTCATCACGATCAAGAAGGGCGCGCTCGCGGCGGCCGATTCCCAGACGATCTTCCTCTACCCGGATGACGGAGACCTCCCGTCCGTTCCCATCCGGATCGCCGGCCATGAAACGCGGGTTCATCTGGACACGGGGTCAGCCTCGACGCTGACCCTGCCTCGACGGTTTCTCACTGAATTGCCTCTCACATCGCAACCGAAGGACTCGGGAAGCGCCCGCCTGTTGGGCGGAAGCTCTCCGATCTCTTCGGCCGCGGTCGACGGCGCGCTCGAGATCGGGATTTACAGGATCGAGCTAACGGAGATCTTCTTCAGTGACATGCGTCTAGGCGGCGAGATCGGACCCGGAAATCTGGGTTACGGAGTGCTGAGGGACTTCGTGGTGACGCTCGACTCGAGAAGCCGGCGCGTGAAACTGGAGCGAAGCTAGGGAGCCCGCTTTAATTCCTCAATGACTTTCGGTCGGAGCGGATCCAGGCCAGCGCGCTTTCGGGTTGGCACTCACACCCTCCCCCGCCGGTTCGATACTCGATCGACTGCTCATAGTCTGCGATCGCCGCGTCGTAGTTGCCCGCCTTCTGAAAGGTGGAGCCCCGCTCGCAGTAGGCCTCGGCCAGCCTCAACTTGCCCAGATGAGGATCTATCGTCAGGACCTGGGCAAAATCGGCGATGGCCCGGTCGAGGTCGCCCAACACCGTGTGGACGACACCGCGCATGTCGAGGGCCTGAGCATTGCGTCCATCCCTCTCGATCGCCCTGGTGAAATCGGACAGAGCGGACGCAAACAGGGCGTTCCTCTTTGGCTCAGCCGGGTCTTCCAGGGCCGCGCGGTTGTAGTACGTGAGACCGCGGCCGAGGTACGCCTCGGCATTTCCTGGAGCGAGCGCAACGGCCTGGTCTTGGTCTTTGATCGCCAGGTCGAACAACCGGTCGTACTCGTCGGCGGCGATCAGCTTGAACGCCCTCGAATAGCGGGCCGTCTCGGAGTAGCCTCGTCCCCGCTGGTCGTAACCGCGCGCCCGCTCGTCGTCATCCCGCGCCGCCTCGATCGCCTTCGTCGCCTTCTCGATCTCGGCGGCGTAGCTCGCCAAATACCAAGAGCGGCTCATCGAGCCGCAGGCTCCGGAAAGGAGCAGAACCAGGGCGCATAACGGCTTAAGGCCGCCAAAGGTCGATTTTTTGCTTCCCGGCATCGGTCGTCTCCTCCCCCACTCGCCCTCCCAGAAACATTGGCGCTTCGCTTCCGGAACTCAAGCGCCGGGACAATTGAGCTTCCCGTCACAAAAACCGCGCCCCCCCGGAACGGATAGCCGCGTATATTCGCCCGGTTCCGCGCGCGCCGCCGACGGTGTCCAACTCAGCGTCAAGAAGGGGCCGGCGGCCGGAGATCTCACCCTGACCTGGACCGGTGGACAGCCGACGTTCGACGCCTACCGTTCGACGAGCGCCGCGGGGCTCGTCGCCCCAGGGAACCTCGTCACGAGCACGTCCTCAAGGACGCTGACGACGCCCGAAGGGACCGACACGATCTCGTTTTTCATCATCGGTTCCCCGTGCGTGATCGACCTCCCCGAGCGGTGCGACGGCGTGGACAACGACTGCAACGGCGTGATCGACGATCCCGGTGCCGTTTCGTCCTGCTCGCTCCCGAACGCGACACCGGCCTGCGTGGGCGGAACATGCGTTGTCTCGTCGTGTGACGGCGGCTACTCCAATTGCGATGGCGCGGCCGCCAACGGCTGCGAGATCGCCGTGTCGAGCTTCCCCACCGATCCGGCCAACTGCGGCGGCTGCAATGTCGTCTGCCCTTCGGGACCAAACGCTGCCGCTCAGTGCGCCGCCTCGACGTGCAGCCTGGTCTGCGACACCGGCTACGCGGACTGCAACATCAACGCAACGGACGGCTGCGAGGTCAGCATCACCACCGACCCCGCCCATTGCGGCAGTTGCGCGAACTCGTGCCCGTTCCGGCCCGCCTCCACCCGCACCTGCGTGTCGAGCACCTGCTCTTACACGTGCAACGGAACGTTCGTCGACTGCAACGGACTGCCCGCCGACGGCTGCGAAGTCCAGGGGAATAGTTTCCCGTTCAATCCCAGCAACTGTGGCGGCTGCGGCATCGTCTGCTCGCTCCCCAACGCGCTGGGCGTTTGCTCGGCCAGCACCTGCCAGTCCGCCGTCTCGTCCTGCAACGCCGGATTCGTCGATCTGAACGGGAACGGCGCCGACGGCTGCGAGTACGCCTGCACGGCAACGGGAAGCGATCTCCCCGATGACGCGTTCGTCGACGCGAACTGCGACGGCATCGACGGCGACGCCTCCGCGGCGGTTTTCGTCTCGCCGGGAGGCAACGACGCGAACCCCGGGACGCGCGCCCTGCCGATGCTTACCGTGAGCGCCGCACTGAGCCTCGCTTCGACAGCAGGGAAGAGTCAGGTCTACGTGGACCAGGGGCTCTACCTCGGCACGGTCCAGCTCGTGAACGGCATCTCGCTGTACGGCGGCTACTCGAGCGCGGGCAACTGGTCGCGCTCGGCGGCGAACGTCTCCGAAATTCGGGGCACGACACCATTTCTCGGCGCGCTTCGAGGTGTCATCGGCGACAGTCTCACTTCGACGACGACCCTCGACCGCCTCAAGATCACGACCTCGAATGCGACGGGCGCGGGCGTGTCCACCTACGCGCTCCACTGCACCAGTTGTCCCGCCATCGTCGTGAAGAACTGCACGCTCGCGGCGGGGAACGCCGGCGCCGGCAGCGCCGGGTCCGCGGGAACCGCGGGTGAAAACGGCACCGCGGGACTCGGTGGCGCAAACGGCAGCTGCGACACCAGCGTGAGTGCACTCGGTGGGGGCGGTGGCACGTCGAGTTGCGGCCGCACCGGGGGCGGTGGTGGAGCCGGTAGGTACGGTGCGCTGAATGGCGTGGCCGGACTTTCCGGCGTAGGCCCGACGAACGGAGGTTCAGGCGGCGCCTTCGGAGATCCCGGAGCCGCCGGCCAGACAGGCGCCAACGGTGCAGCCGGGGGCGCTGGAAGCGACGGCCCGGGCGGTAGCAGTGGGTCGATCGTCGCTGGACTCTGGGTCGGAAGCGACGGTGTCGCCGGCGTGATCGGAAACCCCGGGAACGGCGGCGGGGGCGGAGGCGGAGGAGGAGGCCAGAGCTGCTTCTTGTGCACCAAGGGCACCGGCAACGGCGGCGGAGGCGGCGGTGCAGGAGGTTGTGGCGGCGACCCGGGGACCGGAGGAACCGCCGGTGGCGGGTCCTTCGGCGCGTTCTTCCGTAACACGACCGGCTTCACCATCTTGAACAGCAACATCCAGAGCGGCGCCGGCGGCGCGGGCGGTGCCGGTGCGGCGGGCGGCGCGGGCGGCAGCGGCGGGGTCGGCGGAGCAGGCGCCTCGGTGTGCAGTCCAGCCGAGGTCGGACGTGGCGGCAACGGGGGCACCGGAGGCAACGGCGGTCCCAGCGGCGCCAGCGGTGGCGGCGCCGGAGGCATCTCGTGGTCGGTCTACCGAGTTACGTCCCTGGGAACGATTACCGGGGGCTCCCTCACTGCCGCACCCGGCGGCAACGGCGGAACGTCTCCTGGGAACTCCGGTGTGGCCGGAGCGAGCGGAACACTGTTCTAGGCGAGAATTACTTGCCCTGGTCGTCGCACGCCGCGCCGACCTTCGAGTACTTCTGCGTCGATCCCTTAGACGAGGTCAGCACGAGCTTTCCCAAGCTCACGCTGGCCTTGAGAGTCGTCGGCGTATCGAGGTCCGGCGTCTGGATGGTCAGCACGTCCCCGACCAGCTTGAAGGTGCCTCGCTGCTTCGCCGTGCGGCCCGGGGTCCTCGTGTTCCACTCGATCGACCCGTCCGCGGAGAAACAAAACTCCTCCGAGGTCGTCCCGCGCGCGGTCACAACGGGAACGGTCGCCCACATGCCGGTGAGCTCTTGCGCCGTCGGCGTGTGCGAGCACGAAGCCAAAGTCAACACAACGAACAGGACACCGGTCACCGCCTTCAACCGGTTGAACACGATCGGGGCGGGGTCATTCGTCGTCATCTCGAGACCTCCAGAGCTTAGGGGTGCGGGCGCAATACTACCGCCATCCGGACGTTCCCGGAAGCCGGAGGCCGCATGAGTCCATCAAAATGATCGGCTTTGACACCGCAGGGAATATGAGGGAGGTCGCCGCGACATTACAGCGACGGCACGTACCTTCTGGCCGATCCAAGGAGGTAGACTGAGATCGCCCGTGATCCCTCTCACTCTCATCGTCCTCGCCGCCTCGAGCGTGCTCAACCTCGTCGATGCCCAGGAGCCGGGGACGAGGATTCGGTTCATCGGCGTCGTGGAAGACGGCAACGGACGTCCGGTTCCGGGAGCGAGACTCCATGTCTACCAGACGGACGCGAAGGGCCGATACACACTCGACAAGCCGATGGACGAACCCCACGCCCGGCTCTCGGGCGAACTCACGACCGACTCAGGAGGCCATTTCGAGATTCGGACCGTTCGGCCCGGCGGCTATCCGCAAAGCGTCCGCCTCGGAGACCGCGACCGGCACATCCCCGCACACGTTCACATCGACGTCACGGCTGCCGGGCATCCCGAACGGCGTCTCCAAGTCGTCTTCGCCGACGATCCGCTCCTCGGTGATCCCTACTGGCGGGATTGGGTAGCGAGGCTTGGGCAGCCGGTGGTTTCGGTCGAGGCCTTCGGAAAGGACCTCGTCGCGCGCATCACGCTGTCCATGACCGGAAGTCAGAACGCCGGCGGTGAACCGCTTCCGGCCTTGGATCGCTGAACCAGCCACGCCCCGAGAACCGCAAACCCGCCGACCAGAACGACCGCCCTCATGACGCGAAAGAGCGCCAGGACCCAGGCGATTCCGATCCCGAGCGCGGCCCACTGCACCCACCATTCCCCCGGCGAGGTCATCCAGTTGATGACCACGAGGAGCGCGAGAATGAGCGGAGCCGTGAACAGGAACCTGATCGAACGCAGCGTGCGCATGAACCCCTCCCTTGGGGTTGTTTTACGCGGAGGGAACGCGGAGGGTTCCCGACCGTCACGGGCAGGCGGTGATACCCCTCGGAGTTTCGTCGCTGGCGGCGCCGTACGTGCCGATGCCGCAGGACGATCGAGCGCGGACGAGGTACCAAATGCCGCCGCCGGCTTCGGGTACGTCGGTGAGGTCGGTCTGAGTCCCGTCGAGCTGCGATTGCACGCAGGACTCGGACCCGCCCGTCCCGGCGGGCCACTGGCCGAGGAGTCCACGCGCGATGTCGTACGTCGCGGGCGGGCCTCCCGCGGCTACGGCGTCCCAGCCGATCGTCGTCGCCGTCAGGAACGTCGCGCTCAAAACCTCGGGCGGCGCTCCGACAGGATTCCCGACGCAGACCGCGCCCGCACAAGCATCGGCGCTCGTGCACGCGTTGCCGTCGTCGCACGCCCCGTTGTCCACGATGGTCGTGCTCGCCACTGGGGTGTTGTTCGCCGGGCTCGGATCGCTTGTTGAGGACGACACCGCCGCGCTGCCGAGAAGGGCGCTCCCGTTGCCGGCACACCAATCGACTTTGACAACCATCGTGAAGCTCGCGGTGCCGCTCGCGGCGAGAGTGGCCACCGTGCACGTGACGGGGCCCATCGCGCCGACGGCCGGATTCGTGCAGCTCCATCCGGCGGGAGCCGCGATCGAGACGAACGTGGTGTTGACCGGTGTCGCGGTCGCAAGCTGTACGTTCGATGACGCACCCGGGCCGTTGTTGGTCACGCCGAGCGTGAAGTTCGCGTTTCCGTTGGTCGGCGCCGACGCGGGTCCCATCATCGTCGCGGCCAAGTCCGCGTTCGGCACGGCGTTGCACGTGTGCATCGCGCAGGTTCCCGGCGTCGAGTAGGTCAACTGAACGTCGTCCACGTGACAGTCGTTCCCGTCCGCGGCGATCCCGAGGAAGCCGACCTGAACGCTCGCTTGGCCAATGGAGGCGTTCAGAGAGACCGAGTGCTGCTTCCACCCGGTCGAGCCGTCGTATCTCGAGACCGCGGTCCCCACGTTCGTCCAGGTCGTGCCGTTCGTTGAGACCTGCACCTGGACCCGGTCGTTGGCGGTCGTGTAGGCGGTGTCGTGGTACATCCAGAAGGTCAAAGACGCCGACGCGGCCGACGCGGGGATCGTGGAGCCTACGCTCCGGTACAGTCTCGTCTGGGTGCCGTTGGCGGCCGTCGTGTACGAATTGAAGTAGGCCAACCCTGCGCCACTGTGGGTCCCACCCAACGCGGGATGCACCGTATTTGTGCTCCTCGCCCAGTTCCCGGCGGTCCCGGTGACGTCCACCTGGGACCATGCCGCAGGAGGGAACGTCACGTTGTCGAAGCTCTCGCTGAACAGGGTCTGCGGGGTCGCGGCCGTGACGGAGCCCACGGTGACGGTGAAGACGTCGTCCCACGTCCCCTGCGCGGAGGTCATGTGGATGTTGAACGGCACGACGGTGCCACAGGCGACACTCGCGCCGACGTTGAAACGGAAGTGAGGCGAGGCGCTCGTACCCGTGCCGCCGCCCGGAACGTCGGCGAACGACGCCGTGCCCTGCGTGATCGTGATCCCCGGCGCCGCCGTCGAGATCGCGCCTTGAACGGACGTGGCCGCCGCCGACCCGGGGTTGCTCAACGTCACCTGGAGCGTGGCGTCT
>Ga0315283_10003918_pt1 | contig 12815 bp, 6 predicted proteins | sample YL17G09_0_MG_FD_204541 | JGI IMG/M metagenome (GOLD analysis project Ga0315283, IMG submission 204541) | Sediment microbial communities from Yellowstone Lake, YNP, Wyoming, USA - YL17G09_0 | ecosystem: Environmental > Aquatic > Freshwater > Lake > Sediment | place: USA: Wyoming | collected...
TGCCCCTCGGACCGCGTTGAGTATATTTAACCGTTGGTATCTATACACGGGCGTTTTATCGTTGAATCGGCCTTACCAGTTTGTTCACAGGAGATTCTGTAAGTGCACCCGCGCTTTGCTCGAGGCGGTTGTGGGTATATCGGAGCGCGTTAGGGGCCGGATTCACCCGAGAGATAGGGGCCCGGCCCGACAATGGGAGGCATGCGCATCCTTTATATACACCGTCGCTTATGCCAATGAGCCAGCCAGGGGAAAATTATGTATAGGCTTGTCCGTCGAGAGGACACGGTAAGAATTCCCCCAGACCGATTGGGGGACGACATGGAGGTTGTTGTTCAGGAGCTTGCCCACTCGAACTTCGAGGGGAAATTCGACAAGGGGCAGCTCACCGTGCTGACGACCAACATATCGGCCATCGGTGTGGGACGCATCATCCACGGGGACGGTGCCGTGTTCCAAAAGGTGGTATATGACGCACTGGTTTTCAAGCCGGAGATCCAGGAGGTCGTCCACGGCACGGTTTGCGAGATCCTCAAGTTCGGCGCGTTCGTCCACATAGGCCCTCTTGACGGGCTACTCCACATCAGCCAGATAATGGACGACAGGGTCGAGGTCAACGAGACGAGCAACCGCCTGATCGGCAAGGACACCAAGAAGGAGCTCAAGATTGGTGACCTCGTCAGGGCCAGGATAGTCGCCATCTCCATCAACGAACGCACGCCCCGCGAGTCAAAGATAGGCCTCACGATGCGCCAGCCAGGGCTCGGCAAGCTCGAATGGCTCGCCCCCGAGGAAAAGAAGGACGAAAAGAAGAAAACCGAGAAGAAGAAGGAAAAGGGGGCGGCCAAATGAAGGCTTGCAAGCAATGTCACATGATCGTCGAGGAGGGGGACGTCTGCCCCAAGTGCAAGGGCGCCCTCTCGAGGGAGTGGCAGGGCTATGCTATCATAATCGACCACACCAAGTCGGACATCGCCCGCCAGATAGGAATCACGGAGAACGGCAAGTACGCCCTCAAGGTCCGCTGAATCCGTTCGCCGGAGGGTGAATGCGGGAGCACGTCGAGATAAGCCACGGATTTGAGCTCGTCGTGAAGACGGAGGATAGCACGCTTTCGGACAAGTTGCTCCTCTGCAACGCTTTTGACGGTTACGAGGTCGTGAGGGGCATATCGGACATCCTGATAGTCGATGTGCTGGAATTCATAGGGAACAGGCTCGTTCTGAGGGTGAGCCTCAAGGAGCCCCTTTCATACAAAGAGATCTCCGAATACCTCGAGGACATGCTCAGGTTCGCCGCTGAGCAAACGAACTATCACATCAACATGAAGCCCATCGGGGTCCGATGGGATGTCAAGCCTCCGGGCGCGGTGAGCGAGAGGTTCGACGAATCGCTGCTCATCTCATTGCCCCAAAGGAAGGAGATCCTCGAGAAGATGAACATACGGCTCCAGAAGGAGAGGGCCAGCCGCTCCAAGGCGAAATACGAGCTCGTGGCCGGCATGTGCTACATATCGAAGGAAAAGAAATCGGAGAAGGCTTTCGAGATATTCACGGACCTGGTCACGCACGAGATGCAGGGCCTATGCATAACGCGCTCGAGGCCCGAGACCGTCAGGGAGCGCCACGGGCTCAAGAAGACCCCCATCGTGTGGCTCACCCAGAACGCCGAGCCGTCTGAAAGGTGCATCGCGCCCACGGACATCCCGAGATTGCACCTTGTCATCATCGATTTCCTCGAGAAGGCATCGAACAGCGTCGTATTGCTGGACGGGCTGGAATACATCGTCACCCACAACAGCTTCCCTTCCGCGCTCAAGCTCATCCAGCTCCTCAATGACAAGGTGATGCTCCACAAGTCCAGAATGATAGTCCCGGTGGACCCGCAGGCGGTCGGGGAAAAGGAGTGGGCCCTGCTCGAGCGGGACATGAGGCGCCTGCATGAGGCCTAGACCCCGTTTCATTCTTGCCGGACCACCTGCCGGACCATGATATTACAAATATCTTTATATATGGTTGAATGGATTTGCAGTTCAGTCACACGGAATGGTGGGTAAATATGATTGGAAAAAGCAAGCTTGTATTCGTGCTGTTGATAGCTGGAATGTTCCTTGCACCGCCTGCGGCCTGCGCGGCGGACATTTGCACTGCGGCTCCGGCCCCGGCCGAGAAGCCCCAGACCACAGAGAGCGCCATCGCGGAAGCCATGGCGGCGCGCGAGGCCGCAACCACCGGAAGGTACACCGGCGACCCGGTCTCGGGCACACCGGTCTCGAAGCTGGCCACGGAGCAGGAGCTTGCCGGCCTCATGGACACCACGCCCGTTCTGGAGTACACGAACCCCCAGGGCCGGCAGATGGGTCCGAGGGCCGGGCCCGACATCGACCCGCTGCAGCTCTCCTGGGTCACACCCGTCGAGATAGACCACTGGCGCTTCGGCGGCGTGCTCGCCCTCAAGGGCGCGCAGACCCAGTTCAACATCACCATCAACAACTCGGGCGACGCTACGGCGACCGGTGTCACGGGTTTCTGCCATATATATGACCTCCTCGGGTATGACCTGATAACCCCGGTAGCCATCACCTCGGGCGACCTGGCCCCCGGCGCCAACTCCACGACATATATTTACTGGACGCCGACCTACTGCACATACTTCGAAGTAAATGTCAACGCCACCTGCACCGGCGACGCCAACACCACCAACGACAACGCCTCGTGGTGGAGGTTCATGAACGGCGCCTGGTTCGGCACCGCCATGTGGGCCAACTCCGGTGACATGAACGGCTTTAGCGGCAACACGGGCGCGAACATGTGGCACATCTCCACATCGCCCGAAAGCGACAACGCCTCCCAGCACACGGCGCCCGACTGCTGGTACCACGGCACGGATGGTGTCATCTCTGACTCCTACGATAATGGCCAGAATGTGGTCCTCAAGACCCCCAACTTCGACTTCAGGAAGATGACCTCGGGATACATGCTCCACTATGCATACAGCTTCCACGGGAGGCTGCCCGCGACGGACCCCGGCGACGTCTTCTCGCAGGCGTTATCCGTCGACAGCGGCGCCACCTGGAAGGACGACTTCGCGTCCCTCGACGGGCCCGGCCTGCCCCCGGGACCGAACGGCGCGTACTACCAGTGGTTCTACTGGTACAGCGACCTCAATGGCGACGGCCAGGCCCAGGGCAACGAGATAGGCCTTGACATAAGAGGCGATGCGGCCGGCAAGCAGGGGCTCATCGGCAGCAAGTTCGTTTCCAACGGCGCCGTCAACGATGTCGGCATCTACCTGGACGATATGTGCATCTGGGGACAGGAGATATTTGACAACTGCATGGTCGAGATATCCTCGCCTACCGACACCTGGAAGAGCAACGAGACACGCAACATCGACTGCAAGGTCACGAACGTGGGCGCAAACTCCCAGCCCAAGGCATTCACCGTGACCATCAATGTTTCCAGCAGGGAAACCACCTGGAACCCCACGGTTCAGCTCCAGTACATGGATAACAAGAGCGTGAACGCGCTGGCCGTGGGCGCCTCCCAGACCATATCATTCTCGGGATGGAAGCCGACGGTCCCCAACACTGACTACGTTATCTACGTCAACATAAGCGAGGCGAAGGACGCGGACGGCTCCAACGATGCGGACTTTAAATACGTCCATGTCTCGGGGGACAAGCCCCTAGTCCTGCTTGTGGAGGACAATCCATTCGGTGGCCCCCACGCGTCCACCGACGTCTTGATAGAGGCCCTGCATGCCAACAACTACGATTTCGCGCAGTTCTTCACGGCCGGAGGGGACGGCCCCTCCAAGACGGTGATGCAGAACTTCGAGGGTGTCATCTGGACCACCGGCTGGGACAACAAGACGATGTACCTCGGCAACGACAAGAGCAACGGCACTCTGACCGCCAACGACCAGACGAACATCAAGAACTTCCTTGATGCGGGCGGCTCGCTGTGGCTCATCTCCATGGAGGTCATAAACGACCTCGGAGCCTCGAGCACCTTCGTGAAGAACACGCTCCATGTCGGCAGCGCCATCACGAACACCGAGTTCAAGGGCACGGGCAGCGGCCCCGCCCAGAACCGTGCGATACTTGCCAATCCGACGAAGGGCGTGAGCGGCCACCCGGTCGGCGATGGTTTCCAGTGCCCGACCGGTGTCACCGGGCTCAACTCAACCTGGGACTGGACCGATATCCTCACCCCCGATGCCAGCTCCAAGGGCATTTTCTACCAGAACAACTCCATACCCCAGAACCCCGACACGGGACCATTCACCGCCCTAAGCTACGAGGGAATCTGCAGGCTCGTGTTCCAGTCGTTCGACTTCAAGTTCTTCATGACCGAGGCGAACCGGACGCTCTATACGAAGCGTGTCATACAGTTCCTGGTGGGCGGCCTGAGCATGCATGTCGAGACCCCGACCGGGGCCGCCGACCTGATGTCGGTCGACCCGGACGTGGCGGCGGTCTACACCCTCAGGATAACCAACGCCGGCTCCAAGGCACGCACCATACAGAACATGGACATATCCGAGATCCCCACCGATTGGACTGCCGTGGCGAACCCGATGGTGACCAATGGCGACCCGGAAGAGACGATTGCGGCCAATGACGTGTACGATATCACCTTCACGGTGACGCCGCCGGCGAAGGCCGTGGCAAATACTATCGCAACCATCTGGATGAACATTACCATCAAGGACTACATCGTGGTACTGTCCAACAAGACGGTCACGACGGTCAACGCCATACTCGGGACATCGCTGACGGCCGACGTGACAGCCAAGGAGATCAACGGCAGCGGCGCCATCAGCTACCCTCTCAAGCTGCGCAACCTGGGCAACCTGGAGATAACCGCGCAACTCACCAAGACCGGTGACCACCAGGAGTGGCTCTCCCTGAGCTCGAGCTCCGTGACGCTGAAGCCCTACGAGGAGAAGGACCTCACGGCCATCATGACCATCCCGAGCGGCATCTACGCGAACGCGGGCAACTTCACATTGAAGAACATGCTCCAGTCGCAGGTCGTTTACCAGACCAGCAGCCACAACGCGACGCTCAACATGACATCCACCGTGCGCGTGGCGCAGGTATTCTCGGCCAAGATAGACTCCGCCGAGACGACGCCTTCCGACGGACAGCTCGACATGACGGCCGCAAAGCCCTTCGCCAAGGTGACCGTCGCCGTCATCGCTCCCGTCGCCAACGGCCACGACAACGCCTCGGTCGAGCTGAAGCCAAAGAGCTTCACGCCCGCCGGCAGCAGCTCCAGGTCCTGGGACGGAAAGGACTGGATATTGCCCAAGGGGACCATCGAGATAACGCCCTTCATGACCGTCGCCAAGGACCTCCAGCTCACGGTGTTCGCAAGCGCAAAGGCGGAATCCGGCGAGTACGTGGTCGATGTGCAGGTCATCCCGGGAAGCGGCAAGCTCTCGGACGGAGCCACCACGACAGTCACATTGAAGGTCTCAAGGCCCGACCTGAAGCTCGAGCCCCTCAGCATCACTCCGAAGGAGCCCCGCGTCGGCGAGGACACCGTCAAGCTCAAGGTCACCGTGAAGAACACCGGCGGCATGAGGGCCAGGGACGTCGATGTGACGTTCTACAGCGCCGGCGGCAACATCATCGACACCAAGAAGATCACGGACCTTGCGGCCAACACCGGACAGGCCTCCGCCGAGATATCCTGGGACGCATTCGCGGAGGGCGAGAACCAGATATCCGTGAAGGTCGACCCCAACAACGCCATCGTCGAGGTCAACGAGGACAACAACGAGGTGACGGACAGCTTCACGGGCTACCGCTCCGACCTGATAGCGGACGGGGCGCCCGTGTTCAAGGTCAACGGGGCCGTCAAGAGCTCCGCCATGGAGGGAGACCTGGTGGTCATCGAGGTGACCGTGAAGAACAGCGGCACATACTCCCTCGCTCTGAACAGCATTGTGGTCCGCCTCACGGACACCACGACCTCCGAGACCCAGACATCCACCATCTCCACCCTCGCGGCGAAAGGAGATACGAAGGTCACCTTCAACTGGGTGGCCAAGAAGACGGGCACGCACTCGTTCTCCATAAAGGTAAATCCCGACGCGACCATCAAGGAGAAGGACGCCAACAACAACGAGGTCACGGGCACGCTAAAGGTCACCGCCAAGGCGGCACCGCCGGGAGAGGGACCGTCGATGATGCTGATAGCCGGAGCGGCCGTCGGGGTCATCGCGGTCGTGGGCATCGTCGCGTTCATGATGATGCGCAAGAAGCCGGGAGCAACGCCGAAGGCACCGCCCCAGGAAGAGGCCGAGGTCGCTGCCGAAGAGGCATCCCCGGCCGAGGAAGCGGAAGCGGCGCCCGAGGAGAAGCCCAAGAAGAAGGCCGACAAGTGATTTATTAATGCGGGGAGGTTTTCCTCCCCGCCCCACATTTTTATTGATTTGCATAATCATTAAAAATCATCAAAACCGCGTACCACAATGTTTAAGCCACAATCAAAAACCGTACGACACTTCCTATATATCCCCTGGGCCAAAGGAGGGGGGGTGGGACAAAATGAAGAAAGGAACATTGGATACCATGCATTCGGCAACCGGCTCCGCAATCAATTACATCGCGTTGTTATTCATAAAGACACACTCAGCCCAATGTATAAATACGAAGATAAACATAAATGGGCAGAATTCGTATATTAGGAGTGGTTGCCGAATGTCAACAAGGTACCTGCGTGTGGTCCTCCTTGGAGGCCTGATGGCCCTGGTCATGCTGATCTCAGCCGTCGGAAGCGCCGTGGCCACGGATCCCGGGAAGATAGGCGACGAGGGCAACGCGAGCCCGCGCAACGCGAACTACATCCTGAGCATCGTCTCCGCGAACGCCACGCAGAAGGTGGACCCCTCGACATCGGCCAAGTCCGCCACCTATGGCTTCCAGGTCAAAAATATTGGCGACACCAGCCTTCCCAACACCGACCTGCAGCTCTATCCGTGGAGCTTCCCTCCGGACAAGTGGTCATTCAACTTCATCCCGTCTTGCCCCTTCGAGGTCAACCCCGGCGTGACCAAGACCGTCCTGCTGGTCATCTACCCCGACCAGTACGCCGAGGCGAAGCGCTACACGTTCCAGCTCAAGGGGAAGACCGGCACCCAGACCAACTCGATCTCCATCAACCTCGACGTCGCCCAGTACGGCGATGTAATGGTGAAGGCCCCGCCGACCCAGGGCGGGAACCCCGGTGACAACCTCGAGTTCATCTTCGAGATAGTCAACAAGGGCAACGGCAAGGACAAATTCAACGTGATGTCCATAGAGACCGGCGTGCCGAGCATGGCACCCTACCTCAAGGACCAGAACAACTGGACCACCGAGATAGCTACGGGAAAGAGCGCATTCAAGGTCGTCGTGGTCACGATACCCTACGACCAGCGCACGACGGAAGGTTCGGCCGGCCTCCAGATGTCCGTCACGGTGATGTCCAACTTCAACAAGACGCAGGAGGATGTGAACTGGACGCTCATCCAGGTCTATCATGCCTATGACATCAGCATTGGCGTCTCGCCGCCGAATGCCACATTGCTGCCGGGCCAGCAAGCCGAGTTCACCATCACGGTGCTGAACCTGGGCAATGGCTGGGACAACATCACGCTGACACCGACCTACTCGTTCGATGCATCATCATGGACCATCAACCTCGGAAGGGACTGGTTCAATCTCAGCGCGGGCAGGAACAACGTCACCAAGCTCAAGATCACCCCGCCCCTGAACGCCCTCAAGGGCTCCAATTACAGGATAGACCTCCTGGCCCGCTCGTGTGGCCCGCCCTATCCCGAGATGCCCGTGGAGCGGCTAGAATCCATAACTCTGGCTATCCTGCAGGTCCGCGAGGTCTATGTCCCTGTCCAGAACTTCACAGCGCCCAGCGCCCTCGGACCCGGAGAGGTCGTCAGGTTCGGCTTCAACCTCACGAACCGCGGCAACGGAGAGGACATGGTAAACATCACGACCATCGAAAAGCCCGTCGGATGGCTCGTCTCCCTCGACTTCTTCGCCAACATTCGCATGCAGCCCTACGCAACCCAGCCCATATCGATGACCGTGCAGGCGTCCGTCAACAGGAACGAATCCCTTTACCAGAAATACACCGTGAAGCTGCAGGTCGTCAATTCCGCCAAGACGTCGATAATCATGATGATGTTCGACATCTCCGTCAAACCAGTCTACGAATGGGAATTTACGGTTGAGGAGCCCATCCAGGGCCAGGTCAACCCCTACGCCCGCAACATCTACAGCTTCACATTGTACTTCACGAACACGGGCAATGTCAAGGACGACGTGCAGCTGTCCCTGAGCGGCGATTACGCGTCATGGGGCACTCTCGACACCACGGCGGTGACGCTGAGCTACGGTGAGAGGAAGGTCGTGCGTCTCCAGGTGAACGTTCCCCAGAGCGCCGAGATATCCAAGGAATATCCGCTCAAGATCACTGCTGTCTCGCAGAACAAGGCGGACATCATCAAGGAGGCCACGGTTACCGTGACCGTCGTCCACCTCGACCTGGAGGTCATCCCGCTGGGAAGCCTCGAGGTCAACGGCCAGGTTTGGAAGGACTACAAGACCGCGCTCCACAACAGGCTCAACTTCACGGTGACGGTCAGCAACGCCGGCACCGAGAGCCTGCGCGGCATCAATGTCAAGTTCTACGACAACGATGTCTTGTTCTTCGAGAGGAACACAACCTCCATAGCGCCATTGAAGACCCAGAGGATACTGGTGCAGTGGGAGGCCGAATCCCTGGGGGTCCATGTCATAAAGGTGAGGCTGGACGCCAACAACCAGGTGGGCGAGGTGCACGAGGACAACAACGAGGGCAAAGTCAACGTGAAGGTGGAGACGCAGTCCGCTGTCTCGACCGGAGACCAGGCCACCATGGAATGGCTGTATCCGCTCATGTTCATCCTGCTGCTGTGCGTGGCCGGAGGTGTCGCCTACGTCATAATATCCAGGCGGCCCAAAGTGGACAAGGAGCTTTACGAATCGATATACGGCAAGAAGGAGGAGAAAGCCGCAGTTGGCAGCCTGTCGCAGGAACGGGCGGAGATCGAGCGCAGGGCGATGGAGAAGGGCGAGGAAGTCGCCACCACGCCTGGCTCGTACGACCCCGTTTCCGCACCCCAGACGGCCCAGCAGTATGATTACACGCCGCCTCCCGAGGCATCCCAGCCAGCCTACGACAGCTCCGAGAAGATAGACATCAGCGGCTACCAGAGCGCATCCCAGGTGGAGCAGCAGGCGTACCAGCAGCAGGGCTACGACACCGGAGGCGAGCAGCCTCGGGAGCCGTCGTACCAGGAATCCTACCAGCAGGCCCCGCAGGAGCCTGCCTACGAGCCCGCGCCCGAATCCACAGTCCCGCCGACCTACGAGCTCCCCCAGCCCAAGGAGGAGAGCTACGAGACACCCGTGGCCCCGGAGCCCCCGGCGAGACCTGAGCCCGTGATCGCTCCGACGCCCCGAAGTGCGGTGGTCGAGAAGGCCCCGGTCGTGCTGGGCCCGCCGAAGAAGAAGGCCCCGATAGTCATCAAGCCGGCAAGGGGCGACAAGTAGTTCTGGTTCCCCCGCCCTGGTCAAAGGGCGGGGCCTCATCTTTTCCGAAAATAGAAATGGAGCAAAGCTACGGGCGTTATTGCACAAAACAACGGGGGAATAATTCGAAGAGAAAACACAATCATTCGTCCTTCTTCTCTTCGAGGACGTTCTTGACCTTGCGCGCGTAGCGCGTGGCCTTCTCGTAGCTGCCGCCCCTGAGGAATGAGAATGCGAGCTTGAGCAGGTTCCTGGCGTGGGCGACGTTCTCGCCCTTCTTCTCCATGGTCTCGAGCTCGGATTCGACGGTCTTTATCTCCTTCTCGACAGCGGCGTACTCGGGGTCCCGCATCTCCTCGACCTCGGGCTCCTTTTGCGGCACCTTGACCGGGGACCTGAGCTCCGGCTTCGTCGGTATCTTGATCTCTCCCGAGGCGTCAACGGGCGGCTGTGGCCCCTTTGGGGGCGCCTTTGGAGGCGCGGGCGCTGCCGACACGAGAGGCGCGGTGCAGCTGGGGCATCTCTTCCATCCGGGCTCAACGCTCTCCCCGCAGGCGGGGCATATTATGGGGTCGGCATGCTGCGTAACCGGCGGCGTTACCTCGCCCCTCGGCTGGGGCTTGGAGACCGGCGGCTCCTCGTCGCCGGTGTCGACAGGCCTCGCCACAGCGGGCGGCATCTGGGGCCTCGATTCGATCGCCTTCTCCGAGGCCTGCCTCGTCTCGGCCTCGTTGGCGGTCTTGACCGCCTTCTTGGCGTAGGCGACTGATTTCTCGTAATTCCCGGTCTTCATGAACGACTGTGCGAGCTGGATGAGGCTGTCCGCCTGTCCCGTGTCCACGCCCCGGCGCTTTATCCCGGTAACGACGGACTGCGCGTCCGCTAGCTGGTCCTTGGCCTTGGCGTGCTGGTCCTCCAGCTCCTCTATCATCGTCTGGGCCTTCTCGGCGACCGCTCGCGCTTCGCCGAAATTGCCCTCGTCGAGGTTCGTCTTGGCTTCCCTGATAAGCCTGTCCGCTTTCGTAACCTCTATGCCCGACGTGGTTGCCACGCCCAGCATCTGCTCTGCAAGCGCAATGAGCTCTTTGGCCTTGCACTGAGGGCATTCCCCCGACTGTGGCAAGGGCATCCCGCACTCGCGGCACTTGAGCTGCTGGGGCCTCATGTCCGGTGTCCTGGGCGTCACGGGCGGGGGCTGGACCTGGGGCCTCGCCGGCTCCGTCCCGTAGTTGTTGTAGCTGCCGGTATAGGCCTGCTGGCCGTACGACGGCTGTCTCGGGGGAATTGTCGGTTGGGGTTGTGGTTGCGTCTGGGGCTGAGGGGGCTGCGCAACATATACCGTAGGCCTCTGGTAGTTCTGAGGCTGCGTTTGAGGCTGCGTCTGAGGCTGCGTTTGAGGCTGCGTCTGAGGCTGCGTTTGAGGCTGCGTTTGAGGCTGCGTCTGAGGCTGCGTTTGAGGCTGCGTCTGAGGCTGCGTCTGAGGCTGCGTCTGAGGCTGCGTCTGAGGCTGCGTCTGAGGCTGCGTCGCCACATAAGTCGTCGGAGGCTGGTACAGGTTGAAATCATACTGGGAGGCAGGCTGGGCCTGCTGGGCCGGCTTGGGCGTGCCGTACTTGCGGCACACATAGCAGTACCAGGCATTGTAGGCCGTGATGAAGGTCAGGGGTTGACCGCATACCTCGCAGTTATACTTCTCCCCATGTTTTGGCCCGGAGTCCACCGTGCGATTTCCTCCTGAATAAGGCTCGTACTTAATCCATTTTCTAGTATTTAACCTTAGTATTGGCATGGTGCACTATACGTTGTGCATTTTGGAATCTCACCAGTGCTCAGCCGTCGAGCTCATGGCGCTCCTTCATTTCGAGGACCATCTTCCTGGCTTTCTTGGAGTACCTGTGGCCCTTGGTGATGTTGCCCGCGCGGAGCTGGATTCTCGCCATGTTGAACATCTTCTCGAGCTCACGGATGTCGGCTCCTGCCTTGCGGAGGCGGTCCATCAGGGGCTCCGTCTCCTCGAGGAAGACCCGAGCCTCCTCCTTGAGCTCGACCTCGGCGTGCTGGGTCTCCTGCGCCTTCATCATCCTGAGCTTCGCTGTCTTCTCCCCGATCTCCTTCACGATGCCGGAGGCGAGGGCCTGGGCCTTGTCGAGCCTCTCGTTCCGCAGGAGCATCTGGGACGAGAGGATGATATCCCGGAAATAGACCTTGACGTCGAGCCCGTCCTCCTTGAGCTCGCCCATCTCGACGTGGGCCTCCGTGAGGCTGGCCTTGAGCCTCATGTGCCTGTCTTCCTTGAACGCGGTCTCCATGAGCTTGTCCATCGTTCGTGATAGGACGTCCTCGAGCTTTATCGGGGCATTGCAGTTGTGGCACGTTGCCCAGTACTCCTCTATCGGCTCCAGGCAGCTTCCGCACCTCAATCTCTCCTCGGGCTCTTCGGGCGCCCTGAAGATGAGCCTCTCGGGCGCACTGTCCGCGGATGTCTTCAGTTTCTTGGCCGCGGCCGTCCTGGTCTTGCGGTCGTAGTGGACCCAGATGATGGCACCGGCCACGAAGGCGGCCACGAAGATGGACAGCACGGCGATGCCCGCCATGTCTGCAACCGGCGGGTCATCCCGGACCACGAAGAGCTGGTAGTTCCCGACATTGCCCGCCAGGTCCGTGATGTTGAGCGTGATGGTGTTTTGGCCTTTTTTCAGTCCGACCTTCATCATGAAGTAGCCGGCGCTGTCCACGGTGACATTCCCGTGATTTAACAGGAATTCCTGGCTAGGTTCAGCCGTACCCTCTATCCAGATGGCACCCTCCGTCGTCCTGGTGTGATTGGCGGGGCCCCTGAGCGTCAGGCTGATCTCGGTGTCCAAAACGATGTTCAGGCTCACGGGCCTGTTGTTCCCCGCCTGGTCCCTGAGCTCGATGAGGATGGTGTTGGGGCCGACCGTGAGATTGCACAGGATGGTGAAATTGCCGTCGGTGCTGACGGTGACGTTGCCCTCGCGGCATATGACCCTCACGCCTGGCTCCGTCCAGCCGGATACCGTGATGCGCTCCTTGTTCAGGTACGCCCCGTCCTGAGGATATGTTATCTCATACTTGGCGGGGCTGGTGTCCAGCCTGACGACGAGCGTTTCCAGCCGCACATTCCCGGCGCGGTCAGAGACCATGAAAGAGGCCGGATTGTCGCCTTCAGTGAGGTTCACCTGGACCGAAAAATTGCCCTTTATGA
>Ga0315283_10003919_pt1 | contig 12815 bp, 9 predicted proteins | sample YL17G09_0_MG_FD_204541 | JGI IMG/M metagenome (GOLD analysis project Ga0315283, IMG submission 204541) | Sediment microbial communities from Yellowstone Lake, YNP, Wyoming, USA - YL17G09_0 | ecosystem: Environmental > Aquatic > Freshwater > Lake > Sediment | place: USA: Wyoming | collected...
TGTCCGAATTAAGCCGTTGGTCACGTCTTGAGCCCGCTGGCGAATCCACTCCAGCGTGTGACCGAAATCAAGATCTGGCTGTGAATCGCGAGCCAATTCTAATGCAACCAAAGTCAGATCGATGTCTGATCGGAAGGAAAGTAATTTCCCGAATTCCGTATCGTTCGTAAAATCAAGGTGTGTGATCATACTGCCATCCAAGAAACAACGTGTCCACTGTTGTCGGAGTGTAGGAGGTTCCCAAAATTCCGTCGAGACGATGTTCTCCGCCACACGCGAAGGGGGAGGCCTGTTGCGGCGGTGATGCGACGGATACAAGGACATCAATTCTCTAAATTCTCCACACGTTTCCGCCAAGGCTGCGCAGCAGACGTTGCGGATTCGATGGGAGGCAAAGCCGATGTTTTGCTCGGCGTTTTCGGCCGCATCGAACAGATCATCGACAGTGCGAGACCGGCGGTTGAGCTACTCATGACTGCGCGGGTCATGCCACAGATGCTCCACCGGATTGAGTTGCGGCGAGTCACAATGCGGACAAGTGATCTCTTCAGGGCATCGCCGTTTTCGCACCCATTCAAAGCACTTCTGATCGTCGATCAACGGCAAGAGCGTCAGTTCCATCCGTGGTTCCAAGTATCAAATCCTTAACGCGATTCACGCGGCTCCTTGCCACGCGGTCACTTCAACTTCTTCCGTCTTTCGTAATTCCAAAACAGACCTCCCCGAATCACCGGTTGAGCCTCTCAAATTTTACGACTCTATCTGCGGTTCCGTCCGCCCCGCTTCCGAATCAATTCCCAACCACAGCAACCCTCCCAGCGCACAGACCACACAGGCCACAGAAATCGCCGCCGGCCAACCGAATTCCTTGGCCAGATACGGTGTAAAAATCGGGGCCAGCAACCCGCCAGCATTACCACCGGTATTCAAAAAGGCGCAGGCCAAGCCGCCCGTCCGCTTTTCCAGCGTCGGTGCGGTCGTCCAAAAGATGCCCTCACACAGCCCCAAGGCTCCCACGGCCAAAGCAAAGTACAAGACAATTTGTTGCGGATCGGTGGTGAATAACCCCAGCAGTGCCAACGCCGAACTCGTCCCCATACCAGTCATCGCCATGATGCGACAGCCGAGGCGATGACCAAACCGCCGGCACAGCCAGTCAGAATACCAGCCGCCAAACGCCATCCCGACCGCCATCGCGATCAGTACTGTAAAAGTGGCCTGCCGACTTTCAGCCGTGGGGAGCTTCAACACATCGTTGAAGTAATACCCCAGCCAGTAGAAAAACAAATACTGGAAGTAGCTGAGTGCCGCGTAACTGAGAGTCAACAACAGCAATTGAAGATTGCCGAACAATCGGAGAACATCCTGCCAGCTCGCCGTCGAACGTGATGGGACTCGGTCGTTGATATGCACCAGATTCCGTTCCGCATCATTCGTCCAACTGTGCCCACTGACATCATCTGAGGAGAGGAAGGCCCAGACGACGGCAAAGACCATCATCGTCGTGCCAGACAGAACGAAAGCTTCCGGCCAGTTGAACCGATCCATCAACCAGCCGAAGACGGGATAACAGGTCGCTACCCCAATTAAAGCGCCGGCCGTCACCAATCCATTCGCAGTCGATCGTTCCCGGAACGGGAACCATAAGGAAACACTACGAGCCGCACCAGGGTGCAACGCCACACTCAAGGCCCCGGCCAATCCACGTATACCGATCAGCGTTAGCAGCATGGCCGCTAGCGACAGCTTCATAAACCCGAGCAGGCCGGTCAAGATCACGCAGCCGCCCATACCGATCCCCATGCCGGCCAGCGCACGTTTCGGCCCCAGTCGATCAATCAGCCAGCCCCCGGGCAACATCCCACATGTGTAAACAAACAGAAACGTGGAATAGACCCAGCCCATCTGTTGCTCAGTGAGTTCACCCGACTTGATGAACTGCTCACTGCCAACAACGGAAATGTTATTGCGATTGAAGTGACCGAGGAACGTAAATCCCATCAACATCAACACGATCAGCCAACGGATGTTTGTCGGCCGAGAATCGGGCGGGGACGAGATCATGTCAGCGATCCAGTTGAGAAGCACGCCGGCGAAACCCAGCGAAGGCACACTCTAGCCGAAACCGGGCTTGAGCCGCGAGCGAGAGTAGAGAATTACCTGTGTTTCGACTCGAAACACTCCGCGCAAGAATCCGGGATTGACCGTCGATGTGGATGGGACTCGCCAGCCAAGTGAATTCTTCCGAAATCACCCAGCCCGTATTTCGATCGACGATGCCTACGACATCTGAAACTTTTTCTCGATCTCCTGAGGCAATTCATATCCAATCCCTGGACACATTGGCAATGAAATGACACCATCCCGCACTGGGAACCCTGCATTCTGCAACTCCTGGCGGAGTGGCGAATCCAATACTTCGGCGGGGGCAAACTCGATGAAAGGTGTGATTGGCGAATAAGCCGCCAGATGTACGCTGGCTGCACCCAGGATCTGCGTCGACCAGTTTCCCGGGCAGACGATCGCTCCGCGCGGCAGTGCCAATTCCACGATCCGCTTGGCCTCGGTCAATCCGCCACAAGTCGTCATATAGGGCTGCATGACGGACACTTGCCCTCGATCCATCATTTCCACAAATTCCCAACGCGTGACGGCATGCTCGCCCATGGCCAGCGGGATCGATGTCTTGGCCGCCAGCTGAGCATACGTTTCAGGGACATCGACCGGAAACGGGGTCTCAAAGAAGTAGATGTCGAATTCTTCCAATTGGCGACAGACACGGACAGCAGTGGGGACATCGTTGAACAGATAGCCGACGTCAACCATCAAAGTGGGCACTGAACCCAGCGCTTGCCTGAATCGCCGGGCGATTTCGACGACGTCCGTGGGCGTGGACATCATCGGCTCAACTTTGAAGGCACGATATCCAAGACTTGCCAGACGCTCGGCCCGTGCCACTTGCTGGGCAAACATCGGCTCACCACCCCACACGTCCGAAACGAGCGTGCAATACGGCGTCACTTCGACGGTTTGGCCTCTGGGGGTCTGAAATGGCCCCCGCTGTGTGCCCCCTAGCAATTGCCAGACAGGTTGCTGAAGCATCTTCCCGTAGATGTCCCAGATGGCGACGTCCAGTGCGCCGAGAATAATGATTTCCCAGCCGCGACGGTTGGTGTGAATCAGCGCATCCCAAACCAGCTGCCACAGGCGTTCGGGATGTGTGATTTCCTGCCCCAGCAACAGGCGGCCAAAATGCGTCTCGGGACCGCCGACGGTGGCTTGCACGACTCTTGGTGGAACGCGAAAGACCTCGGAAAAACCAATCAACCCGCCGTCTGTATGCACGCGAATGCAGGCCAAGGGCTCGACACCCCCCTGATCGGGATCAATCTCTGGCCCGTCGCCAATAACGAACACTTCAAATTGCGAAATCTTCATTGTGCCCCCTGAAAAGTGACCCGACAGTGACCGACCGCCGCGTTTCATTTTTCAATCTTGTTCTTGTTTCGATTCATTCGTGAATGAGTTCCTTCAGTTTCTTGATGACCATCTCGACCTGTTCCGGTACTTCCGGACGAATGGCCAGGATCGAGGGAATGGGCTGTTCCCGATGGGCCAGCAGCTTCTTCATCAACGTGTCCCACTGATAGGTTGACTGACCAGTGGCGAAAAAAAGATAGCCCGGTCAACGAAAGATAAAGATAAGGATAGACCGGTCAAAGATAGCCCGGTCAACGGCACTTCCGCAAACGTCGAACCCGCGATGAGCGGTCGACGAGGCGAAGTGGAGGTATTTCTTGGCTCCTCAAGCCCAGATCGACATAGCAAAACTCGCTCCAAACCAGCGTTGGGCGAGCAGTTTTTCACCGTCGGCGCAGGCATTTATCGAGTCCGGATTGCGGGCGGCTGGTTGCGGCGGCCATCAAAGCGAGTCAATGTCGATCACGGGCAACTCGTCGGACGACGCTTGGAAGATGTCCCCTTTTTCGTGCGCTTCCGCGAGCTCGCCCGAGTCTGTGGGAGGTCCGCGGGCTGGTGAGAGTGCGGCGGTTGGAGCGGCTCACCAAGATCTGTGAGAATCTTGCGGACGAGCTCTCATTCGGTGATGAACGCAATGAGCCGGATGTCGTCGCCGCAGTTCGGGCACAGAAGGGGAAACTCCTCCCCGACTCAGGCCATGAGTTTCGCCCAGGCGATCCGTGACGCGTCGTGGGAGCGGGGCTTAGCATTCGAGTCGCAGCATTCGTGTGCATCGAACTGCCGACAGTTTTCGACTTGCACGGCCGACGAATCGTACTCGATCAATCGCGGCTCAGTCTCATCGGTCGGATCATCGAACAGCGTCGGTCGTGTCACAAGCGATTATGCCGAGCGGCAGGAAAGTCGTCGCCGCTTGGGCACTCAACTGCCCAGCCTCATCAAACTTCTTGAGCCAGGCCACGACGTGTTGACGCGGCCCGCATTTGGATGGATACGATTCGGCAATCGCCCAAGAGCCGTGTCGCTTGCCAGTCTTCGTTCGCAAGCACTGTGGGATGCACAACGCAAGATGCGAGATTGCGAAGATCAAGATCATCGCCATGGAAGTACTGCGGATCACACAACCGATCAGACAGGATCTGCTCACGCAAGGCGAGCACGATACGGAATCGCAGCCGCATCGCGAGTGGAAGTCTTCGAACGAGACGCCGGTCGAAATCGCGTGCGTTAAAGTCGATCGCGGATGGATGCGGGCGAGCGTTCCCGAGCAGGGTCGTGGAATTCAGGAGCAAGCTTGGAAAGGAACCTAAAGTCGCGTCGCTGTGGAGAATGACGGGACCGACGTTCGCACACGATCTGCCGCGCGCGTTCTTCGATCCGGGGCACATTTCCATGATGATCCGCGAGATCAAGCGGCAACACGGTGAGTCACACTCACGGGACGAAACGGCCGTGAGAACAAGCTCCACACTGCTCGTCGCGTCATCAGCTGAACCGTACGCGAAGGGCGACTCGCGCGTTACAGACGTCGGCTCGCGCGAACGCGAATGGGCCTCCGACACGAATCTTTTGCACGTGCGTCGCCACAGTCAAGGCGGTGAACGCCTTCGGCCCCCTCGTCGCTGTGGAGGAACAGCGACGAGTCTTCCATGACGCCGCGCGACAGGCCTTTTTCGGCGATGGCGACCACAAGAACTGGACGGTCCACAAACTTCAATTCCCGGATTTCTACGACGCGGCTTTCCGAAATCCCACTGCGGACCAGAATCCCGAACTCGCGAATACGACGCGTTCCAAACCGGCCGACTCCATCATCTGGCGAATCTGATTTGCGGTGAACCGTTGCTCCAGTCGCGTGCCGAACCGGTCCAGTGCATCGGTTTGCATGCAGTAAAAACTGCGATTGCGATAGGCTGCCAGCGGAATCGATTCGACAGGCAGGCCAAGCTGCTCAACCAGCCATGCCAGTCGGGACAACGGCCAGTAGCAGCCAACCGCGATCAGCGTGGTGGTCAGGTTTCGCAGTCCAAACGGGAGGCGACAAATCATTTGGCGTGCGATATCGCTAACCCGCCACAGGGCGCGAAACCACCAGGGTTTGTTGTCGAGTGCGTAATAGAGGTAGACCAGAAACGGCGCTCCGGGTTTGAGTTTAGCCACGCACGAGCGGATGCCAGCAGCGGTATCGGGTACGTGATGGAGTACTCCCAGAGAATAACCGAAATCCATCGTCCCATCGAGGATCGGCATCTGATCGACGCTCGCGCAGTGGAATTCGCAGTTGGAGTTCTGCGCGAGGTTGCGTTGGGCGACTTCGAGAGCTGCCGGACTGGCGTCGACGCAGTGCAGATGGCCGACTCGATTCGCAACGAACTTTGCCCAGCGCCCGCTGCCGCAACCCAGGTCGAAGCCCACCGCTTGCGGCGGAAGTTCTTGCCACGGGAACCGTTCAAAGTACTCGTCAAAGATCCGCTCAAGTTCAGCATGATCGGCCGTGGACTGGTCGTACGCGGACCATTCCTCACCGAAACCATTCACGGTCATCGCATCAATGTTTGAGGACATGACTGGGCATCTTTCCTTGTATTCAGAGGCCAACAATCTCGACAATAGCAGGGGGAATCGGTTTATCTTCGGGGAACGAGTGCGTTCACTAACGTGATGCCAACATCCACCCAGTCGCAGTTCATCATGCGGCGTCGTGAAATTCCTTTGGCGGTTGGTTTGATCGAGTCCCTATCGCAGGGAATTGCCAAAATAAACCGTTCGGCTCGAGTAGTCGAAAGTAGAGCAACTTCAGCTCGTTCCAGATCCTATGGGGAGCTAAGTCTCAGTAAGCCCGCTTCCGCGCTGCGTTGGCGTGTTCTAATCGATAAGCCGGGTTGCTCAAATAGCAATCTAGCATTGCCGTCATCGCCATAACATCTTGCGACGGAACGATCATGCCCGTCACGCCGTTTTGAATCGCGCCGACGGTTCCGGTCGCTGCGAAACCGACGGCCGAAACTCCGGCGCAGGTGGCTTCCAGTGGAACGTTGGAAAATCCCTCCCGGTAAGAAGGGAAGGCAAGGACCGTCATCAAGTGATCGTAGGGTGCCGTGTGTTGTACGAATCCCGTAATCACCACGTTTGCATCGTGACTCAATGCCGCGATTGTCTGAGCATCGACGGGATCTCCCGCTTCAACATCGCCGAAGAGCAGCAGGCGTGCCTGCGGATGACGATCTCGCAACTGCTGAAAGGCGAGTTGCCGTTCGTTCAATCCTTTGTCACGAGTGAAGCGACCAACGAATCCCACGACTGGAGCGTCTGCCGGCAGCCGCAGTTCCTTTCGCAAGCTGCGCAGCTCATCGCGGCTCTCCGAAGCGACCGGCAAACGCCGCAAGCGGTCGAACTGGTGCAAGACTGCGTTGACACTTGCCGCATTTCCAGCGGCCGTCGAGCGGGCTAGAGATCGACTGGCCGACAATCCCGAGTCCGTCGAGAAGCTCGAACGACTCGGGCGGGAACGGGCGATGATTTACAAGACGCTCGTTCTGACGGGGCTTCGCAAAGGGAAAATCGCGTCGCTCACCGTGGGACAACTGGAACTCGACGGGGCGATGCCGTTCGTTGTGCTGAATGCGGCCAATGAGAAGAACCGCCAAGTCTCGACGATTCCTCGACGTCACGACTTGGCGAACGATCTGAGGGATTGGTCGTCCGACACTCCGAACGCGGCGACGTTCAAGCTGCGCGAGGAGAGGGGCATTCGTGACCGCAAGCGACCACTGTTCACCGTTCGCGCCGGGCTGGTCAACAGGCTCAACCGTGACTTGTAAGCGGCGGGCATCGACAAAGCCGACGAGCGGGGGAGAACGGTTGACGTTCACGCCCTGCGACATACTTTCGGAACGCTGCTCTCCAAATCCGGAGTTGCTCCTCGCACGGCTCAAGCCGCAATGCGACACGGCACGATTGACCTGACGATGAACGTCTACACCGATCCGAAGTTGCTTGACGTTCAAGGGGCGTTAGATTCGCTGCCGTCGCTCGCTTGGAAATCGTCCCCCCCGACCGAACGGGCTATCATGCGAGCAACCCGAACGGATGGCCGCGACGATTCGGCGGACTTAAAACATGCCGTCAGTTTCGTTGCACCAGTTGTTGAACCAGTTGTTGAACCAAACTCTGGAAAACGGGGGGGGGTAAACTGTGTCGTTGGCTGTCATCTCATCAGACAATACCGATGAGCAGGCATCGCGACTGGCCAGTGACGGAAACCCCACACAAACCAAACAAAAAAAGCCTTGCCAGCAGCAGTTGCGGGCAAGGCTTTTGAACGAGGTCGACGGGACTCGAACCCGCAACCACCGGATCGACAGTCCGGTACTCTAACCAATTGAGCTACGACCCCTCGTCTTCTTCGAACTTTGAGCCGGAATCGGATCTAAAGGAATACCGCTCCAGATTTTAACGTCAGCAATCTGGAGTTCTTCCACACCGCAAAGTCAGCGGCTATTCTACCACCGCTTCTTAGATCGTCAAGCAAGAGCGATACCGGACACGGAGATCAATGAGTCCTTTTCGTTCGACCGTACGGGGCCGAGACGCACGCGGCTCTGTACCTCCGTTCAAGGGGGCCTCATACCGTCCTTGAAATTGGCTTTCGCGTTCATCATCCGACTGTGGCTGCCCCTCATTTTTTGCGATTCCAGAGGCATCGGCATGCGACGCCAAAATTTCGCAAACGCCGGAACGGGGCCCGCACTTGTCGTCTCATCAGAATAGAGTCACCGTGACATGCGTTTGCAAATCAGGATCCGCAAGCCAATGGCCCTGAGTGACACGGCGGTTCCGTGAGTCATCCCCCCCCAAAAAACGGACTTCCCGGAAAGACGGAGCAAGCTCGGGTGATTGGTTTCGTCTCCGTGCCCGTTCTGTCACCGTAAACGGAGACGATTTTCAGGGGACGTATGAGACATCGCTCTTCGACGACTCAAGGAACGCCCGGAAATCAGCGTCGACGATCCCCCCCCCGCTTGTCGCTCAGCGATTGCGAACAATCGTCTATGGATCAAGAGGGCTTTACCGTACCGAAGATCGACGTTTGAAAAAAATGCGTGGTCCATCGAGGATTGGTCCGCCCCTTACGAACTCGAAAGCCTGACCGCGTTGGCAACAAAACCAAGCCACATTTTCCGGCGGAGAAAGCGAAGACCTTAAGGCCAGCCGAGGCCGATCGATTCTGTTCGATCGTCGCGCGACGGAGTTTGCACGCGGTACGGCAAAGCGATGCAGCGGTTTCGGCACTGCGAGTTCGTTCAGATCAGAAGGCCTGCCCATCACACAAGCGATAAACTGTCCAACGGAGTCGCCTGAAACGCTACGGACAAGTCGGGAGGCTCATCGTAACCATGAGACGTAATCGCCACGGCCACGCTTTTTTCAGACAACGTCCGCATTCCGTCACAACGCCGGCCTCTGTTTTCTGAAAAACACAAGCTCCCATTTCCGCAGCGTCTTGGATTCGCCGAGGTCGAACCACAGGCAGGCTGTCACAGCTTCTCGATCCACACAAACACCTTTGCACTCCCAATATTCACGGGTTTGGCATCAGAACAAGTGTCGCTTGATCCGTCCAAAGAATCCGCGAGGGTATCGCCTCGAATGAGTTTGCTCCATTCGGTCAGCATCGTCAAAACTTCGTTGTCCAACGTGAAATAGTTCACTCGGATGCGGTTTTCGATTTCCAAGTTCGCATCTTTGCGAAGTTGTTGGACTTGGCGGATGAAGTCGCGGGCCATTCCTTCTCGGAGGAGCGCCGGGGTCAGTGCTGTGGAGAGTGCGAGTTGGATGCCTTGATCGTCGCCACTGACCCAACCGGGAGCCTGTTCGGTTCCGACTTGAATATCTTCGGGAGCGAGGTTGATTTCGTGGCCCGCAAGCTGGATTGTCAATGATTTTCCGGAACGGAGCGGAGCGAGCAGAGTCGCATCAACCGTTGGCAATTGTTCGCGAAGAACGCTGATCAACTTTCCGTACTTGGGTCCGAGGGTTTTCAAGTTCGCCTTATACGTGTACTTGATGATGTCGGCGAGGCTGTCCACGACTGAAAGCTGTTTGACATTGAGTTCTTCGCGGATGACATCGCTCAGCCGCTCGACGGCATCTCGCGCGGCGGGATCACTCGACGAAATCCGCATTTCGGCTAATGGTTGGCGAACTCTTTGATCGGCCATGTCTCGCAGTTTGTGTCCCAACGCAACGACAGTTTGAGCCGCTGCCATGCGCGCATTCAGATCCGCGTCGAGCAGTGCTGGATCGGCAGTCGGATAGTCACAGAGGTGCACTGATTCCGGGAGGGAAGAGCGGGGCAACGCGGTATTCTCCGTGGCTGGTCTCTCTCCGCATTCTGTCGTTCGAACCAGATTCTGGTACATCCGTTCGCAGAGAAACGGGATCATCGGTGCCAGCAGTTTTGTCAGTGTCACAAGGACTTCGTACAGTGTTTGATAGGCTGCCAGTTTGTCGGTATCGCTCGCGTCCTTTGATCTCCAGAAGCGGCGGCGATTGCGGCGGATGTACCAGTTGGACAGATCATCGATGAACGCGGCGGCGAGGCGGCAGGCTTCGGGAGTGTTGAATTCGTTGAGTGCCGAACAGATTCCAGTCGTCAGAGCTTGGAGATGCGACAGGATCCAGCGGTCGATCTCGGGCCGATCGGCGGGCGGAATATAGCCCGCCACAACGACGTTTGGTCGTTGTGCGACAGGGCGGGGGACGGGGGTTGCATCATCGAAGGTTGCGGCGGCTTGTGGTTCAAGACGGAAACCGTGCAGACACATGACGTTTAAGACGGGGGTCGGATCGAATTCATCAAGTCTCGCGTAGTTGACGAAGAAGGCGTAGCTGTTCCAGAGCGGAATCAGCACCATACGCCGCGTCTCGTCCGCAGGGCTACTCGTCACCAGATGAGTTTCGACACCGTCGATGGTACGATTTGTCGGCCCCTGAGGCGTTTGCAGCGTGACCGGTTTATCAGGATGCCGCGTCCCAAAGCGAAGATCACTCGCCGGATTTTGCTGCAGATACATCCAACGCATGGTATCGACGCCAATCTGCTCAGCGGCTTCCTCGAACCAGATCGCCGTGCCATCAGATTTGTGCATCGGCCGGCCCGCCTCATTCATGACAAGGCGATGGCCGAGCAGCGTCTTAAACGGTTTTTTTTGTTCCGGATCGATCTCCTCCGAACGCATCATGGTCGCCATCGACAGCAGGGAATAAAACCAATTGCGGAACTGACCTGGAAAGCATTCGGTGACTAGATCGGCCGGATACCACTTGCGCCAATAGTCGGGATGCGAGTTAAAGCCGAGGGTGCTAAAAGAGACGATTCCGGCGTCAAGCCACGGATTGCCCACGTCTGGAATACGGGAGAGGATCGTGCCTGTTTTTTGACTCCGGATCTTCACGAAATCGATCCACGGCTTATGGGGCGTGTGACCTTCAAAGAGATCCCACCCTTCAACGGCGCGTTCCTTCAGTTCCGAGAGAGTTCCGATCACTTCGAAATCGGTTGGGTCATCGGGATTGATCCAGATCGGCAGTGCCAAGCCCCAATAACGTTTCTTCGAGATCATCCAGTCTCGCATATTGGTCAGCCATTCCCGTTCGCGTTCGCCTCCCTGAATCGTATCGGGAAGCCAACGGATCGTATCGGTGACCCCCATGATCTCGTCTCGCCAATCCATGTTGATGAACCATTCGTCAACGAGGCGAAACACCAGTTCATCACCGGTTCTCCAGCAGTGCGGGTAGATATGCGGATAGTGTTCGACGTTAACAAGCAATCCTTTTTCCCTGAGGGAGGCGAACACGCGTTCCGCAGTGGCGGGATCTGTGGCCGAATGGCCTGTGAATTCGCCGAAACCTGCTAGGAAACAACCGTCCTCACCCAGTGGCGCGATGCCCACGATTCCAGCTTGAGATCCCAGCGAATGGTCGACATCGCCACAACCAGGCGCGATGTGAACGATGCCAGTTCCTTCGCCCGCCACCACATTGGCATTCCCTTTGAAGTCGCGGCCTCCGTCGATGACTCGATGGCAGGTACGGCCCGTTTTCTCGGCCACACGCGCGTCAAAAGGGACTCCCCCCAAAGTGCCTTGAGCATCCAGATCGTCGAACGGTCCCAGATATTCCCAGCCGACCATCTCGGCACCCTTAATCGTTCCTTCAATGTCGAAGCCGCCGTTCTCTTTAAAGATCTGCGAAAGCGTTTTCAGCTTGGGCACATTCTTGGGCCACGCCCATTCCTCACGGCCGAACCCGTCTTTGAACTCCGTCGCCAAACGTTGACAATCCAGGTTGTCCTTGGCGAAGTAATAGCACGCTCCATCACGTTTTGCTTTGAGTTTTACATAATCCAAAACCGGATTGACCGCGGCGGCAACATTGCTGGTCAGAGTCCAGGGAGTGGTCGTCCAAATCAGCAGGAATTCGTTCGGGTGGAGTGATGAGGAATCGGCTAGGGTCACGTCTTTGTGGTTCATGCGGACTTCCGCTTTGTCGTTCTTTCGCACAATCGGGAACCGCACGAACGCCGAGCGATGGACCGTGAGTTTGCGACCGTCGGCAACTTCCATTTGTGAATAGGCACTGCCGCCTCGACCGCTCCACGGCATGACGTCATAGCCGCGATAGACTTTGCCTCGCTCAAAGCATTTCTTGAGGAATGTCCAGATTGTTTCGTTGTTCTCCGTTGAGAACGTGTAGTAGCTTCCGCCCCATTCGGGGTTCCCGAGTTTGGCGACAATGGCTTCGGCGTTGTCTTTAATGATCGACTTTGGCTGTTTGGGAGGCGTGAATTCCACGATGTCGTCGGTGCCGATTGCGCTGGCCAGTCTGCGGAGTTGCTCTGGGGCATCCCATTCCATCCAGTATCCTAGCCGAATGGATTGTTCCGTCTGGATCGCGGCATATTTCAGGACTCGCTTCTTGCATTCCTGCGCGAACTTGTCGATACCGTAGGCTTCGACATGCGACTTGGCACCAAGACCAAGCTGTTTTTCGACTTCGACTTCGACCCACAGCCCCTGGCAATCGAATCCGTTTTGATAGCGCAGATCGTGTCCGGTCATGGCTCGAAATCGCTGGAACACGTCTTTATAGGTCCGGCCCCACGCATGATGAACGCCCATCGGATTATTCGCCGTCATCGGTCCGTCGAGAAAACTCCAAGGCTTTCGTCCCGAGATCTGTTTTTGGAGTTGGGAGAAAATCGAACGGTCGATCCAGTATTTCAGGACTTCGTGCTCTCCCTTGATAAACTCAGCGTCAGCGACTTTTTC
>Ga0315283_10003923_pt1 | contig 12811 bp, 12 predicted proteins | sample YL17G09_0_MG_FD_204541 | JGI IMG/M metagenome (GOLD analysis project Ga0315283, IMG submission 204541) | Sediment microbial communities from Yellowstone Lake, YNP, Wyoming, USA - YL17G09_0 | ecosystem: Environmental > Aquatic > Freshwater > Lake > Sediment | place: USA: Wyoming | collected...
TCTCCGTGACCGCTCCCACGGAACTGTGGATGACGATCACCTTGACCCGCTCGGTGCTGAGCCGCTCCAGGGAGTCGCGCAGGGGCTCCACCGATCCCTGCACGTCCCCCTTGATGATCATCCGGAGCTCCTTGACCACGCCCTGCTCGATCTGCTGGTGCAGCGCATCCAGCGTGATGCGCGGCTGACTCACCATGGCCTCCTGGCGATGGCGTTCCAGCCGGGCTGTGGCGATCTGGCGGGCCTTCCGCTCGTCTCCCACGGCCGCGAAGTTATCGCCGGCCGAGGGGACTCCCGAAAGGCCGAGGATCTCCACGGGGGTGGCCGGTCCGGCCTCCGGGATCTTCTTGCCCTTATCGTTCAGCATGGCGCGGACCTTCCCGTGATGCAGACCCACCACCACGGAATCCCCCACCTTGAGCGTGCCGGTCTGCACCAGGACCGTCGCCACCGGGCCCCGGCCCTTGTCCAGCTCGGCCTCGACGACGAGACCGCGCGCCGGCTTGTGCGGATTGGCCTTCAGTTCCTGCATTTCGGCCAGGACGAGGAGATTGTCCAGCAGATTCTCGATCCCCTCGCGCCGCTTGGCCGATACGGAGACGAAGATGGTTTCGCCGCCCCACTCCTCGGACAGCAGCCCGTACTCGGTCAGTTGCTGCTTGATCCGGTTCGGGTCGGCGTTGGGCCGGTCGATCTTGTTGATGGCCACCAGGATCGGCACTTTGGCGTCCTTGGCGTGATTGATGGCCTCGATCGTCTGGGGCATCACCCCGTCGTCCGCGGCCACCACCAACACCACGATGTCGGTCGCCTGGGCGCCCCGGGCGCGCATGGCGGTGAACGCCTCGTGGCCCGGCGTGTCCAGAAACACCACCCGGTTGACGGCGTGGCCGGGGACCTCGACCTCGTACGCCCCCATGTGCTGGGTGATGCCGCCCGCTTCGGTGGCGATCACGTTGGTGTGTCGGATGGCGTCGAGCAGCGACGTCTTACCGTGATCGACGTGTCCCATGACCGTGACCACCGGCGCGCGGGGCTTCAGCAGGTCAGGCGACTCGACCTCGGTCGCCCCCTCCTCCATCATCTCTTCGGGCGAGGCCCTCTCCACCGTGTAGCCGAATTGCTGCGCCACCTTCTCGATCGTTTCGGGGTCGATGGGCGTGTTGATGGTCACCAGAACGCCGAGCTTGATCAACCGCTTGATCACGTCGCTGGGCGTGGCGGACATCTTTTCGGCCAACTCCTTGGGCGTCATCCCCTCCCCGACCTTGAGGATCTTGGGTGCCGGGGGGGCGGGCGCCTCCAGGGCGCGTGCGTCCGGCGCGGGAGCCGTGGCCACCACCGGCCGCGGCGGTTCGACGGCCGGACGCGGGCGCGGCTTGCCGTAGCCAGGGGCGGCGGGACGCCAGGAATGCGGGCGCGGGCCGCGCGAGGGCGGCAGGGGGCGGCGCGGCTCCACCCGGGGCGGTTGCGGCGGGGCCGGACGGGGCGCCGGGGGGGCCTCGTGAGGCTTGGCCGGCTCCGGCTTCTGGGTCTCGACCACCAGCTCGGCGGGCGGGACGCTTGCCGGTTTCGGCGGCTCGGCCGGGGCGGGGGCCGTCTCGGCGGCCGGCAAGGCAGATGCGGCCGGTGGAACGTGGGCCTCGAGGGCCGGCTCTGACGGACCGGCGCCGGGCGGGGTCGCTACCGCTGCGGGGGCGACCCTCACGGCCGGTTCGACCGTCGGGGCGTCCAAGGTGACCACCAGTGGCTTGGCCTTGAGGGACGCCGGCGGCTGCCGCTGCGAGGTGCGCGCCTTGGGTTCCCCCTTGACCTCTCCCTCGGTGGCGGGTTTCGCCCGCGGACGGACCTTGGGCACCGCGCCGGGCGTCTCGGCACCCTCGCCGGCGGCGGCCGTCGCCTTCGACCGCGTGCTCCGACGCGCCGTAGGCTTCGCCGGCGCGGCCGTTCCCGGCCGGATGGCGTGCGCGGGGATCCTGGCCATCGGCTGGGACAAGATCTCTCGCGCGCGTTCCTCGCCCACCGTGCTGCCGAACGTCAAGGCGTCGATCCCACCCGCGTGCAGCCGCTCCAGGACTTCCTTGGTCGTAAGGCGGAACGTTGTCGCCAGATCGTATACCCGAACCATTCCCACGCTGACATCCTCCGGCCTTCCCGCGACCGCGCAAGGAAAGCGGTTCAGTGTGACACTTCGGAACCCGCCACGGGCGTGCCGCTCACCTGGGCGGCTTCGCTCAGCACGGCTTCGCGGAGCGTCGCGACGTCCAGCCTCGGCAGCTGGGCTCGAAGAGCGCGCGACAACGCGCTTCGGCGCAGTGCCTGCTCCAGGCAGGCGGGCGACGGACAGAGATAGGCGCTCCGCCCCGTGACCCGTCGCGGATTCACCGCCAACCCGCCGCGCTCATCCAGCGCGATCCGGACCAGGCACCCTTGGGCGCGTACCGTCCGGCAGCCCACGCAGGTCCGCCGAGGACCGCCGCCCGGTCGGGACGCGACCACCACCTTAGGAGCCGTTACGAAATCACTTGTCCATTTTGTCAATTTCGTTACGGCTCCTTATGCCGTTCCAGAAATTTCTCCGGTCAAGTTATTCTTTGACAACGGCCTAGGCCGGTTCGGCGGCCGGGGCCGCCATGTCGGCGGCGGCCTCCCCGCCGGCGGGGAGCTCGGGATCCTCCCCCGAGAGGGCCACGGCCTGACGGCTGACCGCCTCCCGCGCCACCTGCAGGATCCGTTCGGCACTCTTCGGCCCGATGCCCTCGATCTCTTGTAAGGCCTCGACCTTGGCCTCAGCCAGTGTGGCGAGGCTGAAATAGCCGGCAGCCACCAAGCGCCCCGCCAGCTTCTCCCCAACCCCTGGCAAAGACACGAACTGCTCCAGCGCGGCCTCGGGGTCGGGCGGCGGAGGACCGGCCTCCCCGCGGGTGTCACCGCCCATCAGGCCGCTCAGCGTCGCCTCGGCTTCTCGCTGCCGTTCGGTCGTGCTCTTGATGTCCACCTTCCAGCCCACCAACTTCGCCGCCAGGCGGGCGTTCTGTCCCCGCTTGCCGATGGCCAGCGAGAGCTGGTCGTCCGCCACCAGCACCTTGAGCGTCCGGGCCTCGGAATCCGCGGTCACATGTTGGACGTCGGCCGGCGCGAGGGCCGCCTTGACGAAGGCGGCCGGATCCTCCCGCCAGGGCACGATGTCGATCTTTTCTCCCATCAGCTCCCGCACGATCGCCTGGACGCGAGCCCCCCGGTACCCCACGCAGGCCCCGACCGGATCCACGTTGCTGTCCTTGGAGACGACGGCGATCTTGGCGCGCTCGCCGGCCTCGCGCGCCACGCCCTTCACCTCCACGATCCCCTCGTATATCTCCGGGACCTCCAGGTCGAACAACCGTTTCAGGAACCCGGGGTGTGTGCGGGACACGACGATCTGGGACCCCTTGGAGGTCTTCTTCACGTCCAGAATGAAGGCCCGCACCCGGTCTCCCACGCGGAACTCTTCTCGGGGCAGCTGCTCGCGCACGGGGAGGATCGCCTCGGCCTTGCCGATGTTCAGGATCACGTTCCCCTTGATGACGCGCTGCACGACGCCGTGGACCAACTCGCCTTCCTTTTCCTTGAAGGTCTGGAACACGGAGTCCCGCTCGGCTTCCCGCACCCGCTGGATGATGACCTGTTTGGCCGTCTGGGCGGCGATGCGGCCGAAGCTCTGGGCCGGCACCGGCACGGGGGTCTTCACCTCGTCTCCCAGGTGGGCGCCCGAGTTGATCTGCTGCGCCTCCTCCAGGCTGATCTCGACCTTGAGGTTGATCGGTGCCTCGACGACTTTCCGGACTGCGTACAGCATGAATTGGGTCGTCTTGCCGTCGAAATCCACCCGGAGATCCAGCGCCGCCTGCGCCGCCGGTAGGCTCTTGCGGGACGCGGAAAGGATGGCGGCCCCCACCGCATCGATGAGGATCCCCTTCTCGATGCCCTTCTCGCGACCGATTTGATCGATGACCTGCATCAGGTCCATGCCATGCCTCCCGTGTAGACCCCGAACGGTGCGGGCCGCACCGGCCCGAACGACCCCGGTCGCGACGCGCCGCCCGGCACGTCTCGTGCCCGGAGCGCCGGGACCGCCTTAGAGCTCCGGATGGAGCCTGGCGCGATGAATCAACTGGTGGGGAATGGCCACGCGCTGGCCGCCCGGCAGATCGAGCAACACCGCGCCGTCCTGCAGTCCCGCCAGGCGACCGCGGAAGTTGTGCCGGCCCTCGAGATCTTCCCGGGTTGCGATCCGGGCCTCCTGCCCGACGAACCGCACGAAATCCTGTTCCCGGGTCAGCGGCCGATCCAGCCCTGGAGAGGACACTTCGAGATGGTAGGGAAGCCCGACGAAGTCCTCGACGTCCAGATGGTCGCCCAACTCCTCGCTCACCCGCTGGCAGTCGTCCAGCGTCACGCCACCCGGCTTGTCCATGTACAGACGAAGAATCCAGCCGCGCGGCTCCCGACGGAACTCCGCATCGACCAGCTCCAGCCCGCGGTCGGTCAGGATCGGTTCTGCCAGCGCCCGGAAGCGCGTCTCGACCTCCGCGGCCTGCGGCGAGGTCCCGGGATGTTTCGGCCGTGCCATACCGTGTCCTGTCAGCCCTCGAAAAACAAAGAGTGGGCTGGCGCCCACTCTCTGGTGTGTTAAACTACCATAACACGCCGAGACGGCGCAAGGGGAAAATACACCAGGGGGACACCTTACTCTTCGTCCTCCTCCACCGGCTTCGCCTCGGCGACGATCTTCTCCTGGATGTGCGCCGGCACCTCTTCGTAGTGGGAAAACTCCATGCTGTAGTCGCCCCGATCGCCGGTGATGGACCGGAGGCGCGGATCGAACTCCAGCATCTCCGACAGAGGGACCTTGGCCTTCACGGCCTGGTTGCGGCCCTTGGCATCGATGCCCAGGACGCGCCCGCGCTTGCTGTTCAGGTCGCCCACGATGTCCCCCATGCACTCGCCGGGCGCCGTCACTTCCACCGTCATGATGGGCTCGAGGAGCGTGGGCTTGGCCTGCGTCATGGCCTTCCGGAACGCCAGGCGCCCCGCCAGCTTGAAGGCCATTTCCGAGGAATCCACGGAGTGGCTGGAACCGTCGTACAGGATGACCTTGAGGTCCACCACTTGGCAGCCGGCGATGGCACCCCGCTCCATGGCCTCCACGATCCCCTTTTCGACCGCCGGGATGAAGTTCCGGGGGATGGAGCCGCCCACGATCTGATTGGAAAACTCGAAGCCGCCGCCCCGGGGCATCGGCTCCATGTGGATCCAGCAGTCCCCGAACTGACCACGCCCCCCCGTCTGCTTCTTGTGGCGCCCCTGTACCTCGCGCACCCGGGCCTTGATCGTCTCCTTGTAGGGCACCCGCGGCGTCTTGAGCGTCACCTCCACGCCGAACTTCCGCTTCAGGCGCTCTGCCAGGATCTCGACGTGCGCCCGCCCCATGCCCGAGACCACCGTTTCCTTGGTCTGAGGGTCATAGCGGATCTGGATCGTCGGGTCCTCCTCGCGCAGCCGGGTGAAGGCGGCGCTCATCTTATCCTCGTCACCCTTCGCCTTCGGTTCCACCGCGAACGAGATCACGGGCGCAGGGAAGGTGATTCCCGGCAGGCGCACCGGCGCCTTCTCGTCGCTGAGCGTATCACCGGTGCCCGTCTCCTTGAGCTTCACCACCGCCCCGAAGTCGCCGGCCCCCAGGGCCTCCGTCGTCGTCTGTTGCTTGCCCCGGAGGAGCAGGAGTTGCCCGATCCGCTCCTTGGCCCCCTTACCAACATTCAGGACCGACGAGTCGGATGTCATGGTGCCGGAGTAGATCCGGAACATCGTCACCTTGCCTGCGAACGGGTCGGCGATGGTCTTGAAAACCAAGGCCGTCAGCGGTCCGCCGTCCTTGGCCTCGCACCGGACCGCGTTCCCCTTGGCATCCGTCCCAGTCACCGGTGGGCGGTCCAAGGGGGACGGGAACGCCTCGACCACAAGGTCCAGAAGGGGCGTCACGCCGATGTTCCGGGCCGGCGCCCCGCACAGGATGGGAAAGAGCTTCTGCTCCCGGATCCCGCGGAGGAGTCCTTCGCGCACCTCGCTCTCGCTGAGCTCGCCGCTCTCCAGGTACTTCTCCAGCAACCGGTCGTCCGCCTCGGCCACCGCCTCCACCAGGGCGGCCCGCCGGCCCTCGGCCAGCTCCCGCACGGCTGCCGGCACCTCTTCCTCCGTCGGCTTGCCGTTGCCGTCCGGCGTGAAGCGCAGGGCGCGCATGCGGACCAGGTCCACCACCCCAACGAACCCCGCCTCCTGGCCGATGGGCACCTGCACCGGAACCGCGCTGGCCGACAGGTGCTTGCGCACGTCTTCCACCGCCCGCGCGAAATCCGCCCGCTCCCGGTCCATCTTGGAGAGGTAGACGGCGCGGGGGAGCTCCAGCGAGGCGGCGGTGCTCCAGACCTTCTCCGTCTGGACCTTCACGCCATCCGTGGCGCCCACCACCACCACCGCCCCATCCACCACCCGGAGGGTGTTGCGAGCGTCGGTCAGGAACGCGGCGAAACCGGGCGTGTCCACCAGGTTCAGCTTGTGCCCCTTCCACTCGGCCCAGGCCAGGGCGGTGCTGATGCTGATCTTTCGGCGGATCTCGTCCTCGTCGAAGTCGGTCGTCGTAGTGCCGTCGTCCACCCGCCCCAGCCGCGTGGTGGCACCGGCGCAGAACAGCAGGGCTTCCGTCAGCGTGGTCTTGCCCGCGGTGCCGTGGGCCACCAGGGCGATGTTGCGGATCTTCGCCGTCTCCGGTCGCTTCATGGTCTCCCTCGCGATTCCAGATGGGGTCCGCTGCGTGTACGGCCGGACCGGGCCGACATCCCGGACGGACCAGACCGGCCTCGGTTTCCTAACACACCCGCCTCGACAGGTGCAAGAAAAAACTCCGCTCAAACGGGGTTCCTCGGCTGGTCACGCCGACTCGCTCCACATCCGCCGGATCCGAATCGATGCAGCGCACGCGCCGGAAGACCGCCGGGCCGACCAGCCCCTCCTGTTCCGCCCGGGTGTGGGGCCGATGCGTTCCGAGCCCGAAGACCACCGGGATGTTTCCATCGGCGATGCCCGCCTCGTGGAGTTCGTCCAGGATGGGCGGCAGGAGCCAGGCCGACGGACACGGGCGGGTGATGTCCGCCGTGACGATGACGACCCGCTGGCCGGGGCGTACCAGTCGCGAGAGGCGCGGACTGCCGATCGGCTCGCGGAGGGCGGCCCCCACCGGGTCCGACTCGCCGGCGGCGGTCCGTGGCGGGGCCAGGACGGCGGCCCGAACGTCCGGCGCTAACCGGAGCCGCTGCGTGGTCGACCCGTATTTGAGCGGAAGTTCCATCGTCCGTCTCCCGGGTAGAAACGCAAAGCGCCCTCCCGCAGGGTGACGCGGAAGGGCGCACGAGATCCGTATCCTGCTTGGCGAAGCCGACCGCTCAGCCTTCGGAACCGGATGGGGAAACCGTCTCGGCCGCCGCGCCGCCGCGCTTGCCGCGCCGCCGCCGGCGTCGCCGGGTGCGGGCGGCCGCGTCGTCCTCGCCCTTGTCCGCGGTGCGGGCCTTGGCCTTCGCCTTGGGCGGCTCGGCCGGTTCCGCTCCCAGGAACTCGATCGCGGCCAGCGGGGCCCCGTCACCCATCCGGTAATCGAGCTTGGTGATCCGCGTGTACCCGCCGTCCCGCTCGCGGAATCGCGCCCCGATGGTCTCGAAGAGCTTCTTCAGCGCCTTGTCGTCGGTCAGCACCTCCGCGGCTTGCCGCCGGGCGTGCAGGTCTTCGCGCTTGGCGAGAGTGACCATCTTCTCCGCCACGCCCCGCAGGTCCTTGGCCTTGGCCGCCGTGGTGATGATCTTCTCGTAGAGGACCAGGGATGTCACCAGATTGCGCATCATCATCTCGCGATGCGCCATGGTCCGACCGAGTTTGCGTCCCGCTTGCCTGTGCCGCATTGCCGTTGGTCTCCCCAGGGTGCGCCGGGTGGGGTCGCCCCTAGCCCTTGGCTGCCTTCCGCCTGGCGGCCTCGCCCACGGGCAGGCCTTCCAGCTTCATCCCCAGACTCAGCCCCATGGTCGCCAGGATTTCCTTAATCTCGTTCAACGACTTCCGGCCGAAATTCTTCGTCTTGAGCATCTCGGCCTCGGTCTTCTCCACCAGCTCATAGATAAAGCGAATGTTGGAATTCTTTAAACAGTTGGCGGACCGAACCGACAACTCCAGTTCGTCCACCGGGCGGCTCAGGTTCTCGACCATCCGGTCCCGGGCCTCGTCCACCGCCTCTTCTTCCCCTTCCGGCTCTTCCTCGAAGTTGATGAAGATGGCCAGATGGTCCTTGAGGATCTTGGCGGCGTAGGCCACCGCGTCCTGCGGCAGCACCGACCCGTCGGTCCAGACCTCGACGATCAGCTTGTTGTAGTCCGTCGCCTGCCCGACCCGGGTATCCTCGACCTGGAAGTTGACCCTCCGGACCGGGGAGAAGATGGCGTCGATGGGGATCGCGTCCACCGGCATCCCCTCGCGCTTGTTTCGGTCCGCCGGGACGTAGCCCCGGCCGTGCCGGATCTCCAGCTCCACGTCCAACCGCCCGTCCTTGTCGAGACTGCACAGGTGCAGGTCGGGCGTCAAGATCTCCACGTCGGCGTCGGGCGTGATCTGGGCAGCACGCACCTCGCCCTCCCCCGCCGCCTTGAGCGTCAGGGTCTTGGGACCGTCCGAGGAGAGCTTGAGGCGCAGCTGTTTCAGGTTCAGGATGACGTCGGTGACGTCCTCCCGGACACCCGGAATCGTGGAAAATTCGTGCAGGACGCCGGCGATCCGGACGGAGGTCACGGCCGCCCCCTCGATGGAGGAGAGCAGCATCCGTCGGAGCGAGTTCCCCAGGGTCAACCCGAAGCCGCGCTCCAGCGGCTCCGCGAAAAACTTTCCGTACGTGCTGGTGAGGGTCTCCAGCTCGCACTCCAGCCGCTTGGGCTTCTGAAATCCCTTGAACTTCTGCATGCTCAGCCTCTCCCTCGCCGCCTACTTCGAATACAGGGCAACCACCAGTTGCTCCTGAACCGGGATGGCCATCTCTTCCTTACTGGGCAGCGTCCGCACCGTGCCCTTGAAATTGGCGGCGTCCAGCTCCAGCCAGGCAGGCACCCGACGCTTTTTCGCCCCCTCCAGCGCGGCGCCGATCTCGACCAGCTCGCGGCTCTTCGGCTGGACGTCGACCACGTCGCCCGCCCGGAGGAGGGCCGAGGGGATGGTCACCCGACGGCCGTTCACCCGGAAGTGGCCGTGGCGCACGAACACCCGCGCCTGGGCCCGCGACGCCGCGAACCCCAGGCGGTGCAAGATGTTGTCCATCCGCTGCTCCAGGAGGCGGACCAAGTTCTCGCCGGTGATCCCCTTCTGCCGCTCGGCCATCTCGAAATAGGTGCGGAACTGAGTCTCGAAGACACCATAGATCCGCTTCATCTTCTGCTTCTCGCGCAACTGGAGGCCGTACTCGGACGGCTTGGAGCGGCGCTGTCCGTGCTGGCCGGGCGGATAATTCCGCTTCTCAACGGCGCACTTGACCGTGAAGCACCGATCCCCCTTGAGGAACAGCTTGCCCCCTTCGCGTCGGCACAGCCTGCAGACCGGATTCGTGTATCGGGCCACGGACACTACTCCTTCTTAAACACGCCGCCGCTTGCGCGGCCGGCACCCGTTGTGCGGGATCGGCGTCACGTCCTTGATGGCCGTGATCTCCAGCCCCGCCGCCTGCAGGGAGCGGATGGCCGATTCCCGGCCGGCCCCGGGCCCCTTCACATAGACCTTGACCTCTTTCATGCCCTGCCCGATCGCCTTCTGGGCCGCGTTCTCGGCCGCCATCTGGGCCGCGAAGGGCGTGCTCTTGCGGGAGCCTTTGAATCCCGCGCTGCCCGCGCTGGCCCAGGTCACCACGTTCCCCGTCCCGTCGGTGATGGTCACGATGGTGTTATTGAAGGTCGCCTGGATGCAGGCAATGCCGTGTGTCACCCCCTTGCCCTCTTTCTTGCTGGGGCGCGTGGGGCCTGTTCGTCTCGCTGGTGTCGCCATTCGTTCCTCCGGATCCGTCCCACACCCATGCCGGGGCCGGCCGCCTCAAGGCGGTCGTCCCGCGATCTCCCGCCGGTCTAGGCCCCCTTGCCGGTCGGGGAGGTCTTCGCAGATCGCTTCACGCCCACCGTCCGCTTCGGACCCTTCCGGGTGCGCGCGTTGGTGCTGGTCCGCTGTCCGCGGACCGGAAGCCCACGGCGGTGGCGCAGGCCGCGATAACAGCCGATGTCCATCATCCGCTTCACGTCCATGGCCACCTGCCGCTTCAGGTCGCCTTCCACGCGGTACCCGCCCTCGATGACCAGGCGCACCTTGTTGACCTGATCCTCGGTGAGGTCCTTGACCCGCACGTCCGCGTTGACCTCGGCTTCGGTCAGGATCTTGCGCGACAGCGACCGGCCGATCCCGAAGATGTAGGTGAGGGCGACCTCCAGCCGCTTCTCCCGCGGCAGATCCACGCCCGCAATTCTCGCCACCGCAAACCTCCCTGGCGCGTCAGCGGCGCCTCGCGACCTAGCCCTGTCGCTGCTTGTGCTTGGGGTTCTCGCAGACCACGCGGAGGACCCCCTTGCGCTTGAGGACCTTACATTTCTCACACATTGGCTTTACCGACGCCCGCACCTTCATCCGAGCACCCGTCTCCCGGCCTACCCCGGCCCGGGTCACTTGTAACGGTAGATGATCCGCCCCCGCGTCAGATCGTAGGGGGACAATTCCACGGTAACCTTGTCCCCCGGCAGGATCCGGATGAAGTGCATCCGCATCTTGCCGGAAATATGCGCCAGGACCTTGTGTCCTGTCTCCAGTTCCACCCGGAACATGGCGTTGGGGAGCGGCTCCTTCACCGTCCCCTCGACTTCGATGGCCTCTTCTTTGGCCATAGACCCTGCGTGCCTCGCGTGGGCGGCGCCCGTTTCAGGCGCCGCACCCGTCCAGAACAGTCAAAATCTCCGGCCCCTGCTCCGTGATGGCAACCGTATGCTCGAAGTGGGCCGACAGGGCCCCGTCAGCCGTCACCGCGGTCCACCGGTCCTCCAGCACCCGCACATCCGGTCCGCCCGCGTTGATCATCGGCTCGATGGCCAGCACCATCCCCGGCTTCAACACCGGGCCCCGCCCCTGTCCGGCATCCACGAAGTTCGGGATCTGCGGCGCCTCGTGCAGCGCCTTTCCGATGCCGTGCCCGACGAACACCCGCACCACCGAGAATCCGTTCCCTTCGGCGTGCGCTTGGACGGCGTGCGAAATGTCGGCCAGTCGGCCACCCGGCTGGGCCGCCCGCACCGCCAGGTCCAGGCACTCCCGCGTCACCCGCAGCAACCGCTCCGCGGCGGCGGATATCTCACCGACCGGCAGCGTGACAGCCGCATCGCCGTAGTATCCGTCCACTACGGCACCCATGTCCAGGCTCAGGATATCCCCTTCCTGGAGGGGCCGGGTCGATGGGAACCCGTGAACCACCGCCTCGTTGACCGAAGTGCAGAGCGTGAAGGGATATTCCCGATACCCCTTGAAGGCCGGCTGCGCTCCTCGCTCTCGGAGGAACCTCTCGGCGAACCGGTCCAGGTCCAGCGTGGTTGCCCCGGGCAACGTCCGGTGGGCCAGTTCCCGAAGGGTTTCGGCCACCAGCCGATTTGCCCTGCGGAGGATCTCCAGTTCCCACGGCGCCTTCAGGATGATCCTGTCCCGCATGCGTCAGCCGCCCAGGCTCTGGACCATGCGGGCGAAGATCTCGGGGATCTCGCCCGTCCCGGCGATGCGCCGAAGCAGCCCGCGCCCTTCGTAAAACCGGACCAGGGGTTCCGTCTGCTGGGCGTACACCTCCAGCCGCCGGCGCACGGTGTCCTCCCGGTCATCGTCTCGCTGGTACGTCTCCCCGCCGCAAGCGTCGCAGGCGCCGTCACGTTTGGCGGGCGAAAAGCGCACATGGAACATCGCCCCGCACGCCCGGCACGTCCGCCGGCCCGCGATGCGCCCGACCAGGTCCTCCGCGGGAACCCCCAGGCACAGCACCTGATCCAGGGTGAGGCGGAGATCCAGCAGCGTCTTCTCGAGCGCCTCGGCTTGGTCCACGGTCCGGGGGAAACCGTCCAGGATGTACCCGCGGGCGCAATCGGCCGCCTGCAGCCGCTCCCGAACCAGCCCGATGATCACCGCATCCGGGACCAGCGCGCCGCGGTCCATGAATGCCTTGGCCTCACGCCCGAGCGGCGTGCCCGCCGTAACCGCCGCCCGCAGCATGTCGCCGGTCGAAACCTGCGGAACTCCCAGCCGCTCGATGAGCAACTTCGCCTGCGTCCCTTTGCCCGAGCCCGGAGGGCCCAACAGGATGATTCGCATCGTCGTCGTCGATCCGCGCTCCGCGCCCCCAGGAACCCGGGGCTAGCTGATCCGACCCCGCACCTTGGCCTTCTTCAGGAAGCCCTCGTAGTGCCGCATCAGCAGATGGGATTCAACCTGCTGCACCGTATCCAGCGCCACGCCGACCACGATCAGGAGCGACGTGCCGCCGAAGTAGAACGGGACATTCATCCAGGTAATCATGATTTCCGGCAGGATGGAGATCCCGGCCAGATAGAGCGCGCCGACCAGCGTCACCCGGTCCAGCACCCGCTCGATGAATTCCGCCGTCTTGCTGCCCGGTCGGATGCCCGGAATAAAGCCGCCGTATTTCTTCATGTTGTCCGCTACGTCGCTCGGGTTGAAG
>Ga0315283_10003924_pt1 | contig 12809 bp, 22 predicted proteins | sample YL17G09_0_MG_FD_204541 | JGI IMG/M metagenome (GOLD analysis project Ga0315283, IMG submission 204541) | Sediment microbial communities from Yellowstone Lake, YNP, Wyoming, USA - YL17G09_0 | ecosystem: Environmental > Aquatic > Freshwater > Lake > Sediment | place: USA: Wyoming | collected...
ACATCAGCATCACGCCGGTGCTGTGCGGCTCCGCCTTCAAGAACAAGGGTGTGCAGCCGCTCATGGACGCGATCATCGAGTTCCTGCCGTCGCCGCTCGACGTGCCGCCGGTGGTGGGCATCAAGCCTAACGGCGACGAGGCGGTGCGTCCGGCGGACGACGACGCGCCCTTCTCGGCGCTGGCCTTCAAGGTCGCCGTCGACCCGCACGTCGGCAAGCTCACCTACTTCCGCGTGTACTCAGGCACCCTCAAGGCCGGCTCCTACGTGCTCAACGCCACCAAAGACAAGCGCGAGCGCATCAGCCGCATCCTTCAGATGCATGCCAACCACCGTGAGGACCGCGACGTGATCTACTCGGGCGAGCTGGCGGCGGCCGTGGGGCTCAAGTACACGACCACCGGCGAGACGCTCTGCGAGATCGGCAAACCGATCGTCCTCGAGTCCATGGAGTTCCCCGAGCCCGTGATCTTCGTCGCCATCGAGCCCAAGACCAAGGCCGACGAGGAGAAGCTCGGCAACGCCCTGCAGCGCCTCTCCGAAGAGGACCCCACCTTCCGTGTGCACACCGACGAGGAGACGGGGCAGACGATCATCGCGGGCATGGGCGAGCTCCACCTCGAGATCATCGTCGACCGGCTGGTACGGGAGTTCAACGTGGACGCCAACGTGGGCAAGCCTCAGGTGGCCTACCGCGAGACGGTCCGCAACAAGGTCGACAAGGTCGAGGGCCGCTTCGTCCGCCAGAGCGGCGGGCGCGGCCAGTATGGCCACGTCGTCATCGAGATGCAGCCCAACGTACCGGGTGGCGGCTACGAGTTCGAGAGCCGTATTCAGGGCGGCGCGATCCCGCGCGAGTACATCCCCTCGGTCGACGACGGCATCCGCGAGGCGATGAGCACGGGCGTGCTCGCCGGCTATCCGGTGGTCGATATCAAGGTGGCGCTCATCGATGGCACCTACCACGACGTCGATTCCTCCGACATGGCCTTCAAGATCGCCGGCTCGCTGGCCTTCAAGAACGCCGCCCAGAAGGCCAAACCCGTGCTCCTTGAGCCCATGATGGCCGTCGAAGTCGTCACGCCGGCTGAGTTCATGGGCGACGTCATGGGCGACATCAACTCGCGGCGCGGCCACATCGACGGCATGGAGCCGCGCGGCAACGCCCAGGTGATCACCGCTACGGTGCCGCTGTCGACGATGTTCGGCTACGCCACCGACGTGCGCTCCACGACTCAGGGCAGGGCCACATACACCATGCAGTTCAAGCACTACGCCGAGGTGCCCGCCTCCATCGCCAGCGAGATCGTCGCCAAGGTGCGTGGTGGCTGACCTTCGTCAACAGCGCGTCGTTTGCCCAAGCCGGTCGGCTTCGTGTATACTGCCGACCTTTGGTACGGCAGGCAGCCGTGCCGCTTTTTGTGTGACCTCAACCTCCGGGTTTCGGGAAAGGGAGTAGCAGATATGGCCAAGCAGAAGTTTGACCGCAGCAAGCCACATATGAACGTTGGCACCATCGGTCACGTCGACCATGGAAAGACGACCCTCACCGCTGCGATCACGCTCGTGCTGCATGCCCGCGGTGTGGGCACCACCGAGTTCACCGCGTTCGACATGATCGACAAGGCGCCGGAAGAGCGCGAGCGCGGCATCACCATCGCCACCGCGCACGTCGAGTACGAGACCGAGAAGCGCCACTATGCGCACGTCGATTGCCCGGGCCATGCCGACTACATCAAGAACATGATCACGGGCGCCGCCCAGATGGACGCCGCCATCCTCGTGGTCGGCGCCGACGACGGCCCCATGCCGCAGACCCGCGAGCACATCCTCCTCGCGCACCAGGTCAACGTGCCGCACATCATCGTCTACATGAACAAGGTCGACCTCGTCGACGACCCCGAGCTCATCGAGCTGGTCGAGATGGAGGTCCGCGAGCTCCTCAGCGAGTACGAGTTCCCCGGCGACGACCTGCCCGTCATCAAAGGTTCGGCCCTCAAGGCCCTCGAGTGCGGCTGCGGCAAGGACGACTGCGAGTGGTGCAAGAGCATCATCGAGCTCACGAACGCCCTCGACGAGTATCTGCCCGAGCCCGAGCGCGACATCGACAAGCCGTTCCTCATGCCCGTCGAGGACGTCTTCACCATCACCGGGCGCGGCACCGTCGCCACCGGCCGTGTGGAGCGCGGCATCGTCAAGGTCGGCGAGGAGATCGAGATCGTCGGCATGCGCGAGAAGCCGATGAAGACCACCGTCACCGGCGTCGAGATGTTTCGCAAGCTGCTCGACGAAGGGCGCGCCGGCGACAACGTGGGCCTCCTTCTGCGCGGCACCAAGCGCGAGGAGATCCAGCGCGGCATGGTCTGCTGCAAGCCCGGCAGCATCACCGGTCACACGCACTTCCTCACGCAGATCTACGTCCTCTCCAAGGACGAGGGCGGCCGCCACACACCGTTCTTCAACGGCTATCGCCCGCAGTTCTACTTCCGCACCACCGACGTGACCGGTGTCATCACCCTCGAAGAGGGCGTCGAGATGGTCATGCCCGGCGACAACACCGTCATGGAAGTCAAGCTCATCACGCCGATCGCCATGGACGAGGGTCTGCGCTTCGCCATCCGCGAGGGCGGCCGCACCGTGGGCGCTGGGGCGATCACCAAGATCATCGAATAGGTCGCAGCACACTGATCGGGCCGGATGTGTCGAGGCGCGCTCGCGCGATGGACACACCCGGCCACGTGAACAGGACAGAGAAGGCGAGAGTGGCTCAGCAGAAGATCCGCATAAGGTTGAAGTCTTACGATCACGAGCTGATCGAGCGCAGCGCGCAGTCCATCGTGGAGACAGCGCAGCGCAGCGGCGCGACCATCTCTGGCCCCGTGCCGCTCCCCACAGAGAAGAACGTCTACTGCGTCATCAAGAGCCCGTTCAAAGACAAGGACTCGCGGGAGCACTTCGAGATCCGCACGCACAAGCGGCTCATCGACATCCATCAGCCGACGCCCAAGACCGTCGACCAGCTGATGAGGCTCGATCTGCCGGCCGGGGTCCACATCGAGATCAAGCTGTAGAGAGAATGACTGGCATCATCGGCAAAAAGGTGGGCATGACCCAGCTCTTCGACGACGACGGCAACGTCGTGGCCGTCACCGTCGTCCAGGCTGGCCCCTGCCCGGTCACCCAGGTCCGCACTCTCGACATCGACGGCTACGAGGCCGTGCAACTGGCGTTCGAGGAGTGCAAGGACAAGCACATCAGCAAGCCCGAGCTGGGCCATCTGAAGAAGGCCGGCCTCAAGCATGGCATGCGCCATCTGGTCGAGTTCGACGGTCCCGGCGATCTCAAGATCGGCGATACCGTCACCGTCGAGGCGTTCGAGGACGGCCAGGCCGTCACTGCCACCGGCGTCAGCAAGGGCAAGGGGTTCCAGGGCACCATCAAGCGCCACAACTTCAGTCGCGGCCCCGAGACCCACGGTTCGCACAACGTCCGGCAGCCGGGTTCCATCGGCGCCAGCGCATACCCAGCGCGAGTGTTCAAGGGCATGCGCATGAGTGGGCACATGGGGGCGCAACGCGTCACCCAGCAGGGTCTCAAGATCGTCCGTCGTGACGTCGAGAACAACCTGTTGCTCATCAAGGGCTCCGTGCCCGGCGCCAAGAACTCCGTCGTCGTCATCAAGGGTAGGTAGCAGTGAGCGCCGACGAGACCAAGAAGACGCCAGACGTCGAGGCCGCCGCGCCCGAGCAGGACGCGGCCAAGGCCGCGGGCAAGACCAAGAAGCCGGCCGCCAAGCCGGCCGCTGCCAAGAAGCCGGCTGCCAAGCCGGCCGCCAAGAAGGCGGCGCCGAAGAAGGCGGCCACCGAGGTCGCCGTCAAGCCGCCCGCAAAGAAGGCTGCCAAGCCGGCCGCCAAGAAGCCTGCTGCACAGAAGGCGAAGGCGGCCGCAAAGCCGCCCGCCAAGAAGGCGGCTCCCGCCAAGCTGGTCGAGAAGGCGCCCGTCGTGCGTTCTCCCAAGGTCAAGGCCGAGAAGAACGCGCCGCCCGAGTCGCGCCACGGCAAGCTCGGTGTGGCTACGGTCGTCGATGCCTCCGGCAAGGAGCTCGAGACACGCGACCTCAGCAAGGAGTTGTTCGCCGTCCCGGCGGTCATCAACACGATGCACCTGGTCGTGCGCGCCGAGCAGGCCGCACGGCGTCGCGGCACGGCGTCGTCCAAGACACGCGGCGAGGTCTCCGGTTCTACCGCCAAGCTGTATCGACAGAAGGGCACCGGCCGCGCCCGCGCCGGCAGCGTCAAGTCGCCGCTGCGCACGGGCGGTGGCGTCACCTTCGGCCCCCGGCCGCGCAGCTTCGCCATCAAGATAAACCGTAAGGTCGTGCGCCAGGCTCTGGCCATGGCGCTGAGCAATCGCGCCGAGAACGGCAACGTGTTCGTGGCCGCCGGCCTCAAGATCGACGTGCCCAGCACGGCCACCATGGACGAGTTCCTCGTGAACCTCGACATCGCTGCGCCGGTCCTCGTCGTCACCCACGACGAGCCCACCGTCACCAAGTCCGTGCGCAATCTCAGGTACGCGGAAGCGTCCGAGGTCGGCGCACTCTCCACCGAGCAGGTGCTCCGCGCCCGCTCGCTGGTCCTCACCGAGAAGGCGTTCGCCGCCCTGAATGAGGCTTAGTCATGGTTGAAGCAGAAAAGATCATCATCAGGCCGATCATCTCCGAGAAGAGCTATGCGCAGATAGATCACAGCCGGTACACCTTCCAGGTGCACCCGGACGCGCACAAGACGATGATCGCCCAGGCGGTCGCCCAGCTCTTCAACGTGACCGTGGTCGCCGTCTCGACGGCCAACATGCGCCCCAAGCCGAAGCGCCGCGGCGTCTCGCGCGGCCGCACGTCGGCCTGGAAGAAGGCCGTCGTGCAGCTCGCGCCCGGCGACAAGATCGAATTCTTCGAGGGCAGGTAATGGGCATCAAGAGATTCAAGCCGACCTCGCCCGGCCGCCGCTTCATGTCGGTCGACACGTTCGAGGACATCACGCGCAGCGAGCCGGAGCGTTCGCTGGTGGCGCCGCTCAAGAAGAACGGTGGCCGCAACAGCTACGGGCGCATCACGACGCGTCACAAGGGCGGCGGCCACAAGCGCCGCTACCGCGTCATCGACTTCAAGCGCGACAAGGACGGCGTGCCGGCCAAGGTCGCGCATGTCGAGTACGACCCGAACCGCTCGGCGCGCATCGCTCTGCTGCACTACGCCGACGGCGAGAAGCGTTACATCCTTGCGCCGCAGGGCCTCAAGGTCGGCGATACCGTCGAGTCCGGCGCCGCTGCCGACATCAAACCCGGCAATGCGCTGCCGCTGGAGAACATCCCGTCAGGCACCACGATCCACAACATAGAGCTGCAGCCCGGGCGCGGTGGGCAACTGGTGCGCAGCGCCGGCACCAGCGCGCAGCTGCAGGCCAAAGAGAAGGGTTACGGCGTCGTGCGCCTGCCCTCCGGCGAGCTGCGCCGTATTCGCCTCACGTGTCGCGCCACCGTCGGCGAGATCGGTAACTCCGATCACTCCAACATCTCCGGCGGTAAGGCCGGTCGTACCCGCTGGCGCGGCGTGCGCCCGACTGTGCGCGGTACGGCCATGAACCCGGTCGACCATCCGCACGGCGGCGGCGAGGGCAAGACCACGGCCGGCCGTCACCCCGTCACGCCGTGGGGAGTGCCCACGCTGGGCTACCGCACGCGCAGCAAGCATAAGCAATCAGACAAGTTCATCATCCGCGGCCGCAAACGCGGCAAGCGTGGGTAGGGCAGGAGGCACCTTTTGAGCAGGTCAGCAAAGAAAGGTCCGTTCGTCGACGAGCGCCTTCTTAAGCGCATCGTCGACATGAACGCCGCCGGCCAGAAGAAGATGATCAAGACCTGGTCGCGGGCCTCGACGGTGTTCCCCGACATGGTCGGTCACACCATCGCCGTGCACGACGGGCGCAAGCACGTGCCCATCTTCATCAGCGAGTCGATGGTCGGTCACAAGCTGGGCGAGTTCGCGCTCACCCGCACGTTCCGCGGTCACATCAAGGGCGACCGCTCGGCCAGAAGGTAACGGGTCATGGCAGTAAGAGCACAAGCGAAGTACATCCGTGTCGCGCCACGCAAGGCGCGCGAGGTCGTCGACCTTATCCGCGGCAAGTCCGTGGCCGAGGCGCGCAGCACGCTGTTCTTCGCCAACCGCAACGCCGCGCGCGTGGTCGCCAGGGTCTTGAACTCGGCCGTCGCCAACGCCGAGAACAACAACGCGCTCTCGGCCGACGATCTGTACGTCAAAGAGGCTCGCGTCGACGAGGGTCCGACCCTCAAGCGGTGGCAGTTCCGGGCCATGGGCCGCGTGAACCAGATCCGCAAGCGCAGCAGCCACATCACCATCGCCGTGGAGCAGAGGGAGGTCCGTTCCTAGTGGGCCAGAAGGTGCATCCGGGCGGCTTCCGCGTCGGCGTCATCCACGACTGGAAGTCGCACTGGTATACGGAGAAAGAGTTCAAGCAGTACCTCGCAGAGGACGAGCGCATCCGCACGCACATCCTGCGCAAGCTCGCCCATGCCGGACTGTCGCGTATCATCATCCGCAAGGATCAGAACAACGTGACCATCGACATCCACACCGCGCGGCCGGGCATCGTGATCGGCAAGAGCGGGTCAGAGGTCGACGCGCTGCGCAAAGAGATCCACGCGCTGACCAAGAAGAACGTGCAAGTCAACATCATCGAGGTCAAGCGCCCCGAGCTCGACGCCGTGCTGGTCGCCCAGTCCATCGCCGAGCAGCTCGAGAACCGCGTCAGCTTCCGGCGCGCCATGAAGCGCGCCTTGACGAGCGCCATGCGCTCGGGCGCCGCCGGCATGCGCGTGCGCTGCGGTGGCCGTCTGGGCGGCGCCGAGATGGCGCGCAACGAGCACTACAGCGAGGGCCGCGTGCCTCTGCACACATTGCGCGCGGACATCGACTACGGCTTCCGCGAGGCTCGTACCACGTTCGGCCGCATCGGCGTGAAGGTCTGGATCAACAAGGGCGAGATCCTGCCCGAGGGTTATCCGATGGACGAGGCCAAGGCGCGCCAGGAGCGCGACGAGCAACGCCGCGACGATCGCGGTCGTGATCGCGGTCGCGGCGGCCCGCGCCGTGATGGCGGCGGGCGGCCTGGTGGGCCCGGTGGACGTCCCGGCGGTCCCGGTGGACGTCCCGGCGGCGGCGGTCCCGGTGGCGGCGGTCCCGGTGGGCGTCCCGGCGGCGGCGGTCGCCCCGGTGGCGGCGGCCGGCAGCAAGGTCGCCCGGCGTCCAGCGGTCCGAGCATCCCGATGGGCCGCAAGGTTCCAGACCGCAAGGCGCCGCCGGCTCCCGCCGACAAGGCCAAGGCTCCGGCCGAGACCAAGCCGGCCGCGCCGACCACCGAGCAGAGTAGCTGACGGTAGAGAGGACGTAGACGATGCTCCTGCCGAAGAGAGTCAAGCACAGAAAGCAGCAGCGCGGCCGCATGGCCGGCACCGCGAAGGGCGGCACCACCGTCGCCTTCGGCCAGTTCGGCCTGAAGGCGCTGGAGTGCGGCTGGGTGAACAATCGCCAGATCGAGGCGGCCCGTATCGCGATGACCCGCTACATCAAGCGTGGCGGCAAAGTGTGGATCAACGTGTTTCCGCACAAGCCGATCACCAGGAAGGCCGCGGAGACCCGCATGGGCGGCGGTAAGGGCTCGCCCGAGTCATGGGTGGCCGTGGTCAAGCCCGGCAAGGTCATGTTCGAGCTTGCCGGCGTCACCGAGCCCGTGGCTCGCGAGGCCATGCGTCTGGCCGCTCATAAGTTGCCCATCAGGACGAAGTTCGTGACGAGGGAGGGGAGTCTCTTTGAAGGCTAGCAAGCTCCGCGAACTCTCCGACGACGAGCTGATCGTGCGTCTCAAGGATACGCGCAAGGAGCTCTTCAACCTGCGCTTCCAGCACGCCACCGGGCAGCTCGACAACCCGCACAAACTAAACGCGACGCGCCGCGAGATCGCCCGGCTGCTCACCATGCAGACGGAACGCGAGCGTGTTCGGAAGGCAGCCGGTGGTGAAGCCTGATGGCGACGACGAAGAAGACAGACAGCGGCAAGCCCGCAGCCAAGCAGTCGGCGGCGCGTAAGCCGGCCGCGAAGAAGGCGGCGGCCAAGAAGGCGGCGACGAAGAAGCCCGTCGCCAAGAAGACCGCCGAGACCGTGGCCGTCAAGCCGGCCAAGAGGGCCTCGGCGGCCAAGACCCGAGCCAAGGCGGAGCGCAAGGCTCCTGAGAAGGTGCCAGGGCGCAAGGAGCGCCGTGGCATCGTGGTCAGCGACGCCATGGACAAGACGATAGTCGTGCGTATCGACGTGACTCAGAAGCACGAGAAGTACGGCAAGGTCGTGCGCCGTTCCAGCAAGCTCCATGCGCACGACGAACAGAACGCGGCCGGCGTCGGCGATCTTGTGCGTATCGTCGAGACGCGCCCGTTGAGCGCGTCCAAGCGATGGCGTCTTCTCGAGATCCTCGAGAAGGCCAAGTAAGAGAGCCGGCAGAGGAAGCAAATGATCCAGGTTGAGTCCAGACTACGAGTGGCCGACAACACGGGCGCCCGCGAGATCCTCTGTATCCGGATCCGCGGCGGCTCCCGGAGGCGCTACGCGACGGTCGGCGACATCATCGTCGGCACCGTCAAGGTCGCTACGCCAGGCGGCGGCGTCAAGAAGGGCGAAGTCGTCCGTGCTGTGGTGGTGCGTACGAAGAAGGAGTTTGGTCGCAAGGATGGCACGTACATCGCCTTCGACGAAAACGCCGCCGTGCTGATCGACAACCAGAACAACCCGCGCGGGACCCGTATTTTCGGCCCCGTGGCCCGCGAGCTGCGCGAGAAGAACTTCATGAAGATCGTGTCGCTCGCCCCCGAGGTGTTGTGATGAGCAAGATGAAGATCAAGAAGGGCGACCAGGTGAAGGTCGTCAGCGGCAAGGAGGCGGGGAAGACCGCCAAAGTGATGCGCGTCGACACTGAGCACGGCCGTGTCGTGCTTGAGCGGCTCAACATCATGAAGAAGCACACCAAGCCCAACCCGAAAAAGAACCCGCAGGGTGGCGTGATCGAGCGTGAGGCGCCTATCGACGCGTCGAACGTGATGCTCGTCTGCCCGGCCTGCGGTCAGCCGACCCGGGTCGGCTACCGGCTGCTCGACGGCGGTGGCAAGGTGCGTAAGTGCCGCCGCGAGAACTGCGGCAAAGATATCGACAAGGCGTAAGTGACGATGGCCAGGCTCAAGGAAAAGTACTTCAAAGAGATCGTGCCGGAGCTCAAAGAGGAGTTCGGCTACCGCAACGTGATGGAAGTGCCGCGCGTTACCAAGGTGACCCTCAACATGGGCGTTGGCGAGGCCAAGACCAACGCCAAGCTGCTCGACGATGCCGTCGAAGACCTGGCGCTCATCAGCGGTCAGCGGCCGGCGATCACCAAGGCGCGCAAGTCCATCGCCAGCTTCAAGCTGCGCGAGGGCATGTCCATCGGCTGCCGGGTCACGCTGCGCGGCGACCGTATGTACGAGATGATCGATCGTCTCGTCTCCATCGCTCTTCCGCGCATCCGCGACTTCCGCGGCATCTCGCCCAGGCAGTTCGACGGGCGTGGCAACTTCGCCATGGGCGTGCGCGAGCAGACCATCTTCCCCGAGATCGACTACGACTCGGTCGAGCAGTTCCGCGGTCTCAACGTGATCATCACGACGACCGCCAAGACGGACGAGGAGGGGCGTGCCCTGCTGGCCAAGCTCGGCATGCCGTTCCGGTCGAACTAGGAGCATTTCAAGCATGGCTAAGACATCCCTCGTGGTGAAAGCCGGGCGCAAGCAGCGCTACAAGACGCGCGAGTACAACCGTTGCGCCAGGTGCGGCCGCCCGCGTGCGTACTATCGCAAGTTTGGGATCTGCCGCATCTGCCTGCGCGAAGTCGCGCACCAGGGCGTCATCCCCGGTCTGACAAAGTCGAGCTGGTGAGGAGGCGAGGACCATGTCAATGACAGACCCCATCGCCGACATGCTCACCCGCATCCGCAACGGCAGCACCGCTCGGCATTCCATCGTCGAGATCCCTTCGTCGCGGATGAAGGTCGAGATCGCTCGCCTCATGACCGATCAGGGCTATGTCGTCGGCTACGAGGTCAAGCACGGCGAACACGGCGAGGTCATCCACGTCGAGCTCAAGTACGGTAAGAACAGAGAACGGGTCATCTCCGGTATCAAGCGCGTCTCCAAACCCGGGCGTCGTGTGTACGCCAAGAAGGAGTCGTTGCCCAAGGTGCTCGGAGGGCTCGGCACAGCGATCATCTCAACGTCACGCGGGCTTGTGACCAGCGCCGAAGCGCGCAAGCTTGGCCTGGGTGGCGAAGTGATCTGCTTCATCTGGTGAGGACGGCATATGTCGAGGATCGGTAAAGCTCCCATCCCGCTGCCCGCCGGCGTCGAGTTCAGCTACGACAACGCCGTCGTGACAGTGAAGGGGCCCAAGGGTGAACTCACCCAGCGGGTGCCCCGCGAGATGCAGGTCGAGGTCGGTGACGGTGTCATCGCGGTCAAGCGACCCACCGACAGCGGCCAGCATCGCTCGCTGCACGGCCTCACGCGGACGCTCATCGCCAACATGGTGATCGGCGTCACGGACGGCTTCGAGAAGCGTCTTGAGATCGTCGGCGTCGGCTACCGCGCCAGCCTCAAGGGCGATGCCCTGGAGCTGCTGGTCGGGTACAGCCACCCGGTGCTCATCGAGCCGCCGGAGCATGTGGCGTTCGAGACGCCGCAGGCGACCGTGGTCGTGGTCAGAGGCATCGATAAGCAGGTCGTGGGCGAGGTGGCCGCCAAGATCCGCTCCGTCCGCCCGCCCGAGCCGTACAAGGGCAAAGGCATCCGGTACGCCGGCGAGTACGTGCAGCGCAAGGTCGGCAAGCGCGCCTAGGCTGCCTGAGAGAAGAGGAACGTCAAGAAGATGAGCTCACTCAGCATCAGAGAAGCACGCGCCAGGCGTAAACGGCGCATCCGGGGACGCCTCGAAGGCACTCCCGCGCGTCCGCGCGTCTCGGTGTTTCGCTCGAACAAAGCGATCTACGCCCAGCTCGTCGACGACGCGGCCGCCGCCACGCTGGTGGCCGCCCGCTCCGTCGAGGTCGAGGGCGCCGGTCTCAAGAAGTCCGAAGTCGCCAAGAAGGTCGGCGAACTGCTCGCCCAGCGGGCCAAGGACAAAGGCATCGAACGGGTCGTCTTCGACCGGTCTGGCTATCTGTATCATGGCCGAGTGAAGGCTCTCGCCGAGGGCGCCCGCGAGGGCGGCCTGGTTTTCTGACAAGGAGTAAAGGACCCCGTGGCTAGAGGATCATTCAGCGAAGGCAACGAGCTCAAAGAGCGCGTTGTCGATATCAACCGCGTCGCCAAGGTCGTCAAGGGCGGCCGGCGGTTCTCCTTCACGGCCCTGGTCGTCGTGGGTGACGAAAACGGCCACGTGGGCGCCGGCTACGGCAAGGCGCGCGAGGTGCCGCTGGCGATCCAGAAGGCGATCGAGGACGCGAAGAAGAACCTGTTCTTGGTGCCGCGCTACAACGGCACCACCACGACCCATCAGGTAGTCGGCCGTTTCGGCGCCGCGCGCGTGCTGCTCAAGCCTGCCTCCCCCGGTACCGGCGTCATCGCCGCTGGGGGCGTGCGCGCCGTGCTCGAGCTGGCCGGCGTGCGCGACATCCTCACCAAGTCTCTGGGGACCACCAACCCCATCAACCTGGTGCGCGCTACCGTGGCGGGCCTGCAATCTCTCAAGACCCCCGAGGGGCAGGCGCGTCTGCGCGGCATCTCGGTGCACAAAGTGCTCGGCCTCGACCAGCGCGACGTGGCCGTCGATGAGACTGCCGCCGTGGCTCCCGCAGGGGAGGCCGAGAAGGCATGACGACGTATCTGGAGATCACGCAGGTCAAGAGCGCCATCGGCCGGCTCCCGAGCCATCGGGGCACGCTGCGCGCGCTTGGGCTCAAGCGCATCCGTCACACCGTGGTGCACGAGGACAACCCCGTGATCCGCGGCATGGTGAACAAGGTCGCGTACCTCCTTGAGGTACGCCCGGCAACGAAGAAGTCGTGACATGGCTGAACTAGGACTCCACGATCTGCGCCCCAACCCGGGCTCCACGAAGAACACCAAACGCCTCGGCCGCGGCAAAGGCAGTGGCCAGGGCAAGACCGCCGGCAAGGGGCACAAGGGCTACAACTCCCGCTCCGGCGGCGGCGTGCGCCCGGGCTACGAGGGCGGGCAGATGCCGCTCTACATGCGGCTCGGCAAGCTCCGCGGCCCGCACATGAAGAAGAGCATGCCGATAGGTCCGTTCCGTACCTACGCTGTGCCGGTCAACGTCGGCCGTCTGTCGCAGGCGTTCGCCGCCGGCGACGAGGTCACGCCCGAGGCTCTGGTGGCCAAGGGCATCGTCAAGAACACGCGCACGCCCATCAAGATCCTCGGCGGCGGCGATCTCGACAAGGTCCTCAACGTGCGCATGGCGATGTACTCGCGCAGCGCCGTCGACAAGATCGAGGCAGCCGGCGGCAAAGCCGAGCTCCTCTGACCGGCGCGGGGGGATCGCGGCTGTGAACAACAAGCTCTGGCAGTCGCTCGTCAACGCCTGGAAGATCCCGGACCTTCGCTCGAAGCTCCTCTTCACGGCGGCGATGATCGCCATCTATCGCTTTGGCGCGTACGTGCCCGTACCCGGCGTCGACCTCGACGCGTTGCGGAA
>Ga0315283_10003927_pt1 | contig 12805 bp, 8 predicted proteins | sample YL17G09_0_MG_FD_204541 | JGI IMG/M metagenome (GOLD analysis project Ga0315283, IMG submission 204541) | Sediment microbial communities from Yellowstone Lake, YNP, Wyoming, USA - YL17G09_0 | ecosystem: Environmental > Aquatic > Freshwater > Lake > Sediment | place: USA: Wyoming | collected...
GCAGACCCCGTCCCTCAGGTGAATCCATCTCTCCAAAACGCATCACGCGTGGCAGGATCCTATCGCAACCTCCGTTCATCGTACACCAGCCTTGAGAAAGTACGCGGCCTGCTTGAACAATTCTATTTCAAAGCGCAGCCGGATGGAACCCTTGTCGGCGGCCTCGACATGATGGGAACGAAACCATTAGGGGAGAGGCAGTACGTGGAAGTGGAACCGCTCGTGTTTCAGCAAGTTGATGGGCATGACGTGGTCGTGTTCATCGAGGACGAGAATGGCAACATCACTCATGCAGCCAGCAATCTCATCCTGACGCAAGCGTATGAACGTTTCCCCTGGTATGAAAACCCGGCCGTGCACATGATTCTTTGGGAGGTGAGTTATCTGGTATTAATCTCTTTCCTGATCGCCTCAGGGATCCGCGCCTTGATCAAACGCAAAGCCAGACAGTCGCAGATAGCGCCTGCCCGGGCAGCCCAAGCCTTCTTAGTTTTGGCCAGTCTGTTTGTAATCGTGTTTCTAGTACTGTTATATAGCGCAACTCAGGATTATTTTCAATACGTCATTGGAAATGTTAGTCTGTATATCGTTGCATTTTCGTTTTCAACACTCACGGCAATCGCAACTCCGTTTATCGTTTTCTTTACCGTCTTGGTCTGGAAGCGCCAGATTTGGAAACCTCTGCGCCGCCTTCACTACACCCTCGGCGCCGCTGCAATCACAGCCCTCACCTTAAGCTTTTGGATGTGGAATCTGATCGGCTGGCAGTTTTAAGGAACAAATCGGGCATAGAGAAAGTACCGTAGACCGGGAGACATCATTCAGTTTTGTTTTTCATGATTGACATAATGTTGACCTGGACAAAGTCACAGGAAATCAAAGAATAATAGAGTTTTCAATAATCTAGAACAACAGAAAGAAGGAAAAAATGAGAAGGATCATTCCATTCACAATCATATTGATGGCACTTGCAGCCTGCACAGCGCCTCAGGTTCAGTCACTTGTACCTGCTTCGACGGACATGCCTCAGGCGGGTATACCAAATCCAGCTTCGGTCTATTCCAAGGAGCAAGGGAACAAACACGAAATTCGCATGGCTGCCGATGGCAGCCAAAACGGAATATGTTTTTTTTCAGATGGATCCGAATGTGACGAGTGGGCTTATTTCCAGGGACAGTGTGGTCCCTCAGCACAAGCTAGCCCGACCCCTGCTAAGACCGTTGAGGCAACCACAGATGCTAGTGGTGGTTACATACCACCCGGTACCGCAGAAGAAATAAGTGATTGGTGGGGCGTCATCAAGAGTACGCAACCCGGTGCTCAATATGATGACTACTTCGAGAGGCAGGACCTGGGGCAGATTATCTACTTTGGCATCGATTCTATGGAGCCGGCGGTACAAGCGCATATCGAGGCATTCCGCGACAGTGGCAAGATCGTTAATCTTACTGGCACATTACTAAGCAATGTGCCCGACTACAACGGCTCGCAGATCCAGGTGGATCGCATCGAAGAACAAGCCTCAGGCGGTTACATGCCACCCGGTACTTCAGAAAAATTCGCAGACTGGTGGGGTGTCATCGAGAGTACGGAACCTGGCGCACAGTATGATGACTTTTTTGAAAGACAGGACCTGGGGCAGCAGTTTATCTACTTTGGCATCGATTCAATCGACCCGGTTATACAAGCGCAGATAAAGGAATTGCGCGACAGTGGCAAGATTATCCATCTTTATGGCACATTATTGAGTAATGTGCCTGACTACAACGGCTCGCAGGTCCAGGTGGATCGCATCGAGGTTGAAGAGTAACGATCCATCACTAATAGCTGTGGGTTTCGCGAAAGAGTGTCCCGACCTTGGTTGGGACACTCTTTGAATTTTGGGGATGTGCTGTATACTTGATCTATGTCTGTGCCCATTTTAGCCACCAAACTTTATATTCCCCCGCCTCGGCCTAAAGTTGTCCTCCGTCCGCGCCTTATCGAGCGGTTGAACGAGGGCATGTATTGTAAATTAACCCTCATATCTGCCCCCGCCGGCTTTGGTAAAACCACATTGGTCAGCGAATGGCTTACCGGTTGCCAGCGACCAGTCTCCTGGCTGTCACTGGATGAAGGGGATAACGACCCAACCCGCTTTCTGACGTACCTCGTCGCTGCGTTGCAGACAGTTAGAGCAAATATCGGAGAAAGGATGTTGAGTGTACTCCTATCTCCTCAGCCACCGCCGACCGAATCGATTCTGACAGCCCTGCTCAACGAAATCACCACCATCCCAGACAATTTCTTCATTGTCCTGGACGACTACCATGTGATTGATTCCAAACCGGTTGACGAAGCCCTCACCTTTCTACTCAAGAATCTGCCGCCACAGATGCACCTGGTCATTGCCACTCGCGAGGATCCACATCTTCCCCTAGCCCAGTCACGCGCCCGAGGCCAACTGACCGAGCTGCGTGCTGCCGACTTGCGTTTTACCCCCTCTGAAGCCGCTGAGTTTCTCAATCAAATGATGGGCCTGAACCTCTCCGAGGAAGACATCGCCGCACTCGAAGCCCGCACCGAAGGCTGGATTGCCGGCTTGCAATTAGCCGCGATCTCAATGCATGGACATCAAGACGCCGCTAGTTTCATCAAATCTTTCACCGGCAGCCACCATTTCGTGCTGGATTATCTGATCGAAGAAGTCCTGCAACAGCAGTCCGAAAGCATACAGACCTTCCTGCTGGGCACATCGATCCTTGACCGTCTATGCGGCCCGTTGTGTGACGCTGTTTTGGGTTCTCCTTCTGCTTCAGGGCAGGGAACCCTGGAATATCTCGAACGCGCCAACCTGTTCATTGTCCCGCTGGATGACGAGCGGCGCTGGTATCGCTATCACCATCTCTTTATCGATTTGCTGCGCCAGCGCCTGGGAAAACCCAAAGAATTCGCCGAATTCCATTTGCGCGCCAGCCAGTGGCAAGAAGAGAACGGCGACCTGGGCGCGGCGTTTCACCATGCCATCGCAGCCGGGGATTTTGTCCGGGCAGCGTGGTTGGCAGAAGCAGCCTGGCAGGGGATGAATGAAAGTTTCCAGTCTGCTGCCTGGCTTGGCTGGGTGAAGAAGCTGCCAGACAAGTTGATACGCACCAGGCCTGTGCTCTGTACCCAGATTGCCCAGGCATTTACGGATACCGGCGAGCTGGAGGCCAGCGAGTTGCGACTGCAGGACGCTGAACGATGCTTGGATGGTTCGGAATTAGCGAACGAAGGGCAGCTAAAGCCTCTGCCAGCGATGATCGCTCTGACCCGCGCCTACAACGCTCAGGTTCAGGGCGATCCCGCCGCAACGGTGAAATACGCCGAGCTGGCGCTCCAACTCATCCCCGAAGATGACTTTGACCGGCGCGCCCGGGCAACCACCATATTGGAGGTCATCCACTGGGCCAGCGGCAACCTAGAGTCGGCCATCCGGGGGATTGGTGATTCGATGGAAAGATTGACCCAGCTGGGCAATCACGTCATGGTGGTTGCCAGCGCATTTGCTGTAGCCGACCTGCTGGTGGGCCTGGGGCACCTGAGCGAGGCCGAGCGGACCTATCAGGATGCCTTGCAGCTGGCTTCCCAACATGGCCCGGAGGCTGAACACATAACTGCCCACCATCATCTCGGCCTGTCCATGATTTACCGTCAGCGGGGAGATGATACTCTCGCCGCTGATCACTTGAACCAAGCCGCCGAATTGGGTCTGCAAACCACCCTGGTGGATTGGCTGTATCGCTGGAATGTGGCCCAGGCCCAACTGAAAGAGGCCGCAGGCGATCTGGAAACCGCCCTGGCTCTACTCGATGAGGCCAAACGGGTCTATATCCAAACCCTCGTGCCTGACCTGCGCCCCATTGCGGCCCTGAAAGCGCGCATCCATCTCAAACAGGGGCGACCCGATAAAGCCCGGGTGTGGGCGGCAGAACGCCGGCTTTCGCTGGCAGATGAAGTCAGCTACTTGCATGAGTTCGAGCACCTCACCCTGGCCCGGCTGGAAATCGCTAACCCGCTGGTCAACGCCCTACTCGCATGCCTGTTGCAAGCCGCCGAAGCGCAAAAACGCCGGGGCAGCGCGCTCGACATCCTTCTCGTGCAGGCGCTGGCCCACGAGGCGCAGGGCAATCGCCCCCAGGCTCTCGCCGCGCTGGAACGCGCCCTGGCCCTTGCCGAGCCGGAAGGCTATGTTCGCATCTTTGTGGATGAAGGCGAAGCGATGCGATTATTGATTGAAAAACAATCGCGCAATCGAGACTATCCGCTGAGCGATTATGTGGACAAACTCCTGGCAGCCTTTACACAACCGGTTGCTACGCCAAAATCAGCAATCATCCATCAAAAATCAGACATGATAGAGCCTTTGAGTGAACGCGAATTGGAAGTGCTCAAACTGCTCCGCACCGAATTAAGCGGCCCCGAAATTGCCGGCCAATTGATCGTCTCGGTTAACACTTTTCGCACCCACACCAAAAACATTTTCGACAAACTGGGGGTCAATAATCGCCGGGCGGCAGTCCGCCGGGCCAAGGAACTCGATTTGTTCTAACTGACCCAAAACCCCAACCCCGACCCCGACAGGTGTCCTCAAACCATCTGCCGGGGTTTTTTGTTTTTCACCAACAATCACATCCTCAATCACATGATTTGGTGATGACGCCTCACATCATCGGGCGGTATCCTTTGGGCAGATAAACGAAAGGATAAACGCGAGGCGCATAATGAGTGACAAACAAACATTCGACGAAAAACATAACCAGCATCAGTGCTACGAAATCCGCCTCAAGGGACACCTGGATGACCGGTGGGCTGAATGGTTTGAGGGCCTGACCATCACGCTGGAAGAGAACGGCGAGACGTTTTTAACCGGTCCGGTGGTCGATCAGGCCGCGTTGCATGGCTTGCTCAAAAAAGTGCGTGATTTGGGGATCCCGCTGCTTTCAGTAAATCTCGTTCAATCTCAACCCAAAAAGGAGTAGAAAAAATGAAAGCGATTGTATATACAAAGTACGGCTCGGCCGATGTCCTGCATCTCCAGGAGGTGGAAAAGCCCACCCCAAAAGACAATGAAGTGCTGATCAAAATTCATGCCTCATCTGTCACTGCTGGAGACTGCAACGCACGCGGTTTTGTCTTTGTCCCGCCTGGCTTTGGTTTCCTGTCACGCGTAATGTTTGGCCTTCGGAAACCCAAGCAACCTATCCTCGGAACGGAATTGTCGGGCGAAATTGCCCAAGTTGGCAAGGATGTCATACTGTTCAAGCAGGGTGATCAGATCTTTGGCATAAGTGAAAAATTTGGCGCGTACGCCGAATACACCTGCATGGCTGAAGACGCCACCCTGGTCATGAAACCAGCTAATTTAACCTGCGAAGAAGCAGCTGCAATTCCATTTGGTGCCAACACCGCACTCTATTTTTTGAGAGATATGGCAAAACTTCAATCCGGGCAGAAGGTTCTCATAATTGGCGCATCGGGCTGCACCGGTGTGTATGCCATCCAGCTCGCCAAATACTTCGGGGCTGAAGTTACTGGCGTGTGCAGTACGAGGAACCTGGAAATGGTACTTTCACTTGGGGCAGACCATGCCATCGATTACACGAAAGAAGATTTCACCCAGAACGGCGAGATATATGATGTTATTTTTGATATGGTCCCAGGCAAGTCTTCGTTTTCACGCTACAAATCGTCCCTTAAACCCAACGGGCTATATCTAGCCGGGGCAGGTGGTTTGGAGTCAATTGCTCAAATGGTCAGGACTACGCTGACCGGCGGCAAGAAAGTGATCGCTGGGATGGCACCCGACCGTGTAGAAGACTTGGTTTTCCTCAAAGAGCTCCTTGAGACTGGGAAACTCAAACCGGTGATTGACCGGCGCTATCCCCTGGAGCAGACCGCCGAGGCGCACCGTTACGCGGACACGGGACATAAACGCGGCAGTGTGGTCATCACGATCGCGGAACAGGAGGGCTCATCTCATGGATAAAAAAATTATGCTATCCGCAACCTGGGCGGTCGTCACGCTAATTTATCTGTATGGTGATGTCTTACGCATCTACTATGGTGGCGACAAGGCAAAAATGTTGGCTGGCATGAATTTAAACCAGTTCGTTTGGCTGGGAATCGCGGTTTTGATGTTGACGCCCATCCTGATGGTTTTCCTGACCCTAGTATTGCCGCAACCTGCGAGTCGCTGGGCGAATATCATCGTGGCCGCCTTCTTTTTCCTGTTCAATCTAGTTGGCCTGCCCACCTATCCACCGTTATTTGACAAATTCTTGCTGGCGGTCAGCGTAGGGTTCAATGTGGTCACGATCTGGTATGCGTGGAATTGGAGCTAACATCGTGGATTCTGCTAAGCAGTATGGCTGACTACCCTACGCAGGGATTGATTCTTCAAAATTTAGAACAACAGAAGGATGGAAAGAATGAAAAGGATCTTTATAATCACAATTGTATTGATGGCGATAACAGCCTGCACAGGACTCCAGTTGGAGACAGCTGAACCGACTGCTACGATCATACCTCCGTTGAATATGCCAAATCCTGCCTCGGTCTATTGCGAGAAGAACGGTTACACGTTAGAAATTCGCACTGCCGCTAATGGCAGCCAAAGCGGAGTATGTGTTTTTGCAGATGGCAGCACCTGCGACGAGTGGGCTTATTACCGGGAAGAGTGTGGTCCAATAGTGGTAAATAGCCCAACATCTGCTACGACCCTTGAGGCAACCACGGAAGTAGGTGGTGGCAGTTCAGGAGGAAATGCCTCGGGTGGATACATGCCGCCCGGCGCTACGGAAGAGTTAGCCGATTGGTGGGGTGTTATCAAGGGTAATGCACCAGGTGCAGAGTTTGATGACTGCTTCGAGAGGCAGGATCTGGGGCAGATCATTTATTTTGGCATCGATTCTAGGGACCCAGCAATAGAATCCCAGATTATAGCGCTGCGCGACAGCGGCAAGATCGTCCACCTCTATGGTATATTATTTAGTAATGTGCCTGATTACAACGGCTCGCAGGTCCAGGTGGATCGCATCGAGGTTGAAGAGTAACTATCCATCATTAATGCTGGCATGGTTCAGGTTTGCTCCGCACCTACAAAATAAGGTTGACAGTTTTTCGATGCGAAACATTCACACGTTCTTCCAAGCATGGAGTCTGAGGCATCAAAACTGATTGATGAGTTGATCATGCCCATCCCAGTGCAATTGAAAAAACCAATTGTCACCTAACGCTAGCGGATGCAACTGGTTGCAAACGGTTGCAAATGACACCAGCCCTGAAACAACCATTTTCATCAATCACCCCCCATATTTAGGCTTTATAAAGCCAGAACCCCTTCAATTAGGGGTTCCTCTGTGGGCGAAACAGGACTCGAACCTGCGACCTCCTCTGTGGAAGAGAGGCTTATGGGTAGTCCACTATGTTTTTATCCTATATAGGGTGGTAATACGTCTATTAGGTCTCAAATTTATGGGTGAAAGAGTCCATTATGTCCCTATTTTCCATGTCGTTTTTTGGTATCTGCACACGAATTACCCACGACATGATGGAAGAGAAGCGACTTGTAGTAATATCTCCCCGAAAAATACTTCACTTTACTTTTCTCTTTGGTTCCCCTGATCAAGAAACCTGTCCTGGCTACTTCACTCATCCATAGAATTTCTTAGGTATTACTTTTAAGTTACTGAGATTTTTTGTGGATTCTGAATGGACGAAATATTTACACCTACAGGCGTCATCCACGATTACCACAGACAGCCTTCTTCTCAAGTTTCTGCCGATTGATAGGAATTTTACACTTTACAGCCAAACAGCAGTTGCGCAAGGAAGGCATTAGTTTTGAAACCCTGAGGAATGGTTTTCTGTCTTACACAACCCCTAATCGTCTGCAAACTATTTGTCACCAACTGGATGCCGACAATATCCAGGCTCTTTTCGACCGTGGGTTCGAACAACTTCCCTGACCATTCACACCAGAGCAGCGAGCGGCGGGTTATGCCCACCAATTGAGAATTTGGTAGTTGGAAGTCAGCTGAACCCAAGCGTGAGCTCTAGCAGGAGCTTGGTTATGACAGCAATCATCCGCTTCATGAGTAAGACTCTCAAGTTAAAAGAACCTTACAACCGGTAAGGTAAGAACACATCAATGGATGCAGCAGTAACTTCCTAGCAAGTTCGAAAGGTGAATATTCTGGAATGCGTTGGGATTTATTGCCGGATTGGGCCGTTGAGCCAATTATCGCCATCATTCGTTTGCCTGGAAAATAACTCGACCTGGACGAGAACTTCCGCCGCTTGATCGAGATGCTCATCCGTGGGCAGGATAAAAAATATCTCTACAGAACGATGTTCTTTTAAAGATAGAATATCTTCCTTCCGGATATTGTTCATTTCAGCGCTTGATGATGGGCAGGTACACTATTCGATTGACAGTCGGCGCAACCTTCACTACAAGGCCTGGAATATTGCCCATGCCGAAGTAAGCCGCGCCAGAGGTGGGATCGAACTCGGCAGAGTCGGGGAATATCGACACCGGGTTCAATGTCAACGTCCCCACGAGAGTAAAGTCAGACAAACGCACTTCCGCGACTATACCGGTGTAGCTGTAGGTGTTTTCTGCGCCGAAGTAAGCCAGGCCGTTCGCCGCGTCGAACACGGCGGCGTTGATGGAAACTACCCCCGGATTCAGTTGCAGGGCGCCGATGCGGGTGAAATCTGAGAGGCGTACCTTGACCACCGCGCCCGAGCCTGTGCCGAAGTAAGCAAAGCCATGCGCCGGGTCGATGACTGAGGAATTCAGGTTGCCGGATTCACCGCTGTTCAGCGTCAGCGCGCTGACACGGTTGAAGTCTGAGAGGCGCACCTTCACCACGATGTTCGGATTAAACACACCGGAAGACGAGCCAAAGTAGACAAAGCCGTTCGCCAGGTCAATCACGGGAGAAGTGGCTCCAATTTCGTCAGCGTTGAAGGTCAATGCGCCGACGCGGGTGAAGTCCGATAGGCGCACTTTAACTACCGTGCCCGGAGTGGTGCCCAATCCGAAATAGGCAAAGCCGCTGATAGGGTCAATCGTAGCGCTGAGAATATAATTTTCGCCAGCGGCGAAGGTCAGTACACCCACGCGGATGAAATCTGAAAGCCTCACTTTGACGACCTGGGCTGGGGTGGTGAAAGTGCCAAAGTAAGCGTAGCCTTGGGTGGTATCGATCACAGCGGCTGCCAGATCGTCCTCTCCGGAGTTCATGGTCAGCACTCCCGCACGGGTGAAGTCCGATAAGTGGATTTTCACCACTTTACCCGGCGTGGTTCCCATGCCAAAGTAGGCGTAGCCGTTGGTCGGGTCGATCACGGACGAGTACAGGTAGTTCTCAGCGCTGGACAGTGGGAGGCCGGCGGCTCGGGTGAAGGTCGACAGGCTCAGTTTGACAACCACGGCAGGGGTGTCCTGGGTGCCGAAGTAGGCATATCCGTTGGCGGGATCGATGACGGCGCTGAAGGGGACATCTTCCCCAACATTCAGGTTCACGGATCCGACGCGGGTAAAATCCGATAGATTTAGCTTGATAATACGACCTGGGGCTGTTTCGAGGCCGAAGTAGGCAAAGCCGTTTGCAGGGTCAATGACGGCTGAGACTAAGTAATCCTCACCGGCGTTCAGAGTCAGCGCACTGATGCGCGCAAAAGTGTGGATGGGATTCACATCCACCTTGACGACGATACCGGGAGCGTAATTCGTACCAAAGTAAGCGAAGCCATTGGCAGTATCGATGACCGCGGACGAGAGCAAGTTCTCACCGCTGTTAAGGGTAACTGCGCCTACGCGGGTGAGATTCGATAGATGGATTTTGACGACGATGCCAGGGAAGTTCCAAGTGCCGAAATAAGCGAAACCGTTTACTGCATCAATCAAAGCCGAGGTGAGCTGGTTCTCACCGCTGTTGAGAGTGACTGCGTCCACGCGGGTAAAGTCCGACAACCGCACTTTGACAACCTTGCCCGGCGCTGTGCCGGTGCCGAAGTAGGCGAAGCTGTTGGTGGTGTCGATGACGGCCGAGACGAGATTGATTTCCCCAGCGTTCAGCTGCAGCGCACTGGCAACCGTGAAGTCCGAGAGGCGCACTTTAACCACGACCCCCGATGTAGAGCCGAAGTAAGCAAAGCCGTGCACCAGGTCAATCACAGCCGAGGTGAGGTTGTCTTCACCGACACCGTTCAGCAGGATCTGGCCGACGCGGGTGAAGTCCGCGAGGCGCACCTTCACGATGATGCCCGGATTTGTGCTGGTTCCAAAGTAAGCAAAGCCACTGGCGCTGTCGATCACTGCGGAGTCGGCGTAATCTTCCGTTGCGTTCATCCACAGGGTGGCGCTTTGGGCAATAAAGGCGGGTGAGTTCGGCATCCCAGGAGAATCGCTTGTGTTTGATTGCCAACTGGAAAATTGGGGAGCAGCCGCGCCTATTGTAAACATAGAACCCAGCACCAGCGCTAGGAGCGAAATCGTCGTGGCGATCCGCACCAGATGATGGATCATCAGCTGGTGTGTTGAAATGCCGGATATGTGGGTAGGTGAGGCGATTGGCTTCATTATAAACTCCTCTAGGGCGCAAGTCTTTGCGATCCTATTTGGGAAAAACGCTGCCTGCTGAAATAATGCGTGAGATGATAAACCTGGCGGATCGGCTTTTAATGAGGCTTTCTCTGGATGGATTCTGGAGAATTTAATCCTTATTTATCCGGATAATTCGCATTTTACACTACCCGACCGAGCCTGTCAATGAAGATTTAAAAAAGGGAATATTTCTTCTTTGTCTTGACATGAAGATTTAAAAAAAAGTCAATAGCGGTCGCTGACCGATTGAAAACCACCTTATCCACTGCCGATCAAACGGCGTGGCTTGCAGCGCGTTTCAATCGGTCAGTTTTTCACCAACACTCGTTAGCCCGATGATAGACTTCGCCCCGATAATAGACTCAACCTGTATGGTCCAAATATTCAATACCAGGTAATTCAGTCGACCTGGCGGGACTCGAACCCGCGGTTTCTTCAGTGAGATAGAGAAGCAGATAGGGGAAAAGGGGGAAAATGCCGTCTATTACGTCTAAGATGTACCAAAATGCCCATACAACTCGCTGCGCTCCTTACTTGCTGTTATAGCATATCTGTACCCGAATTGTTCCCGCAGTATGAAGCAAGGAAAGGCGACCCATAGCCCTGTCAAGAGGGGAAAAATCGAAATAATATCTAATTCAAGGAATTGATATAGGCTAAATACTCTTTCAAAGGATGTTAACTAAAAAATTTCAGAAAGCTCTTTGACTAAATTATCTAAATCCGGATATACAGAGGTGTGAGTAAAACATATCATCCGTAAATCAGTAATAAATGAACCAATATACTCTTGTGGAATTACAAATTTTTTTAGTATTCGAGAATCGACAAGTTCAGAGAAGCTTTGTTACATCTTCCCTTGAACTGTGAAGCAACTTTTTTGTGTATTCATTCTTGTATGAACATTTGTAGGGTGAATTGCCACTGGTAGTTCAGATCCACCTTCATCAAGTTCCCAAGCCGCGCTAATATTGGAATTCCCCAAATTGGATTTTTCTTGAACTTCGACCTTACCCTTGTGTCTGTTTGTATGTATTATATTAATAAATTGAGCTAATCCCATAATTTCTTTTCTAGTGACCGGCGCCTTGAATGGATCGTATCAAGTTAATGGAAATTGGTTATCCTCTAAATAATAATCAATTGATATTCTATTAAGCTCTACCGGGTCTAGCATCCATATCGCTGGTCTAGATTCCTTTAGTGAGAAATACAACGCTACCAATAATCCTTCTGTCCAATCGAGGAGCCTTGTAGGTAATCCAACGTTTTGTGCCAGAAATAGCCATTCATCAGTATGATCACGTAGAGGGGTATCCATTAACCCCAGTGACGGTGCTTTCATTCTGAAATGTTGTAATAATTGATTTTCGTCATGCGCTTGTTTACCATTAACCGTGCGGTACAGTTTAGGTAAAAGAGGTGTAATCGTATCCGCTGGCTCTCCGCGAAACCACGGATACGATGTGGTTTTCCAACTCTTATAATCTTCCTTAACAATAGATATTAATTCTCCAATAGATTCTACATTTTTTGCCTCTATCATTATGAAATTATCTCCGGGTAGAATATCCAAATGCTATCGTATTAATTGGCCTAATCAAATCACATCTATATCACCCATCAATTACAAAAGTGAAAAAAACAATTTGTGTTTTGTTGGAAATCTATCATCACGGTTAAACTGGCTGATAACAGTAATTGGTATAAGTGCTTTCACTTATCTACTTGACTTACCGGCATTAATAGATCTTTTTATTAGGATATTGATCCCCTTTCTAATTTCGCACTTCGCTAATTCCATTGCGCTGTTATACCGAATAGTTCGTGCTTTGAGAGGCCACTGTTTTACATGGACTATTGGTATGATCGGAATACTATGATGGTGATATAGTCGTCCGCACACTTCGAGGAAAAGTGCTTTGTCAGTAGTTACATATACGCCTTGATCTGCTTTTCGAGAAATAGGGCTTGCTTTCTTAGTGAATAACAGGATATTGTCATCCTTTGAATCCAAAAAATTTAGCCGGCAGAGGTGGTAAAAAACCTGCACAGACATTGATAAAATGAGTCGGAAGTTCCCTTCCCCGACCATTCGTTGGACCTGGTGATCAGCACAGCTTCACTGCACCATTGGACCGACCCGTTGAATGTGTTAAGCGAGATTGA
>Ga0315283_10003929_pt1 | contig 12804 bp, 9 predicted proteins | sample YL17G09_0_MG_FD_204541 | JGI IMG/M metagenome (GOLD analysis project Ga0315283, IMG submission 204541) | Sediment microbial communities from Yellowstone Lake, YNP, Wyoming, USA - YL17G09_0 | ecosystem: Environmental > Aquatic > Freshwater > Lake > Sediment | place: USA: Wyoming | collected...
CGAGCCGGGTGCGGTGCCCGAGGTGCGCGTGGTCCCGGCCGACAACGCCTACCCTGGTCAGCTCCGCCTGGCCGGCCGACATCAGCGCCGCAACGCGGCCGTCGCCGAGGCAGTACTGGGGGCCCTCCCGGAGCGATACCGGCCGCTCCCGGACGCGATCGGGCGGGCCTTTGCACGGGCGTTCATCCCGGGGCGCCTCGACCGGCGCGGGAAATGGCTGTTCGATGTGGCGCACAATCCCGATGGGGTCCGCGCGCTGGTCGACGCGGTGAAGGAGATGACGCCGCCGGGGCCGGTGCATGCCCTGGTGTCGATCCTGGGCGACAAGGCCTGGCCGGAGATGCTGGTGGAACTCGACCGGATAATCGACCGCGGGGTGCTGACCGTGGCGCCGTCGGCCGACACGCGCCGCTGGGACATGGACTGGCTCCGGCGCTGGCTCAGGGATCCGTCCCGGCCGCCGGCCCGGGCGCAGTGGCGGGTGATTCCGGACTTCTCGCAGGCGCTGGCCGATGTCCAGGAAGGTGCCGGCACCGTGCTGGTCACCGGCTCCTTTCACACGGTCGGGGACGTGCTGGGGACCCTCGGACTCGGGACCATCTAGGGTCGGCCATCGGCGCCGGGGCAGGTTATCTTTCGTCGATGCAAGTCAAGGCCCTGCCGGGATTTCGGGACTTCTACCCCGAGGAATTTGCGCTCCGCCGCCACATCATGGATGCCTGGCGGAACGTGGCGCTCCGGTACGGGTTCGAGGAGTATGACGGCCCCCCGCTGGAAAGCCTGGAGCTCTACACGGTCAAGAGTGGCGAAGAGATCGTCGGGCAACTCTACAACTTCACGGACAAGGGCGGCCGCGACGTCGCCCTCCGGCCCGAAATGACTCCCACCCTCGCCCGGATGGTGGCGGCGAGGGCAAACGGTCTGAAGAAGCCGATCCGCTGGTTCTCGATGCCGCAGTTGTTCCGCTACGAGCGGCAGCAGCGAGGGCGCCTCCGCGAGCACTTCCAGCTCAACTGTGACCTGATCGGCGAGCCGGGCCCGCTCGGTGACGCCGAGATCATCGCGCTCGCGGTGGACGTGATGCGCGAGGTGGGTCTCAGTGCCCGCGACGTGCGCGTGCGACTGTCGGATCGGCGCATGCTGACCGTCATGCTGGGCGAGATGGGCTTCGAGGAGCGGCACCATCCGATGGCGTACCAGCTGCTGGACAAGTCGGGGCGCGGCGAAGACCCCAAGCTCCGGGCCGCGATGCTCGAGGCGGGCGCCCCGGAGCAGGCCATCCACCGGCTCGAGCGCGTCAAGGAGCTGCGGACCTGGGGTGATCTGGAGGCGGAGTATCCGATGGCCGCCGGGGCCGGGGCGCCCCTCGCCCAGGTCTTCGCGGCGCTGGAGCAGATGGGCCTCGGCGACTTCCTCGACCTCGACTGCACCATTGTGCGCGGTCTGGCGTACTACACCGGCACCGTCTTCGAGCTCTTCGACGCCGGGTACAGCCTCCGCGCCATCTGTGGCGGCGGCCGCTATGACAACCTGCTGCAGGCTCTGGGCGGAGTGGACCTGCCGGCCCTGGGCTTCGGGATGGGAGACGTGGTGCTGGCGGAACTGCTCAAGGAGCGCGGCCTGGTGCCGTCCTACGCGCAGCGCCTCGACGTCTTCCTGGCCGGGGTCACCACGGACGACCATCCCTACCTGCCGGGTCTGGCCCACCGGCTCCGGGACGCCGGGCTCCGGGTGGAATTCGCCCTGGGGGCATCCGCGCTCGGCAAGCAGTTGAAGCTCGCCGATGCCCGGGGCGCACGGTTCGCCGTGCTGATCGGACCGGACGACCGGGCCCGGGACGAGGTGATCGTGAAGGACCTGGCCAGCGGCGCTCAGGAGTCGGTGGGGCAGGCGGCCCTGCCGTCGATGCTGCGGGGACGGTTGGCGACACCGACGCAATGACTCGCGCCCGGCACGCCGGGACACGCGACCAACCACGACGGAGACATGGCAGACACGAAAGCCCTTCCAACCCGAGCCCAGGACTTCAGCGCCTGGTACAACGAGCTGATCCTGAAAGCCGAACTGGCGGACTACAGTCCGGTCCGTGGCTGCATGGTGATCCGGCCAAACGGCTACGCCGTCTGGGAGGAGATCCAGCGCGCCCTGGACGCGCTCTTCAAGGAGACCGGTCACCAGAACGCCTACTTCCCGCTCTTCATTCCCCAGAGCTTCCTGTCCAAGGAGGCGGAGCACGTCGAAGGCTTCGCGCCGGAGACCGCGGTGGTGACGATCGGCGGAGGGAAGGTGCTGGAAGAGCCGCTGGTCGTGCGCCCCACTTCGGAAACGATCATCTACGCCATGATGGCCAAGTGGATCCAGAGCTACCGCGACCTGCCGGTGCTGCTGAACCAGTGGGCCAACGTGGTGCGCTGGGAGATGCGGACGCGGCTGTTCCTGCGGACGACCGAGTTCCTCTGGCAGGAAGGCCATACGGCCCACGCCACCGAGGCCGAGGCCGAAGCCGAGACGCTGCTGATCCTGGGACTCTACCGGCGGTTCATGGAAGAGTGGATGTCGATGCCGGTGCTGACGGGCCGGAAGAGCGACAGCGAGCGGTTTGCCGGGGCGGTCCGGACCTACGCCTGCGAGGCGCTGATGCAGGACAACAAGGCGCTTCAGGCGGGCACGAGCCACAACCTCGGCCAGAACTTCGCCAGGGCCTTCGAGGTGATGTACCAGACCGCCGATGGCGGGACGGACTACGTCTGGAGCACCTCGTGGGGCGTCTCCACTCGGCTGATCGGCGCCCTGATCATGGCGCACGGGGACGATGTCGGGTTCATCTGCCCGCCGCGCCTGGCGCAGTGGCAGGTCGTGATCGTCCCGATCTACAAGACCGACGAGGAGCGGGTCCGGACCTTCGAGGCGGCCGCGCGGCTGCAGAAGGAACTTCGCGCCGCCGGCATCCGGACGACCAGCGACCTCCGGGAGGGCATGAAGCCCGGCGCCAAGTACTTCGAGTGGGAAACCCGGGGCGTACCGCTCCGGCTGGAGCTGGGGCCGCGCGACCTGGCCAGCGAATCGGTCATGATCGCCCGGCGGACCGGAGGCAAGACGCCGGCTCCGATGGCCGGCCTGGCCGACCGGCTCCACGAAGAAATGAATACGATGCAACGGGCCCTGCTCGATGCGGCGATGGCCCGGCGGGAACAGGCGACCATCCGCAACGCGACCAAGGAGGACCTGATCGCCAGGATGACGGGCGAAGGCGGGGGCGGGTTCGTCTACGGGGGTTGGTGTGGCGGCGCGGCCTGCGAGGCCCAGATCAAGGACGCGACCAAGGCGACGATCCGGGTCCTGCCCGACGCGGAATTCCGCTCGCCGGTGGCGCCGCAGCGATGCCTGTGGTGTGATGCTCCCAGCGTGGCGGAGGCAGTTTGGGCCAAAGCGTACTAGGCGGCTCTCCGGGTGGCCGGACGGCCGAGGTGGAGGTCGACCTGGCTGGCCTCTTGACCGATGCGGGGCTGCGACGGACCCCGGAAGGCCGACTGGAGTTGGAGCAGGTCGATCTCGAGGAAGTCGCCCGGGCCGTCGGGACCCCCGCCTACGTGTACGATGCGGATGCGATCCGGCGCCGGTACGCCGCGCTGGATCGGGCCTTCGCCTCCGTGCCACACCGGATCCATTACGCGGTCAAGGCCAACGGCAACCTGGCGATCCTGGGCCTCTTCCAACGGCTGGGGGCAGGGGCCGATATCGTCTCCATCGGAGAAATGGCTCGGGCCTTCAAGGCCGGGTTCGCCCCCGACCTGGTCGTGTTCAGCGGGGTCGGCAAGACCCGCCTGGAACTGGAGGCGGCCGCGGCCGCGGGTCTGGGCAGCATCAACGTCGAGTCCATCGAGGAACTGGACCAGCTCGGCGCGATCGCCGAATCGCTCGGGCGGACGGTGCGGGTCGGTCTGCGATTCAACCCCGATGTCACCGCCGATACCCACCCCTACATCAGCACGGGCGGGAGCGGCATCAAGTTCGGGGTTCCTTCCGACCAGGTCGCGGCAGCGGTCGCCATGCTGGCGGAGCGGCCGAAGCTGCAGCTGGTGACCGTGGCGATCCATATCGGCAGTCAGATCCTCGATGTCCGTACCTACCAGGAGGGCATGACCCGGCTGCGGGCGTTGCTGGATGAGGTGCGCGGGCTCGGCGTGCACACCGTCACGGCGCTCGACATCGGCGGGGGACTGGGGGTCCGGTACGCCGGGGAAGACGTTCCCAGCGCCGAGGACCTGGCCGAGGCCATCATCCCACTGGTGCAGGGGACCGGACTGGCGCTGCACCTGGAGCCGGGCCGGTTCCTGGTAGGGAGCGCCGGCCTCTTGCTCACCCGGGTCGCCTACCGGAAGCAGTCGGGCGGCAAGATCTTCGTGGTCGTGGATGCCGGCATGACCGAACTGGTGCGGCCGAGCCGGTACGACGCCTACCACCATATCGTCGAGGTGGTCCAGCGCCCCGGGGCGCTGGTGCGGTCGGACGTGGTGGGGCCGGTCTGCGAGACCGGAGATTTCCTGGCGCTCGACCGGCCCCTGCCACCAGTGCAGCCGGGGGACCTGCTGGTGGTGCTGGGTGCCGGTGCGTACGGTTTCGTGATGGGATCGACCTACAACGGTCGGCCGCGGCCGCCGGAAGTGCTCGTGGCGGGGGACCGTTTTCGGGTCGTGCGCCGGCGAGAGACCATCGAGGACCTCTTCCTGGGCGAATGCCTCTAATGACTGACGAACCGCGCCGATGACACACCACGCCGGCATCCTGATCCTCGACTACGGATCCCAGTTCACCCAGCTGATCGCGCGGCGGGTGCGCGAGGCCCACGTCTACTGCGAGATCCACCCGTCGCACCGCAGCATCGAGTGGATTCGGGAATGGCAACCCAAAGGGATCATCCTGTCGGGTGGCCCGAACTCGGTATATGACGAGGGTGCGCCGCTGGCGCCCCACGAGCTGCTCGATCTCGGGATCCCGATTCTGGGCCTCTGCTACGGGATGCAGCTCATCGCCCAGCTGAGCGGCGGGGCGGTGGTTCCGGCCGGTCGCCGGGAGTACGGCCGGGCGATGGTGACGGTCGGTCGGGGCCGGCTCTTCGGCGGGTTCGCACCGGGTGACGAGACCCAGGTCTGGATGAGCCACGGCGACCATGTCGACGAGCCGCCGCCAGGCTTCCGGCTCACGGCCTCGAGCCCCAACTGTCCGGTGGCGGGCATCGAGCACGAGTCCAAGCCGATCTATGCCGTCCAGTTCCACCCCGAGGTGGCGCACACTCCCCGGGGCGGGGAGGTGATCGCGAACTTCCTCTTCGACATCTGCGGCTGCGTACCGGACTGGACGGCCGGGCATTTCATCGAAACGGAGATCGTCCGGATTCGCGATCTGGTCGGCCCCACGACCCGGGTGATCTGCGGCCTGTCGGGCGGGGTGGACTCGAGCGTCGCCGCGGCGCTGGTGCACCGGGCCATCGGCGACCGGCTGACCTGCATCTTCGTCGATCATGGGCTGCTGCGCTTGCATGAGCGGGAGCAGGTGGAGCAGACCTTCCGGCGCCACCTCGGCATCGACCTTCGGACGGTCGACTCGAGCGAGGTGTTCCTGGGGGCGCTCGCCGGCATCGAGGATCCGGAGGAGAAACGCCGGCGGATCGGGCACACCTTCATCGACGTGTTCGAGCAGGAGGCCAGGAGCGTCGGGCCGGACGTCGGATTTCTGGTGCAGGGGACGCTCTATCCCGACGTGATCGAAAGCACCTCGCCGCGGGGCGGGCCGTCGGTGACCATCAAGACGCACCACAATGTCGGCGGCCTGCCGGAGCGCCTGCCGTTCAAGTTGATCGAGCCCCTCCGGGAACTGTTCAAGGACGAAGTGCGGCAGGTCGGGCGGGAGCTGGGGCTCCCCGAGGAGATGGTGGGGCGGCACCCATTTCCCGGGCCGGGACTGGCGATCCGGATCCTCGGCGCGGTGGACCGCGGTTCGCTCGGTGTGCTGCAGAAGGCGGACGCGATCTACCTGGATGAGATCCGCGCGGCCGGCCTCTATGACGACATCTGGCAGGCGTTCGCGGTGCTGCTGCCGATTCGCTCGGTCGGGGTGCAGGGTGACGGCCGCACCTATGATCAGGTGATCGCCTTGCGGGCGGTGACCAGCCGGGACGGGATGACCGCGGACTGGTTCCCGTTCCCCCCGGACGTCCTGGCCCACATCTCCAACCGGATCGCCAACGAGGTCAAGGGCGTGAACCGGGTGGTGTACGACATCAGCTCGAAGCCGCCCGCCACGATCGAGTGGGAGTGATTCGGGCCGGCTGGCAGTGCCGCCAGGCGGCCTTGGCCAGCGGCCCGTGTTGCCGGGTCCCAGCGCGTTAAGTACCTTTCGATCATGAGGTTACCGTACGCACCCGGGATCGACACGCCGTTGATCCTCGCACCGATGGCAGGCGTGTCGGAGGCGCCCTTCCGGCAGATCTGCCGCCGGATGGGGGCTGACGTCCTCATCTCCGAGTTCCTCTCGGCCGAGGCGATCCGCCGCGGTATCCGGAAGACGCTCGAAGGCGCCGAGTTCGAGGAGGTCGAGCGGCCGATCGGCGTCCAGATCTACGGGGCGGATGCCGAGGCCATGGCACGGGCCGCCGCCATCGTCACCTCGGCCTATCGCCCCGAGTTCATCGACATCAACTTCGGCTGTCCAGTCAAGAAGGTGGTGCAGCGGAACGGCGGTTCAGGGTGCCTCCGCGACATGGCCCTGGTGACGCGGATCATCAAGGCGGTCGTCGATGCCACTCACCTGCCGGTGACAGTGAAGACCCGAAGCGGCTGGTCCGAGGACAGCCGCGACCCGGTCGGGATCGCGCTCCGCATGCAGGACGCCGGCGCGAGTGCCTTTACGCTGCACGCGCGCACCCGCACCCAGATGTTCGGCGGCCAGGCCAACTGGGACGAGATCGCGCGGGTCGTCGACGCCCTCGCCATCCCGGTCATTGGCAACGGCGACATCCACAGCGCCGAAGACGTCGTGCGGATGAAGGCCCACACCGGCTGTGCGGCGGTCATGGTCGGTCGCGGTTCCTTCGGGAACCCCTGGCTCTTTCGGGACGCCCGGGCTCTGCTGCTGGGTCGGCCGAAGCCGGCGTTCCCGACCTCCGCCGAGCGGTTCACCCTGGCGCTCGAACACGCCCAACTGGCCCTCAGACTGCAGGGGGACAGTCGCAAGACGGTCATCGAGTTCCGCAAGCATCTGGGCTGGTACACCAGGGGATTGCCGGGGGCGTCGGCGCTGCGGGCCCGGCTCTTCCAGGTCGAGTCGATGGCCGAGGCCGGTGCGATCTTCGGGGAGTACCTGGAACCGATCGCCACCGCGGCGTGAACCGCACCGCACTCGAGACCCTGTTGGCGGACGTGGCCGCCGGCGCCCTGAGCCCGGCGGACGCGTTCGACCGCCTCCGTCACTTCCCGGGCGAGGATCTCGGTTTCGCCCATCTGGACCACCATCGCGGGCTCCGCCAGGGGCACCCGGAGGTGATCTTCTGCCAGGGCAAGTTGGTCGAGCACATCCTCGCGATCTGTGAGCGGTTGCACGCGGTGAATGGAAAGTTCCTCGGCACGCGAGCCACGCGGGATCAGGCCGAGGCGGTGGTGGCGCGGTTCCCGGCGACCCGTTGGGATCCTGCGGGCCGGACGCTCTATTGCCCGGGGGCCACGCCGGTCGCCGCACGGGGCGCTCCCCTCCTCATCGTGACGGCGGGGACCAGCGACCTCCCCGTCGCGGCCGAAGCGGCCGTGGTGGCCGAGGCGTGGGGGGCCAGGGTCGAGCGGCTTACCGACGTGGGTGTGGCGGGCCTGCATCGCGTCCTGGCCGCTTCGGAGCAACTCCGTCGTGCCGGCGCCATTATTGTCGTGGCCGGCATGGAGGGCGCGCTGCCCAGTGTGGTGGGTGGCTTGGTGGACTGTCCGGTTATTGCCGTCCCAACCAGCGTAGGGTACGGGGCTTCCTTCGGTGGCCTCGCCGCCCTGCTGGGCATGCTCAATTCCTGTGCAGCCGGCGTGACTGTGGTGAATATCGACAACGGCTTTGGCGCGGCTGTTGCCGCTGCGAGGATCGTGACACGGGGGGTGGAATGATCCGGACCATGCAGGGGGCCGAACAGACGGGCATCACCTGGATCGATGTCATGGCCCCGACCCCGGAGGAACTGTCGAACCTGGCGGGGACCTACGGCCTCCACTCGATGTACGTGGAGGACAGCCTTGATCCGGAGCATCTCCCCAAGTACGAGCGGATCGACGATGCCACCTTCATCATCCTCCGGGTCTACGGTGAGCGGCCCGACCGGACCGGCAACTCCATTCAGGACGTGACGCGGAAGATCGCCATCTTCACCCGGGGCGACACGGTGGTGACGATTCACCGGTCGGAGCAGCCGGTGCTCGAGCGGCTGGGCCGGGATCACCCGCGCGAGCACAATGGCGACCGTTGCTCGCCAGCCTGTTTCCTGGTGGCCCTCGCGCACGAGGTCCTCGTCAGCTACGACAAGCCGCTCGACGAGGCGGAGCGGTCGCTGAACCAGTTCGAAGCGGACGTCTTCAACCCGAGGACGCGCTCGCCCGACCTGCTCGAGATCCACCAGTTGAAGGGCAATGTGGGCCTGATCCGGCGACTGATGTGGCTCACCGCCCAGGTGATCCAGAAGTTCGCCGGCCCGCAGGAGCGGGCCAGCCCGATGATCCAGGACCTCCGCGAAACGGCGGAGAGCTACCAGTTCTATGCGGACCAGCTGCTGGACGAGGCCCAGAACCTGATTGCCATGCACCTGGCCGTCGCCTCGCATCGCACCAATGAGGTCATGCGCGTGCTCACGGTCTTCTCGGCATTCTTCCTGCCGCTCACCTTCATCGTGGGCGTTTACGGGATGAACTTCCGCTACATGCCGGAACTCGAGCAGCGGTGGGGATATCCCTTGCTGGTGGTCGTCATGGTCGCGGTGAGCCTGACCATCTTCGTCTGGTTCCGGCGCCGTGGTTGGCTCAAGGGCGGAGTGGGGGAGGACTGATGCTCGACTGGGGGTTCGTCACGCTTGGCATCGCATTCGGGGTTGCGGTGGGTTGGGTCATCGCCCGCATCTTCACCGAACAGGTGTCGCCCCCGGCGGCGCCGCCGCCCAGGCCCGTTACCCCCACGGTCAGCGATCCGCCGGAACTGGCGTGGGTGGCCCGGGCCAACGGGGCAATCGGCCTCTGGCTGCGACGGTCCGAGCGCGGGGGCATCACCGAGCTGGTCGACGGGGCCATCGTCCCGGAACCCCTGCAGCGAGCGATCACCGGCCGCCTGGCTGGCCTCACGACCCCTGGCGGCCGGAGCGACGTCGAGCGCCTCGAGGAGGGCACCCTGGTCTTCGTGGCAGGGGACGACCTCCAGTTGGCGATGCTGCTGCCGCCGAAGCAACCGCCGGCCCAGGCGCTTCGGGACCTGGAGTCGGTGGTGGGGTTGCTCCGCACCCGCGCCATGCTCGAAGTGGCTGCCTCCAAGTCACCGACGGCCCAGGAAACCGTCCAGAGCATCGCGATCGGCCTCGCCATGGACATCGAGAAGGCGCTGGGTGCCGAAGTCGCCGTGGTGATCCGGCGTCCGCGAGGCGCCCAGGTGCTCGGCACGTCGCTCCGGGCGGATCCGCATCTCCTGCGTCTCCACGCCGTGCCGGGGTCGGCGGTCGACCTCTCCGTCCGCGGCGAAGTCCGGGGCATGGTGATGGCGTACGACCCGCTGGGGGTGATGCCCCCGGACCGGCGCCTCCGCGAACGCCGGGCCTTCGTGCTCCCGATCGTGGCCAGCGCCGACCCGCTGGGGGCTGTCGTGGTCTGGCTGCCGAGTGGCGGGGAGCCGGTCGGGCCCGCCAAGGCGGATCTGGAACGGGCGATGCGTGGCGCCGGACGACGGCTCGAAGAGGCGATTCGCCAACTGGAGTTGGCCGAGCAGGCCGTCCGGGACCCCCTGACCGGCCTCCTCAATCGCCGCGGACTGGCCGAGGCGATGGGGTCGATCGGGGTCGAATCCGGCACGCTGATCCTGCTCGACCTTGATCGATTCAAGTCCCTCAACGACAGCCTCGGCCACCCAGCCGGGGACGCCGCCCTCCAGGCGGTCGCGGGCGTCATCGAGGACATGGTTCGGGAAGGGGACACGGCGGCGCGCGTCGGTGGCGAGGAATTCGCTGTATGGCTGCCTGAGGGCACCCTGCATGAGGGGGTACCGGCCGCCGACCGGATCCGGGAACGGATCGAGGCGCTCGCCTGGGCTTGGCAGGGCCGGGATTGGCCCCTGACTGCCTCCTTCGGGGTAGCCAGCTGGCCGGAGACGACCCGGAGCCGGGACAACCTCTTCGCCCAGGCAGACGCCGCGCTCTATGCCGCCAAGGCGGGCGGCCGCAACCGGGTGGAGAGGGCCGTGCAAAGCCAATAGGTACGTTTGTGGAAAGTCTGCAAAACCCCTTGTCATTCAAGGGCTTCGGGCTTATTATTTCAGGTACTTTCTCACGGGGGCGACCGGTTTCGACGGGTTAGTTGAACGTGTGGCTGCGCGCCCAGGTCCAGGTCCCTGGCTAAACCACTTGGAAACACACAACTGCCAACTCTGAATTGGCGCTGGCCGCGTAAGCTGAGCTCTGCTCGCTGACGCACCACCGGCCACCGAAGCCCGCCCGGGGCGTCGGAGCCGGAACGGAAATCTGGGCTGGCTTGCCGTAGTCCTCCGCTGCGGCAGGTAAGAACTCAGGAGGTCGGTTCCAGGAAGCCTGATCGGTCGGCGGCCCGGAGCTCAGGTAGAGAGACCGATCTACGCGCGTAGATGCTGCTCGGAATGCTGATTCGGACCAGGGTTCGATTCCCTGCGCCTCCACTGCTCGAAGGCCAACCGTTCGCGGTTGGCCTTCGTGTTTGCCCCGGGGAACCGTCCGGCGCTAGGACAGCGGCGGGAGTTCGGTGGCGCGGATCCTGGCTTCCTGGGTGGCGCGGAACGCCCGCAGGCGATCGCGCAGGGCGGCGTCGCCCCCGGCGAGCATGGCGACGGCGAAGAGGGCGGCGTTCTGGGCGCCGGCGTCACCGATCGCGAAGGTCGCGACCGGGATGCCGGCGGGCATCTGCACCGTCGAAAGCAGCGAGTCGAGCCCTTGCAGGTGCTTGCTTGGCATCGGGACGCCCAGCACCGGCAGGGCGGTCTTGGCCGCCAGCACACCCGCCAGATGCGCCGCGGCCCCGGCGCCCGCGATGATGCAGCGGAGCCCCCGCGCCTCGGCCTGCGAGGCGTATTCGTCCGCCAGGCCCGGGCTGCGGTGCGCCGAGATGACGCGGGCCTCGTAGGGTACGCCGAACTCCTGCAACCGTTTGGCGGCGTGCTGCATGGTCTCCCAGTCCGATGCGGACCCCATCAGGATCCCGACCAGTGGCGTCGTCATGGCGATGATTCTCTCAGACTGTGGCTCGGGTTCGCATCATGGTGCCGCGCTCGGCCAGGGCCGCCTGCGCCGCCGCCAGCCGGGCGATCGGGACCCGGTAGGGCGAGCACGACACGTAGTTCATCTTCTGGGCTTCACAGAACTCGATGGCATTCGGTTCGCCGCCGTGCTCCCCGCAGATGCCCAGCTTCAGGTCCTGCCGCGTCTCTCGGCCGAGCTTGACCGCCATGGCCATCAGCTTGCCGACGCCGGCGATGTCGAGCACCTGGAACGGGTCGTCGTCGACGAGGCCCTTCTCGACGTAGAACGGGAGGAACCGGCCGGAGTCGTCCCGGGAGAGACCCCAGGTGGTCTGGGTCAGGTCGTTGGTGCCGAACGAGAAGAACTGCGCTTCGCGGGCGATCTCGTCGGCGGTGAGGGCGGCGCGGGGCAGTTCGATCATCGTCCCGAGCAGGTAGGGCACCGTGATCTGCCGTTCGCGGAAAACCTCCTCCGCCACCTGCCGCACGATCAGCGCCTGCTTCCGGAACTCGCGCACGTCGGCCACCAGCGGGATCATCACCTCGGGCTGGACCCGTCCCTTCCGCTCCGCCACGGTGCAGGCCGCCTCGAAAATGGCTCGCGCCTGCATGGCGGTGATCTCGGGGTAGATGATCCCGAGCCGGCAGCCCCGCAGGCCGAGCATCGGGTTCACCTCGCCGAGACTGAGCACGATATGGCGGATCTCCTTCGGGTCCTTGCCCAGTTCCTTGGCCAGCGCCTCGATCTCGGGGTCCTCCTTGGGGAGGAATTCGTGGAGAGGCGGGTCGAGCAGCCGGATGGTGACGGGGAAGCCCTCCATCGCGCGGAAGATGCCCTCGAAGTCCGCTCGCTGCATCGGCAGCAGCTTGGCGAGGGCGCGCTTCCGGCCGGCTTCGTCCTGGGCCAGGATCATCTCGCGCATCGCCATGAGGCGTTCGCCTTCGAAGAACATGTGCTCGGTCCGGCAGAGCCCGATGCCCTCGGCGCCGAAGTCGCGGCCCCGGTGCGCATCCGCCGGGGTATCCGCGTTGACCCGGACCCGCAGGTGCCGGAAGGTGTCCGCCCAGGCGAGCAGCTTGGTGAAGTTGGCGCTCAATTCGGGCGCGACCAGGGTGGCCCGCCCCGCCAGGACGCGTCCGGTGGCGCCGTCGAGCGTGATCCACTCGCCTTCCTTGACGCTCCGCCCATCGACGGCGAAGCGGTGTTCGGCCTCGATGACTTCGATTTCCTGGGCCCCCGCCACGCAGGGCTTGCCCATTCCCCGGGCCACCACGGCGGCATGCGAGGTCATCCCGCCGCGGGCGGTGAGAATCGCC
>Ga0315283_10003931_pt1 | contig 12799 bp, 13 predicted proteins | sample YL17G09_0_MG_FD_204541 | JGI IMG/M metagenome (GOLD analysis project Ga0315283, IMG submission 204541) | Sediment microbial communities from Yellowstone Lake, YNP, Wyoming, USA - YL17G09_0 | ecosystem: Environmental > Aquatic > Freshwater > Lake > Sediment | place: USA: Wyoming | collected...
ATCTTGCAGGTCAAGCTGTTCCAGGCGGAACTGCAGGTCTGAATTATCCAGGAAAAAGTTATCAGTCATGGGTTCTCCTTGTCTACTTGGCTTTCTCACGCAAGGATTTGATCAGCAAGGGTAACACTTCTGCCACATCCCCGACGATTTTGTAATGCGCAATCTGGAAGATCGGTGCGTTCGGGTCGGTATTGATGGCGATGATCTTGCTGGATTGGTCCATCCCGGCGCGGTGTTGGATGGCACCCGAGATGCCTGCCGCGATATACAACCGCGGTCTCACCGTGCTGCCTGTCTGACCAATCTGGTGCTCGCGGGAGATGAAACCCGCATCCACCGCAGCCCGAGAGGCACCCACCTCTCCACCCAATACATTCGCCAGCTCACGTATCAGCTCAAACTCTTCCGTGCTGTTCACACCTGCCCCAGCTGCCACAATCACTGGCGCATCTTTTAGTTTTACAGTCGGCTCACGCGTTTCACGGCTTAAAACCTGCAGGGCTAGATCATCTGGCTCAATCGTCACTTTCACTCGTTCTATTCTGCCATTCCGGTTGAGGTCCGGTTCACCCCGGTGCATCACGCCCTCACGCACGGTTGCCATCTGGGGCCGTGTTTTTGGGTTGACAATCGTGGCGATGATGTTGCCTCCAAACGCAGGTCGCACCTGGTAAAGCAGGTCTTTGTAGGTCGTGTTTTCCTTCTTGGAGAAATAATCCCCGATCAGCAGGTCGGTACAATCCGCAGTTAGGCCTACTTTCAAAGCGCTGGCGATACGTGGTGCTAGATCGCGGCCCACGGGTGTGGCTCCAATCAGGAATATATATGGCTTCCATTGGCTAGCCATGCCCGCGATGACCCGGCAGTAGGGCAAGGTACGGTATATCTCCAGCGCTACGTCTTCAGCGAGCAAGACCTGGTCTGCACCAAACTTAATGACCTTCTCTGCCAGATCACCAACCTGGTCACCGCACAGCACAGCCCAGACTTCACCTCCCAATTGCCGAGCGATCTCACTGCCCTTTGCCAGCAACTCCAGGCTGACCTCAGCGATGTGTTGATCCTCTTGCTCAATAAATACCCAAATGTTACGTTCTATGGTCATCTTTATGCCTCTATTCAACGATATATTCCTGGATCAATTCAGCGATCAATTCTTGAATTCCCTCCAGGGTGGGCTGGATTTCCTTGCTATCCGTAGTTTCAAGCACCACATAGTTGACCTTATAAACCTGTGTTGGTGAGCCGGCCAATCCCAGCTCTGCCTCATTCGCGTTCAGGTCTGCTGCCGTCCAGACCTCGATATTGAGCTTGCGCTCAGCCAGGTATTCCCCTATGATTTGTTCATTCTCAAATTCAGGCCATTTTTTAAGAAGTTTTGCATATTCATTGGGTGTTGCTGCCATTTTGTATTCGATGCGTTTTCGAGCGGATGCCGGGCGCGGCTTGTTTGCTGTCCCAACCACGGTCAGCAGGCACGGTAGCTGGCACTTGACCAGCTCAGTCCCAAGATCAAAAGCCCGCCGTACTACAATTTCTTCCTCATCCAAATCGACGATTGACTCGGCATATGTGATCTGCGGGATTCCCAGCTTTTCAGCCAGTTGTGGCCCCACCTGGGCAGTATCACCATCAATGGCCTGGCGTCCACAAAAGACCAGGTCATATATCCCTAGTTTATCAACCGCACATTTAAGCGTGTACGAGGTAGCCTGGGTATCTGCCCCGGCGAATTTACGATCGGACAGAAGGATAACCCGATCTACTCCACGATACAGGGATTCGCGCAAGACCTCGGCTGCCTGCATGGGTCCCATCGTCAACACGGTCACCCTACCCCCATTCTGGTCTTTGACGCTGAGTGCCATCTCCAGCGCATTCAGGTCTTCAGGGTTAAAGATGGCCGGTAATGCGCTGCGGTTCATCGTTCCTTCGGTAGTCATTACATCACCAGTCACATTACGCGTATCGGGGACTTGTTTAACGAGAACCACTGAATGATACGGTCGATTTACAGGCATTTAGAGCTCCTTGATTTTATTTAATATTCTGAAAAGTGGATTTTATCCTAAATCTCATATCTGGCAACGAATCGCCAGGGGACGCTCTTCCACGGCTCAGGCACATTATTTAAACCCACACGCGGGCTATTGGTCACGCTTGAATCGGAGATGCTCACCCCATATTCTACGAAAAGCTCAGTCTCCGGGGCACACAGGTCAGCACCATTTTGTGCCCGGTTGATCGAGAGAGCTTGGCAAATTTTCCCCGGTCCGTTGGTCCATTGCTCCGCAGGTCGCCCAGCCCGGCGAGTTGCCATTCTTTCAATGCCCTCGGTTGGAAGGATACCGCGTATCAACACTGCTGCAGGGAAACCTTCCGCCTCAACCACGAAATTGAGCATCCAGTGCATCCCATAGGTAAAGTATACATAGGCATGCCCCGGAGAGCCATACATGACCTGGGTGCGGGGAGTGTGGCCTGCACTGGCGTGGCAACCCAGGTCTTCTTCGCCAATGTAGGCCTCGGTCTCAACGATGATCCCCGCCGTGCGCCCACTGTCCTCCAGGCGTACCAGGCGGGTCCCGAGCAGCTCCCGCGCCACTTTGAGCGTGGGGCGGTTAAAAAATTGGCTGTCTAAGTGTGGAGCGGAAGTCATAAGGCAATTTAACCAGAAAGGATCTGACCTGCAAATTTCTTATTTCACACACCCTGGTTTTTGAATGAATAACCAGTGATCATTGGCTCAGCTGGTAACATAAATTTGTTGATTTTATCATACCAACCATGTCTGATTTGACAGGCTTGACTTTTTTTCTGGTTTTCCTTCATCAGGTTGACCCAACTTGCGCATCTTTCCCGCTATGGTATAATGCAAACTTGCGCGGGCGGGTAGCTCAGTTGGTTAGAGCACACGGTTGACATCCGTGAGGTCGTAGGTTCGAGCCCTATTCCGCCCACAGGAAGGCAATTATAATAACGAGCGGAAACATCTCATCCGCTCGTTTTATATTTAACTGGAGATCACCATGCTGCTCCATTCTGCCTCTCAATTACTCACCATCTCCGGCGCACCCCAGCGCGGGACTCACATGGGTCACCTGGGCATCATCCCCGATGGTGCCGTACTTATCCATGATGGGAAGATTTCCGCCGTCGGCACCACTCCTGAGCTACGCCATGCATATCCGCATGAAGACACCCTTGACGCCGCCGGACATGTGGTCATGCCTGGCTTTGTCGACCCGCATACCCATCTGATTTGGGTCGGCGACCGTGCCAGCGAGTTCGAGATGCGCCTGGAAGGTAAAACCTATCTGGAGATCCTGGCTGCTGGAGGCGGTATCCTTTCCACCGTGCACCTCACCCGACAGGCTTCCCTCCAAAAGCTCCTGGATGAGACTCGCCCACGCCTGCGGGAAATGCTCGCCCACGGCACTACTACCGCCGAAGCAAAGACCGGCTATGGTTTGCAGATGGAAACCGAGCTAAAAATGCTGCAAGCTCTGCTGCTCCTGGACGCCGAAGGTCCGCTCGATATTGCCCCCACTTTCCTGGGTGCGCACGCCGTCCCGCCCGAATACAAAGATGACCCGGATGGTTATACCAACCATCTGTGCTCCGAGATGCTCCCCACTATTCACAGCTGGTGGGATGCACACGTTCCGGACCGCCCTCTGCCCTTTGTGGATGTCTTCTGTGAGACGGGTGCCTTCAGCCTCGAGCAGTCGCGCCAGATACTGCAGGCTGCCAAAGAAATGGGCTTTCCACTCAAGATCCATGCCGACGAGTTTGATAACCTGGGTGGAGCCAGTCTGGTAGCCGGATTAGGCGCCGTCTCTGCCGACCATCTGGTGAAGACCTCCCCTGCTGAGATAACCGCTCTGGCACAATCTGAAACGGTCGCTGTTGCGTTGCCTTGCACCCCGTTCGGGCTGGCGGAAAGTGAATACACCCCCGCCAGGGCGATCCTGGAGGCAGGCGGTCTTCTGGCACTGGCAAGCGACCTCAACCCCGGCACCGCCTGGGGTGGTAATATGCAGTTTGCCATCGCCCTGGCTTGCCGCTACATGCGCCTGACCCCTGCCCAGGCGATCGTGGCTGCTACCATCAATGCTGCCGCAGCCATCAGCCGCGCTGATACCATTGGTTCCCTCGAACCCGGCAAACAGGCTGACCTGCTCATCCTCGACGTCTCCGATTACCGCCATTTGGGTTATCGCTTTGGCACCAACCTGGTACAGACGGTAATCAAGCGTGGGGAAGTGTATAAAATTCATTAGCTGTAGGATGGGCATCGTCCGGCATGCAATTAATCCGTGGTAAATTTTTATTTACAGACCCCAACTCCAAGTGTCATTGCGAACCCGGCGGTCTTTGCCGGGTGAAGCAATCTTCACCATGTTAGGAGAGGATGATTTCTGTGAAAAACTTGATTTGTAATAATATTCCTATTGGATGGTATCGTCCGGTACGTTATCCTCCACCATTTTTTTACGAAACTCAAAACTAGAAATCAGGTGACCCATGTCCGCTACCCCGATCAAGCTCAGCCCTTCTGACCTGACTTTCCTGTGGGATGAGTGCCCGCGCTGTTTCTACCTTAAATATCTCCACGGCATCAACCGGCCGGCCGCCCCTTTCCCTTCTATCTTTGGCGCAATCGACCGCCTGATGAAAGCCCAATTCGCCGGCCACACCGCCTCCGACATTGACCCTTCCTTGCCACCCGGCACAATCACCATTTCCGAGAAATGGGTCGAGTCGCTTCCCATCAGCCTGCCTGGTCATGACCTCTCCTGCTTCCTGAGAGGCAAGATTGACGCCATGATTGGCTTCGACGATGGCTCCTTTGGCGTGGTGGATTTCAAGACCTCCGAGCCCAAAACCGCCCAAATCCCCTTCTACAGCCGCCAGCTACACGCCTACGCCTATGCCCTGCAACATCCCGCCCCTAACAGGCTTAGCTGTAGCCCCATCTCGAGGCTAGGCTTGTACGTTGAAACCCCCCATGCCACGCTGGCTGCCACCACCAGCGAAATTTCATTCCATTTCCGTTCCACCTGGTTGGAAGTCCCATTGGACATGAGTGGCTTTTTAGATTTCATAAATAAAGTGCTGACACTCCTCGCACTTCCCGAGCCTCCTCCCGCCGGTGAGGAATGTGGTTATTGCCACTATCGCCAGCACGCCCGTGAGCACGGGATGTAAACTAACCAAAACAACAAATCCAGGAATGCTCCTGGATTTGTTTTGATTACCTATCCTTCGTGTACTTTGTGATCTTAGTGGTTAATTTTTCCACCTACGGTGGAGGTAGGAAGTTCCACGGGTTCACCTTGCCGTAGCTCTCGTTCAGCATCTCGAAGTGCAGATGCGGACCGGATGAATTGCCCGTGCTTCCAAAAGCGCCAATCACATCCCCCTGGTAAACGCTATACCCACAGCCTACATTAAAGCTACTAAGATGTGCATATAAAGTTTGCCAGCCACCATCGTGATCGATGACGACCACATTGCCATAACCCCAGTCATTCCAGCCTGCGTATACCACCACGCCATTATCCGCCGCATAGACCGGGTCTCCCAGCGCACCGCGAATGTCGATTCCAAAGTGGTTTGTGGATGGGGAATACTCATACCCCGACAGCGTGTGGTTGTTGGCCGGCCAGATAAATGCTCCGGTGCCTACTGCACCAACCGCGATCGTTCCGCATGAACCTGGACCCAAGATCTTCGCCACTCCGGGGTTATTGCGCGAGATACGCGGAGCGCTCCATGTGACAAATTCACGGTGACCTCCCGGTACGAACAACATCGTGCTAGGCTCAATATTGGGATGGGAGTACTCACCCAGGGTGACGGGGTCAATATGGTTACCAGGCCAGTTAACGATCACATCCGGTGTAACATCATAGCCATGTGCCACACCATTCAACCCTTCCCCTGCCGACCAGCGGTGATATGTGCCATCCATCGGCATGATATTGAGAACCACTCCTGGTTGAAGCTTGTGCGGATCATCGGTCAGGGTGTAATAATTTCCCCACAGGATCGTTTCAGGTTTCAGACCAAACATCTCTGCAATACCAAAGATGGTATCACCTGTTTGCACGGTATAGGTGATGATTTCTGTCCGTGGGCGGGATGGAATTGTGGTATGGAGCAGTGCCAGGCGATAGATTCCGTACCTATACGCAGAGCTATCCACAGCGAAGACCGGCATGATCGCTGGAATGGCTGTTGGGGTCGGTGTGGGTGCTTCAGCAGCCAGGGCAGCCTCACTTGGGGGACTGATCGGGGTTTGTTGAAAACGCAGGTAAAACAGGCGCATCCCCACCACTGCCAATAATATCAGGGCTATGGTCAGTAACGCGGTCCCCAGGCGGTATACAGTCCCACCCAGACCTGCATGAGATAGCCTTTCCCAGATTAGCAATAGCCGGCTTTCATTGGTTGGTTTACCCCCAGAAGGTGTCTGTTCGGATTCCCTCAGCTGTTCTTCATTAGAAGGGAATTCGTCGAGATATGGATCATTTGACATGGTGATTGTTCCGAGAGCATCTCCATTGGAAATTTTAATATTTATCCCAAAGCATCAAACCCTTTGGTCGATTTGCATCATAACATCCCATGGTGCATGCGTCAAGCCATCCGGATTATGGCATTAAGGCTGGTTGACCTGGTCTATGGCGGCCTGAGCTGCGCTTTGAGGATCACTCTGGGCTTTGAGCACATCAACAACCGCCTGCTCCAAAGCTGGTCCGACGCTGGATATCAGGTCTGCCGGGGGCATAAGCTGGGCGGAATACGAGATCTGCTCAATCTTCTGGCGCAGGTCTCCATCCTGCCAGCCTTGCAGGGCGTCCACTCGGGGTGGCAGGTAACCTGCGGCATCGGTGTAAGTCGCTAAAAAATCCTTATCGACCAGAAATTCAGCCAGCGAAACGCTTAATGCCCTGCGTTCAGTGTCTTGCCCAGCCAATGCCCAACTCCAGCCTGTAGCCAGGGTGAAGGGGGGTCCCTCCGGGGTGGGCAGGGGGGCAAAAGACAGGTCAGTTGGTTCTTTGAGTTGATGCTGTAAATAGGTAGATACCCATGTGACAGCCATGGGGAATTGTTCTCCCCCCGTAAAGGCTTCCCATACCTGTGCGTCGTTTGAATACTGGGTTATCCAGTATGGCATCAAACCAGCCTGACTGGCACGCTGGTAAATTTCAAGGATATTTGTCAGCGTGTCTTTATCCAGTGAGGGACGTCCCTCAGCGTCCTGCAGGCTCTCCCCAGTTGCCAGGTAATTACTAAGGGTAAAGAGCGCTTGCGGATCAGTCGCCGGGAATAGCAAAACCTCACCCAATGAAATGGATGCCTCCAGGCTGTTGGGTGGTTTTCCAATGATGGATGGATGGTATGCCATGACCATCGCATCTCCAACGAAAGGCATTCCATAAGTACTGCTTTTCAGGTGAGCAAGTTGCCTGGCATACTCAAACCACACTGGGTCATCCACCAGGCTAGACAAACCGTCGTATGGATAGAGTAACCCCTTTAGTGCCGCTGATTCGAGCAAGGGTCGAGGCAGGAGAACCAGGTCAGGCAAAGCTAAAGGAGCAGCCGCGTTGGCGGCAGCTAATGCGTCCAATAATCCACCCGGTCCATCCAGAGCTTTTACCCTCACCTCCAGCCCAACTCCGGGATGCTCAGTTACGAACTCATCCAGACGGGCTTTTAAAAGCAGGCTGTCAGGGCTATTTCCTGCTGGGTCGAATTCAGGTGGCAGCCAGATTTGTAAGATCGCCCCCTCGGCCGTTTGAGGGGTATTAACTACCTCCCCACCTGTGTTGGGAGATAATACCTGCTCAGCCAGTGGAGTCCCAGGGATTGCCGTCGCAAGAGTTCCCCCAGGAGTGAAAGTGCTAACCGATTGGTCACTTCCAGGCTGGAATGGAAGGCTGGTACACCCCATCTGGGTAAGCAAGCATAACAATATCGCAAATTTTAGATAACGGGCAATCATCAACGGAATTTGCTGTTCCTAAAGCTTTACCGGCTGGCTGACCAGCTCAACCAAAAGTTGGACTGCCTGCTGTACATCGTTGTAATCCACCATCTCGGATGGTGAGTGAATATAGCGAGTCGGAATGGAGAGGCACCCAGCCGGGACGCCTGCCCTTGTTAGCTGCATGGCGCGTGCATCCGTGGTGCCTCCTTCCAGTATTTCCATCTGGTAAGGTAAACCTAGCTTCTCTGCCCCACGTATCATCCAATCCACCACCCGCCTGTCTGCCAGCATGCCTCCATCTCGTACTTTGATGGCCGGGCCTTTCCCTAAACTGACTTCCATGCGCACCTTGGTACGGCGGGGAGTATCACCGCTTCCAGTCACATCCACTGAAAGCCCCAGATCAGGGTCGATCCCAAAGGCAGCGGTAGTTGCACCACGCAAACCCACCTCTTCTTGCGTGCTGAACACAAAGAATAACTGGTGAGGGGTATCTTTGATCTGGCGTAGAGTTTCAACCAGCACAGCTGCCCCGATCCGGTCGTCCATCGATTTTGCCACCAGGCGCTCGCCCAGGTCAAGGAAAGGACGTTCGAAGACCGCTACATCCCCAACCTTCACCGGAGCGTCCTGGTTACCAGACAAACCCAAATCAATATATAGCTGCTCAAATGTGGGAACTTTGGTCATATCATCCAACGGTTCCATAAAAATCACACCTGAGGTGCCATTCAGGAAACGCACCCGACCACTTACACAGGTGTATGGGCGTACACCTCCGAGAGTGGTGAAACGGACGAAACCTTTCTCATCCACTTGTGTGACCATGACGCCAATTTCGTCAATATGCGCTGCCAGCATAATCTTGATGCCGTCAGCTCCGCCCTTCCCTTTAAGCCCAATCAGGTTGCCCAGGGCATCCACCTGCAGTTCGTCAGCATACGGCTCGATCTCCGCCCGTATCACGGAACGGATTTGGGCTTCATAACCTGAAGGACCCGGGGTTTCAACCAATTTTTGGATCAGAGATTTCATACAAGCTCCTATGTATATCCTTATACAATTCTCGTGTTGGATGGACACATGCTTTGATCAGGTACCTTTCACTCATCTCTCGCCCTCTATGATCTTTGGGGTGAGATAAAACAAGGCAGTCGCTACCAGATCCATCGTATGCTGCCAATCAGACATGCGTACAATGGCTGCGGGGCTATGGTGGTATCGCCCCGGCACCGAGACTGAAACGCTCGGGACCCCTATCCGCTGTTTATGGATAACTCCGGCATCTGTCCCTCCGCCCCCGGGCTGTCGAATCTGATATGGAATCCCATGCGCCTCGGCTATTTCAATCAGGTAGCGTACCAGGCGCGGGTCATAAAGGGTGCCGGAATCAGCTACGTAAATAGCCGGACCCGCACCCAGCCGTGAATTATAGCGGACGTTCTCGTCAATATCCCAGACCGGTAGGTCATAAGCCGGAGTGGAATCCAATATGATGGCCATATCAGGGTTAAAGCTGAAGGCTGCCACCCGTGCCCCTCGCGATGAAATCTCTTCTTGGACAGTGAAAGCGGCTTGCAATTCAATCTGTGGAGGTGCATGTTTGACCAGCTCTATTAATGTCGCCACCCCAAGACGGTTATCCAATGCCTTGCCACGTAGACTGGGTCCTTGCTGAATGAACGCTGTCGCAAATGTTGCCCTGTCTCCTACTTTAACCTTGCCTGAAACGGGACCAACGTCGATCCGTAAGTCATCCAAACCGACTGGTCTCTTATGCTCATCAGAATTACCGAGATGCAGGGGCTTGATACCGATCACACCGGGAATATGGCCCTTACCCACCCAGATAGCTTTGGCAGGCAAATCTGAGGTTGAAACCCCACCCACCGTATCAAATCGATAAATGCCATCTCCGACATCATAAGTGAGCATCAACCCAACTTCGTCCATATGGGCTGCCAGCATAACCCGCAAAGGGCGCTCTCCAGAGCCATGCTTGCTGACCAATACATTTCCCAATGCATCCACCTTCACTTCGTCTGCGTGGGGACGCACCTCTTCTAAGACAATTTTTCGCACCTCTCCTTCATCACCGGATACTGCGCAGGCATTCGAGAGGCGCTCCAGGAGTTTGAGTTGTTCATCCCCGATCTGTGGGAGGTGAATTTCTTCAGTCAAAATCGCCATGATCAATCCTCCCAGGTTAGTTTATCCATAAAATTTTCATCCAATTGGGCAATAAATTCCGCCGCTAATCGCCCGGCGCGGGTTATATCTTTAAGTGCGATCATCTCCACGGGTGTATGCATATAGCGTAGTGGGATACCGATCACTAAATTGGGGATACCCTCTGCCACGATCAGCATCGCATCAGAATCCGTGGCTGAATAGCTTGGTGCGGGTTCTACGGACAAGGGAATTTCAAGCTGCTCAGCCAATCTATTTATTGTTTTATACAGGAAGGGATGAACAATCGATCCCCACATCAATGTGGGTCCTTTACCCATTGGGAAGGTCAGGTGGCTGGGGCTGATGGGATCACTTCCGAAGGTCACATCCAGAGAAACAGCCAGGCTGGGGTGTAACTGAAATGCTGAAGTCAGTGCACCTGCATATGTGATTTCTTCCTGGACGGTAGCCACTGCCCACACATCCCAAATATGTGGTCGGGAGTGTAATATTTCCAGACAGTGGGTCAGGGAGGCAATCGCTGCTCGGTCGTCCAATGTGTGACCAACCAAGGTTTCCCCAGCGGTTTCGGTGGGCGGTTGGGCAAATGAAATGGTATCCCCTACCCGCACCAAACTTATCACCTCTTCTGGTAACAAACCAACATCCACCAGAAGGTATTCCAATTGCACAACGGTACTTTGCACGCTGGAAGGTAGCAACCTTGCTGGTACCGGCACGATCATACCAGGCAGATCCCGGCGTCCATGTACAGTCACCATCTGACCAGGTAAGACACGCGTGTCAATTCCTCCAATGGGTGTGACTCTCAGGAATCCATCGATAATCGCATTCACCATTAAGCCAATGGCGTCCATGTGTGCAGCCAGCAGGATGCTCGGTCGAGGCTCTGGTCCTGTCCCCTGCTGAAAACCATGTAGGCTGCCCAATCGACTAACGCTCAGTTTATCGGTGATTGGTTCCCAGGCTTTCTCGATCAGCGGACGGACACCCGATTCGTAACCGGAAATGCCTGGTGCAGAAATTAATTCTTTTAGGAATGTCAGGAGTTCTGTCATATTTTATTCAATGATAACATCAATATTCATGGGCTTATCGGCCTACGGGGTCGGTCTGGGCACCCCGATTGTGGTGGTTAGGGTTGGGGTAAACGAGGGCTCCATGGTGGGAGTTGGGGTAAATGTCGGCTCAAAAGTAGGCGTCGGTGTGCTGGTTAATGTAGGCAGAGGAGTGTAAGTCGGAGAAGGGATGGGTGTACTCGTGAAGGTGGGCGGTGGTATGAATGGGGTATTGGTTGGTGTTGGTGTGATACTTGTGGTAGGTGTTTGAGTAATAGTCGGGGTGTTGGTAATCGTCGCTGTAAGGGTCGAGGTTTGGCTTGGGGTTGAAGAACCCGTGGGAGCCGGTAATGTGTAGGTGGTTGTGGATGTTAAAGTGTTAAAAACCACTGCTGTCAAGGATGGTGTCACCGTGGGTGTAACGGCGGCTTCTCTGATCCTGCTGGGTGCAAGGAGAAAGGCTATCAACCCGGCACAATAACAAGGGATGGTAACAAGAATAACTGCAATTAATATTTTGCGCAAACGGGAGCGGGCGAATGGATCAGAAGTCATTAATGGGTCCTGATGCGGGTAGATGATAACACCAAGTGAAAAAAATGGCAATCAGAGCATCCGGCGAAGAGCGCCCGTGACGGTTCCTGCGGTACAATGGTGGGATGCATTGGATTTACCTCTCTCCCCACTTTGATGATGTTGCCCTTTCATGTGGTGGGCTCGTATGGGAACAGGTACAAGCTGGCAAGGCTGTCAGCATCTGGACGGTATGTGCAGGCAGCGCCTCTGTTGGAGACCTCTCACCTTTTGCAAAAGAGTTGCATATGCGTTGGGAGGTAGATGAAAACGCAACTGCACAACGTAGAATTGAAGATCTTAATTCCTGCCGCCGAATGGGAGCGACCTGGCGGTATTTCGCCATCCCCGATTGTATATATCGCCGTAATCCCCATACAGGCGAGTTTATGTATGCATCCGAAATATCATTAAGTGGACCTCTCCAGCCGGCAGATACATTGACTATTATGGCACTGCAAGAAGAAATGAAGAATTTCTTTCCCACTGATACTGTTTTGATAAGCCCATTGGGGCTGGGAAACCATGTGGATCACCAACTTACCCGCCTCGCAGCGGAAGGGTTGGACTATATAACATGGTATTATGCTGACTACCCCTATGTGCTGCGTAGTAGGGAAAAATTGGAGAGTATGCAGCAGGAAGGGTGGTTAAGCCAGGTCTTCCCTATCTCGCTGGATGGATTAACCGCCTGGCAAGACTCAATTGTTGCCCATGGCTCCCAGATCAGCACCTTCTGGAAGGGAGAGCTTGAGATGCGGCTGGCTGTGAGTGATTACCTCGAGCAGAATAAGGGCCTCCTGTTGTGGAGAAAGCCAGTTCCATGATCAAAGGGGCATAGACCATCCTGACCTTGTTAATTAAGCCTATAATTGAAGGCTGGTATTAAATCAGGTAACCATACATATGATTCGTCTTGCGTTTCCATGCGTTATATGCTAAAATCACGAAACGCGGTAGTCGGGAAATCAAG
>Ga0315283_10003932_pt1 | contig 12797 bp, 10 predicted proteins | sample YL17G09_0_MG_FD_204541 | JGI IMG/M metagenome (GOLD analysis project Ga0315283, IMG submission 204541) | Sediment microbial communities from Yellowstone Lake, YNP, Wyoming, USA - YL17G09_0 | ecosystem: Environmental > Aquatic > Freshwater > Lake > Sediment | place: USA: Wyoming | collected...
GACGGAGTCGCGCCGCAACAATGTTCCAGAGATGGGCCCGGCAACGAACGCCAAGGCCGGCTCGGCCGCCTCGGCCGGCGGCTTCAACCGGCGTTCGTCGCGCACCATCCTGGCCGGCGTTGCGTTCCTTGTGGTCGCCGCGATCTGCTTGGCGTGGTTCACCTTGCGCACGCCGAGCACGAGCGAGCACGCTCCCGCTGCCGCGGCGAGTGCAAAGCGGGTTGCCGAGCCCGACGTGCCGCCTCCGCCGGCACCGAACGCGGCCGTGGTGCCTGCGGGCTCGAGCGACGAGCTGCTGGAAAAGGCGCACATCGCGCTCGGCGCCCGTCACTACACCGATCCCGAAAGCGACAATGCCCTCGCCTACTTCCGCGCCGTGCTCGCGCAGGATCCTGCGAATGACGAAGCCCGGGAAGGCCTGCAGCGCATCGGCGCCCTGCTCGACGAGCGGCTGCAGTCGGAACTCGGGCAGCGAAAGTTCACCGATGCCGCGGGCACGCTCGCCGACCTCAGGTTGATCCGCCCGGGTGATCCGGGACTGGCGCAGATCGACGCCAGGCTGGCCGAGATGCAGATTACGGCAGCCATCGACGCCGGGAACATCGAGCGAGCAAGCCAGTTGCTGCTGCAGGCTTCGCAGCTCCGCACGCTGCCCGAGCCGGTCGCCGCGCGCTTGCGCAACGAGATCGGCCGCCGGCAGGGAGATACGCGTGCGCAGGTGCTGGCGCAGCTCGTCACGACGCGAATCCGCGAAGGAAAACTGCTGGACCCGGCCACCGACAGCGCGAAGTTCCATCTCGCGCAACTGCGCAATGTCCCGTCTGACCCGAGGGGACTGGCCGACGCCGCGACCGCGGAGCTGCAGGAGGCCTACTTGCTGAAGATTCGCGACGCCGCCGCACAGTCGGACCGCGAGGGCCTCGATCGCTGGCTGGCGGAAGCGCGCGCCCTCGGCGTCAGCCCCACCCGGCTCGCCGACGCCGTGCGAACCGCGCCGCCGACACCCGCGGTGCAGCCGGCCATCCCGCAGTCCGAGCGACTCGCGCAACTGGTCCAGGATCGCATCAACGACGGTCGCCTGCTCGAACCGTATCAAGACAGCGCCATTGCCTACCTCAATGCGCTGCGTGTCGAGGATCCGTCCGGGAGCGCAGTCACGGCAGGCACTCGCGCCTTGTCCAACGCGTTGCTCAACCGCGGGCGACAATCGCTGGTTGACCGCAATCTCGACGCAGCGCAGGCGGACGCCACCGCGGCCGGGCGGCTCGGCCTGAACACGGCGGAGGTGGATGCCGTCGAGCGCGCGATCAGTGCTGCGCGCGCGGCCTCTACGACGAGGTCGTTGCCGCCGGTGGAGATCAAGCGCACCCGGTACGTGCCGCCCGAGTACCCGGCGGATGCCCTGAAAAAAGGCATCCGTGGCGAGGTGCGGGTGCGCATCACCATCGCTGGCGATGGCAAGGTCAAGTCGGCGACGGTGATGAATTCGAACCCGGCCACCGTGTTCGACCGGGCCGCACTCGACGCGGTTCGACGGTGGCGTTTCGCGCCTCCTGCGGTCGACAACCCCGACACCGAGGCGACCGTCATGACCAATATCGTCTTCCGACCCGACGAAGCGAAAAGACCATGAGCAAAGCACAGCGCCCGCCACCAGGCGAGCAAGGCACCCTGACCGGACGCATCTCCGGGCGCCTGCGCGACCGGGCCGCGACCGTCGGCTTCATTGTCCTGCTCGTTGCATTCATCGGGCTGGTGCTGGTGCCGGGTTACCGTCTCTCCAGCCAGCTTTCGGCAGACACCGCGGCGCTCAAGCTTGCCAGCGAGAATCGCGGCCGACCGGCGTCGATCGCCGGTTCCCTCGCATCGATCCGCGACCGGCTCGCGTCAGGCGTCTATGTCGGACAGTCGGTCAAGGACCTTCGCGTCTCCGTGCAGGAATTCGATCGGGGACTGACGCAGCTCGGGCGTTCTGCGGCCGCCAATTCCACCGAACTGCGCCAGATCGAAAGCCTCTGGTCCGGTTACCGCAAGACGCTGGAACCTGTCGCGGGATTCGAAGGCCTGCCCTATCGTGACTCGGACTCGTCCGGCGCACAGCTCACCGACCTCGGGCGCCAGCTCCTGAAGGACACGCGCGGTGCCATCAAGGCCAGCCGCAGCAGCACCGATCCGTTGAATGCCGCGTTGTCGTCAGTCAGCTCGCGGCTGCAGCAGCAGGTCGTCACGGCGTCCGCCACCCTGCGCACGCTGATGATCACCGGCGTCGTCTTCGCCTGCCTGCTGGTGGCGCTGCTCGCGTACTTTCAGTGGCTGAAGGCCCGCCACGAGCGGATGGCGGTCGAGGCGCAGAACCAGACGCGCGACATCCTGAGCACGGTCAAGGACGGGCTGTTCCTGATCGACGCCGACTTCCGCATCGGCAAGACGCATTCCGCCTCGCTGTCCGCTCTCTTCCGCCGCGACGACTTCAGCGACATGACGCTCGAGGAGCTGCTGCGCGGCACGGTGACGGAGAGGACGCTGGCCACGGCGACCAAGTACGTCAAGCTGCTCTGGGGCGAGCGCGCCAACGAAAACCTGATCCGAAGCATCAACCCGCTGGCAGAAGTCGAGGTCCATGTCGATCGCGGGGACGGCGGCCGCGACCTGCGGTATCTCGAGTTCGATTTCCACCGCGTGAAGGGCGACCAGGGGGTGCACCACGTCCTGGTCTCCGTCAACGACGTGACATCCAGGGTCCTGATGGCTCGCGAGCTGAAGGCGTCCCAGGCCAATGCCCAGGCGCAGATGGACACGCTGCTCGGGCTGCTGCAGGTCGACCCGCAGCAACTGGTGTCGTTCCTCGACGACACGGGTGCGGCGCTTTCCCAGGTCAACAATGTCCTCAAGGTCCCGGCGCGCGACGACGGAGATTTTCGCGCCAAGATCGACCAGTTGTTCCGCGAAATGCACCGTATCAAGGGCGAGGCCGCGACGCTCGGCCTGGGTTCGTTCGAGGGCCGCGCGCACTCGTTCGAGGACCTGCTGAAGGAATTACGCGATCGCCCGCAGTTGTCCGGCAATGACTTCCTGCCGCTCGTCGTCAGCCTCGACGAGATCCTCGGCCATCTGCAATCGATCCGTGACCTGGTGGGCCGGGCCGACGCGCTGCGGGCGACGGCGCTGCTGACGGCCGCACCGCGCGCACCCGTCGCGACGGCGGCCGTCAAAGCGAACGACCAGGACCTGGCGCCGCCGCTGGACGCGCTGGCCCAGCGCATTGCCGCGGAGCTCGGCAAGAAGGTCCGGCTCGTCGCGTCGGGCCTCGACGCGGTGCCCGCCGAGATGCGCAGGACGGTGCGTGACGTCACGATCCAGCTCGTGCGCAACGCGGTGGTGCACGGCATCGAGGATGCCGCTGCACGGCGCGGAACCAACAAGGACGAGACCGGCGTGCTGCAGGTGCACTTCAAGTCCCGCGACCAGGGCTTCGAGCTGGTGTTCCATGACGACGGGCGCGGCATCGTCGCCGAGCGGCTGCGTGAAACGGCGGTGCGCCGTGGCATCCTGAGCGCACAGGAGGCTGAGCAGCTCGACACGAAGGCGAGCCTGGCCATGATATTCAAGCCCGGCTTCTCGACCCACGACGGCGACACACGGGACGCCGGACGCGGCGTGGGGCTCGACTTCGTACTGAAGGCGGTTCAAGCGGTCGGCGGCAGGATCAATGTCGCCACCACGCCCGGCAACTACACGCGCTTTTCCATCCTGCTGCCGGCACCAGTCAGGCAACACGGCGCCGTCGCCTGACGTCCTCCCCCTCAGGAAACCCTTCGATGGCAGCCAGCGCACGTTCCCTCTCGAGGCCACTCCGGTTACTCATCGTCGATGACTCCAACGTCATCCGCCGGCGAATCGAGCGCTGCCAGCAGATCGCCGACCTGCAGGTCGTCGGCATGGCGTCGAACGGCGTCGAGGCGGTCGAAGTCTTCCAACGGACCGACCCGGACATCGTCACGATGGACATCACGATGCCCCGGATGGACGGCATCGAGTGCGTCGAGCGGCTGGTCGCGATCAAGCCGGACATCCTGATCCTGGTCGTCTCCGCGCTCGCCGACAAGGCGACCGCCGTGGAAGCCATGGAGAGAGGCGCCAATGGTTTCCTGAGCAAGCCATTCTCGGACCGTCAGCTGAACGAAGCGCTGGAAGAACTGATCGCGGGCGCCTGAGACACCCATGCTCGAGGAACAGGACATCCGCGCGTTCGTGCATGGCACGACCCGTTATTTCGAGGTTGCGGCGCAGCAGGCGGCCTCCGTGGGCTCACCGTACCTCGTCACCAAGGGCGCGCCCGAGGCCCACGACTACAACGGCGTGATTGCGGTCTCGGGCCGTCGCAACGGCATCGTCTATTTCTCGGCGCCCCGCGGCATGCTGACCGTGCTGCTGATGAAGATGAACGAGAGCAACGTCTCGCACGAGTACCTGTGCGATGTGGTCGGCGAGGTGGCAAACACCATTGCCGGCAATGTGCGACGCGACCTGGGCAAGGACTTCGCAATTTCGGTGCCCACCGTCGTCTCCGGCGCAGGCAACGCGGTCGAACTGCCGGCCGGCATCCGGCCGGTCGTGATTCCGATCAACTGGCGCAGCCACGTGGCCAAACTGGTCGTCTGCCTCAGGTAGTCGGCGCCGCTCCCGATCACTCCCCGCTCACGGCCCGACCGCGCCGGTCCGGGCCGAGATGACGTAATTGGTCAATGTCGCGTCGCTGCCGCGCAGCCACACCGTCGCGGCATTTCCGCCGTTGAGCGCCACGTCGCCGAAATACGGATTCGTCGCCACGGTCTTCGTCAGCCACGCGGCCGTGCCCTCGCCCGTGCCTGCCGTGACCTTGCCGTCCCAGGCGACCGCATACAGTCCGCTCTCGCTGCCGACAGCCTGTGCGCTGCCGCTGATGAGGCCGATGTTCGTGAGCGCACCCCAGGTGCTGCCGGTCGTCGTCGTGACGCTCGCCCGCAGCTTGCCGGTCGTGTAGTCCACGCCGTAGATCATTGCGTGACCCGCGCTCGAGGCCGTCACGTAGATCGAGCTGCCCATGACCTCGAATTTCGTCACGCGACGCAACCTCGTCCACGCGGACGTCGGCGTCGAGGTCGCGACGTTCGCGCCGCCATAGCGGTTGTAGAGCACGAAGTAGCCATTGCCCGCCGCGTCCATGGCGACGTCGGTCGTGTATGTCTGCCCGGCCAGCGACGGAATCACCTGTGCCACGCGATTCCACACGCCGGTACTCGCGGAGCGGAACGACTGGTAGCCGGCCACCAGCAATCCTTGCCCGTTGCCATTCATCATGAAAGAAGGGTACGCGCCGGGCGTGCTCGTGAGCGGAATCGGCGCGCCCCAGTTGCCGAGCGGATCCTTGACGACGAACTCGACATCGTAAGCACTGTAGACGCCGTTCGGCCGGCGGGCGGCCATCGCGAACTGAACATTGCCGTCCTTGTCCACGCCCACGCCGGCGACGATGCCGTAGCCCACATCGGCCGGCACCACCGTGGCCGGACCCCACGCGCCATCATGGTAGACGGCGTAGTAAGGCAGGTCGCTCTCCGACCAGAACACGGTGACGTCGCCGGACGTTGCGACGACCGCACCGGCGTTTGCCGAATACAGCACCGGCGTCGCGTTCAACTGCTTCGCGGCCGCCCACCCGCCGTTCGCGCCAGGCGTATACACGGAGACGAACACGTCGCTGGTGCTGGTCGTGAGGCGTTGGTCCCAGACGGCGGCAGCGACGCCGGCCGCGTTGACGGCGCTCCTGACGTACACCGAGCCTTGCACCGGCTGGGCCAATTGCGACTCCGCCGACCAGGTCGACGTGGCCGCACCTGCCGGAAGCGAGCCCGTCACCGCCAGGACGACCACCACTGCGGCAACAAACGCGGAACGCGAATCCAATGCAAAGCGTCGAGCGATTCTCATGGGAGCTTCCTTCATCCAGACAAAGACGTCATCTGTTGGACGCCCGAAGCCCAAGAAATCAATCGCGGGAACGAACCGCCGACGTCTTCGAACAAAAGCGCCCCCACGGCTGGGGCCGCAAGATGGGTGTCCGGCACGCGCGTCAGCGTCTCCCGGCACACGTCGTCGCGGGCGAAGAACACAAGATCCGGTTCGCGAAGACGCTGATGGAGTGGCTCGCCAATGACCGAGCCTCCCGCGGCGGCCTCTTCCTTTACCCCGCGCGATTGATTTGGTCGAGTCGAGACTTCCAACGCTGCAGTTGGGCAGAGCCCGCCCGCGAGTTCGCCCTCCTGACCCGGAACCATGACGCCCGGGTCGGGTCCAACTGCAGGCTCACTGGCGGAGTTCTCGATGACAGACAGCAAGTATTCGGCTGCATTCGCCGGACCGACACCGGACGAAGCCGCGGCCCTGTGGTCCTCGCACCAGCAGGCCCTGACGGTCGGGCGCCTGATCGAGCGCCATCATGCGCAGCTGCGCGCGCTGGTTGCAACGGATCCCAGCGGCGGAGACCCGACCCGGCGGAACGCCGACGCCGTGAGTTCCTATCGCGAGGATCTCGGCAAGATCCTCGACATCCTCGCCGCTTTGGACGCCAAACTCGGGGTGCTGGACGCGAATATTTCACTGGCGCCGCTCTGAAGAATTCGCGGGTCAGTCCTGAGGTTCCCGGACCAGGCGATAGATCCCGAACTTGCCGACGGCCACCAGTCGCTCGCGTGCCGCCGGCGCCAGAGCAGCCAGGTCCCGCTTGCGCAGCGCGACGAAATCGGCGGTGTCGTCCTGCAACAGCGGCTGCAGCGCAGCGTCGTCGCGGACGAGGACGGCCTTGCCACGTGTATAGAACGCCGCAGAATCCGGCACTCGATCCACATAGATGAGGCGCTGACCGACGTCCGCGCGCTTGGCCTCGTAGGCCTGCACCATCGCTCGATTCGACAGCTCCGTGTCGAACTGCGACCTCATCGCGAAGATCACGCCGACGAATCCGATGGACAACACGACGGCCGTCGCGATCACGTGCCGGACGGGCGCGCGTAGCCCCCGCGAATCCGCGGCGTGCGTGCGCCAGAGCGTCGCCAGCAACAGCGCGAAGGCCGGGATCCCGGGCAACACGTACGTGGCCAGGATGTTCCCCGACAGCATGAAGAACAGCATCGGGGCGATGGTCCAGAGGACCAGGTAGCACTGCCAGCGATCGCGAACCAGCGTCACCAGCGCAGCACGTCGCAACTTGGCGGCGCGGGCCAGCCAGCCGATCGCGAGCAGGGACCAGGGCAGCGCGGCGGCGATCCAGAACAGCCAGATCATCCCGCGCGGGCGGGCGTGGGCCGTGCCGTAGAGATCGCCCTTCCATCCCGACTGCACGAAGCGCTTGAAATGTTCGCCGACGATGAAGTAATCGAGAAATCCTGGCGTCGCGCGCTCGGCGGCCAGGTACCAAGGCAGCGCGAGAACGGCGGTCAGAAGTGTCCCAGTGACCCACGGCAAGCGACTCCAGACCGCGCGCCACGATTTCGTCCAGAGGGTCCAGCCGCCCACTGGGACGAACGTCAGGACGAGCCCGACGGGTCCCTTGGCCAGCAGCCCACACGCGAGGCCCACGAAGAATGCGTAGCCGGCAACGCGACGGCTCTTGGGCGCTCCTTCCACCGCGATCCAGAAACCCGCCATCGAGAGCGTCGTGCCGAGCGCAAGGGACTCGTCCGTCATCACGGCGCCGCCCGCGATGACGACGAGGACGGTCGTGGCAAACAGGGCGGCCGAAAGCAGCGCGGCATCCCGTCCGGATCGCGCGCGACCGACCACGTATACGATCGAGCCGCATCCGATCATCAACAGCAGGGACGGCAGGCGCGCCGCCCATTCATTGACACCAAAGACCGTCATCGACGCGGCCGAAAGCCACGTCGACAGCGGCGGCTTGCCCCAGAACGGTACTCCGTACGCAATCTGCGGCGTGAGCCAGTTGCCGGTCTCCACCATCTTGCGGGCGATCTCGGCGTACCGCGATTCCGTGGTATCCATCACCGGATACAACATCAGGCTGATGCATCGCATCGCCGCCAGCAGTGCAATGGCGATCCACAGTCCCCGTCGCTCGCCGGGCGTCAGCGTGACGTCCATGGGTCCACGGCGGCGGCAGGCGGCTGCGGGGACTGCGTCGACGGCAAACACCGCTGGACCAGGTACAGCGGGCGCGACTTGACTTCGATGAACATTCTCGCGAGATACTCCCCGATGATGCCGAGCGCCATCAACTGCAGGCCGCCCAGGAACAGCACGACGACCAGCAGCGTCGGATAGCCGCGAACCGGCTCGCCAAACAGCAGCGTCTTGCCGATGACGAACACGCCATAGGCGAATGCGGAGATGGCGGTCGCGATGCCCACGTAACTGGCCACCTTGAGCGGCCCGACGGAGAACGAAGTGATGCCTTCGAGCGCGAAGTTCCAGAGCTCCCAGTAATTCCATTTGCTGTCGCCTGCGTAGCGCCCGTCACGATCGTAGACGATCTCGGCCGAAGGAAATCCGATGGAGGCGAAAAGACCCTTCATGAACCGGGTCCGCTCCGGGAAGAGCGACAACGCATGCACCGCGCGGCGCGACAACAGTCTGAAATCGCCGACGTCCGCCGGAATCTCGATTTCGCCGATGCGCCCGATCGCGCGATAAAAGGCGCTCGCGGTGGCCTTCTTGAACCAGCTCTCATTGGCGCGGCTGGCGCGGCGCATGCTCACGATGTCGTGGCCGGCCTCCCATGCACGCACCATGTCCGGGATGAGTTCCGGCGGGTCCTGCAGGTCAGCGTCGATGACGATGACGGCGTCGCCACGGCTGTAGTCCAGACCAGCGCTCAGCGCGACCTCTTTGCCGAAATTGCGCGAGAGATCGACGATCTGGACGCGGGCATCGGCCGCGTGCAGTTGCACGAGCCGGGCCATGCTGTCGTCGCGGCTGCCGTCGTTGACATAAACGACCTCGGCGCCGAAATCGGCGCCGAGCCGATCCAGCACAGCGCCCAGCCGCGCGTGGAATTGCGCCAGCCCAGCCTCCTCGTTGTACACCGGCACCACGACGGACAACCATTGGCGGGCGGGACGGGGCTCGAGTGGCGTCAGAACGTCCATGACCGATTCACGAAGAAAGCGCAAAGGAAGACGACGCCGGTCGCGACGACCTGCGCCGCCAGGTAGTGCGCTCCGACGATGCGGAGCATCGCGCTCATGACGAGCGCATTCATGAGCAGCCCGCCGAGCGCGACGGCCGCGAAGCGCGGCAAGGCATGCCCGTGATGTCGGGAGCTGTCGAACGTCCAGCGGTGGTTCAGCTTGTAATTGACGATTGCGCCGGCGACGGCGCCGAGCGTAGAGGCGGCAACCGCCGGAACCCGGACGAACTGCACCAGCGCGACGAGAATCACGAACTGGAGTGCGGTACCGACGGAACCGGCCACTCCGTAACGCAGGAATTGCGGCGTCATTACCGCAGAATACCCGGTCGGCAGGCCGATCGCCCGATAAAGGCATCTGTCAAGCGACTGCCGGATTCGAGCAGGGTTTTCCGCATACGAAATCACCGGCCCGATTTTCGCAAAAAAAAACGCCCCCATGGTGGGGGCGCAAGATGGGTGTCGAGCACGCGGGTTGAAGCGCCTCGATGCGCACGCGTCCGGACTCCGGGGGTAAGGTCGCCCGAACATGCGCACACCACTCCCCTTGGACGTCGCCAGCCGGCAAAATCAATCGCACGGGTCGATTTGCGCCCGCCCGACCCGGGGCGGAAAATGGCAGTGCACGGCCATTCTGGGGCCACTGCCCCCGGAGCCGCGGCCCGAGGAGCGCCCGATGAAGCCTCACCGCATTGTCCTGACCGCATCCCTGCTCTGCGCCGCCCTGGTCGCGGCACCCACGATGGCCGTTGCCGCCGTCGATCCGTATCCGAACGGTTGCGTCAGCTGTCACGTCATCGACAAGGCCAAGGGCGTCGACCATCGGCTGAGCGTCGCGCTGGCGAAATGGACCGGCGGCAAGATCGACGCCGGCCTGCTGGCAAGAGCCAAGGCCAGCGCGCCTGCCGGACTCACGCTGAAAGGCAAGCATCCGTCCGCCGAGGACTCGCTCGAGGACGTGCCGTCGGGTTGCCTGGACTGCCACGGCGTCGACTCGAAGAAGGCGCCGCCGTTCTCCCGCCTGATCCACCTGGTGCACTTGACGGGCGGCGCGAACAACACCTACGTCACGACGTACAAGAGCGACTGCATGAACTGCCACAAGCTCAGCACCCAGACCGGCGAATGGTCGATGCCGAGCGGGCCGGAGAAATAGCCGCCTATGCGGCGCGCGACAGACCGCCCAGGTAGCGCAGCACCTCGGCCGTGCCGGTCACGTCGGCGTAGCGACGTCCCACATCCGTGAGGTTGGCGCGGTGCGGCCCTTCGGCCGCATCGCCGCAGCACTCGTCGGGCACGAGCACCCGCAAGCCGTACGAGAACGCATCGACGATCGTGGCACGCACGCAGCCGCTCGTGGTGCAGCCCGTGACGATCACCGTATCCACGTTCTGCCTCACGAGGAAGGTGATGAGCGGCGTCTGGAAGAACATCGACGGCGCGTTCTTGCAGTAGGTGAAGTTCTGCTCGTGGTGGATCTTCGGATCCATCTCCGTGCACGGGTGCCCGTAGAAGAATTCGTCGCGGACCGCCTTGACCTTCCACAGCGGCATGTCGGCCAGGCTGCCGTACGCCGTGTAGCAGGCAGCCACGGGCACGCTGCGCGCCCGCGCCACCTGCAACAGTTCCGCCGTCCGATCACGGGCAGCATGGATCAGGGGCAGCCCGCCGAGCGGGTACTTCGGATCGGTAAAGGCCGTCTGGAAATCGACCACCAGCACGGCCGGCCTCGATCCCGGCTCGATGCGGGTCGAGCTGTACCCGACCTTCGTGTACTGATCCTGCCCTTCGCTGCCCATGACCGTCAGGCCGCCTTGCCGGCCTTCCTGGCCTTCACACGCTGCGAGAACGTCGGCTGGCGCGGCGCCTCGTGGCCCGTCTCGGCCTTGCAGCGGCCCTTCAGCTCGTCGATCGTCTCGAAGCCGCGGTCGAACAGCTTGACGTCGCCGCGCTCGGCCTTGAGCTTGGCGCGCAGCTTGTCGGTCGCCGCCACGTCGGCCTTGAGGTCATCCTTGATGACCACGCCGTAGTTAAGCGCACCCTTCTGCGTCACGAGACCGGCCTGCACGTCGAACACGACGCGCTCGATCTCACGCTCGAACGGGTCGCCGCAACCGCCGCCGCCCCAAGTGTCGGACATCAGCAGGTCGCCCGCCTCCACCTTGATGTGGTCCATCTTGGACGGCAGGTTCTCGATCGTGCCGTCCTTGCGCACCATGGTCTTTTTGCTGCGCGCGCCCGGCAGGCCGCCGTTCACGCCCCACGGGTAGGTGAGCCAGCGATCGTCGTGGATCGAGATCTCACCCGGCTCGAGGAAGCGATAGCCGATCCTGAGGCCGTTGCCGCCGCGATTCTTGCCGGCGCCGCCGGTGTCCGCCAGCGTCTCGTAGATGTCGATGCGCAGCGGGAAGTAGCTCTCGAGGAACTCGTTCGGCACGTTGGTGAACGAGGGCCACAACGAGTGGCCATCCGGGCCGTCGCCGAACGGCTTGCCCGGGATGCCGCCGAACGTGATCTGGTAGAGCTGGTACCAGTCGCCGTTCTTGTCGTAGCCCGAGTACATGAAGTGCGGGCTGTCGGAGAAGCCGGCCGCGCACATGAACGCCGGGTTGCCCTGGCCGAGCAGGCCGCCGAGGATGTCGAAGATACGGCCGAGGGCGTGCGTGCGGCACGAGAGCGCGGCGGGCTTCAGCGGCTTCAGCAGCGTGCCCGGCGGGATGCGCACTTCCATCAGGTCGTAGAACCCGTCGTTGAACAGGATCTGCGGGTCGAACACCATGATCATGTAGACGCCGGCGAACATCTTGAACATCTCTTCGTTCAACAGGAAGTTGATCGAGGAGATCGACTGCGGGTCGGTGCCCGCGAAGTCGAAGATGCACAGATCGCCCTCGCGCCACATCGTGCAGGCGATCTTGTACGGCCCCATGTTCATGCCGTCGTCGCAGATGTAGTCCTCGAAGTACTGCTTCTTCTCCGGGACGGTCTGGCGGATCAGCTGTCGCATCGCGCGCTTGTTGCGCTCGAGCATGGCGTCCATCGCCGAGTAGAACACGTCGTCGCCGAAGCGCGTCGAGATCTCGGTGCAGCGGATGGCCGCGGTGCGCAGCGCCGCGACGATGGCGTTGAAGTCCGAGAAGTTCCAGGTCGGCAGGCGGCAGTTGTGCAGGATGACCTTGAGGATGTCCTCCTGCAGCACGCCGCCCTTGATGATCTTGATCGGCGGCACGCAGACGCCCTCCTCGTACACCGTGCGCGCGTCGGTCGGCAGCGAGCCTGGCACCTTGCCGCCCACGTCGGTCATGTGGCCGAACATGGCCGACCACGCGATGATGCGGCCGTCCTTGTAGATGGGCATCAGCATCAGCCAGTCGTTCTGGTGGCTGATCGCGCCGTTGACCGAGTACGGGTCGTTGGTGAGGAACACGTCGCCCTCTTCCACCGTGCCGTCGTACCCCTGCATGAAGCCCCAGATGAACGAGCCGAACTGGCCCACGACCATCTTGCCTTCGAGGTTGGCGATCATCGGGAACTCGTCGTGCTGCTCGCGGATGCCCGGCGACATCGCAGTGCGGAACAGCACGGTATCCATCTCGTAGCGGGCGTTGCGCAG
>Ga0315283_10003934_pt1 | contig 12796 bp, 12 predicted proteins | sample YL17G09_0_MG_FD_204541 | JGI IMG/M metagenome (GOLD analysis project Ga0315283, IMG submission 204541) | Sediment microbial communities from Yellowstone Lake, YNP, Wyoming, USA - YL17G09_0 | ecosystem: Environmental > Aquatic > Freshwater > Lake > Sediment | place: USA: Wyoming | collected...
GGATAATTTCGCGCGCATCTAACCAATGATTTGGAATATGCATTGATTCAAACGTAGCGGAAATAATCAGGGAAGAGAGCAATTCGCCCTGGCTTATAATGCTATCTTGCGTGCGGAGCGATAGTTCCCTGAGCAAAAACACGGCTTCGCAAATACTCTCAAGTTCCTTGCACTTTTCCTTCACCATGCTGGTGAGCGCGCGTTGTTTGTCCACAGGAAGCAATTCATTCACGACCTGAATGTGCCGGTTCCCGAAATCCTTTAACTTTTCTTTGTAAGAAAGGTCATATGTTGCCGCAAGTTGGCCGGCTTCGATCAGAATATCGGTTATGCCGCCCAGGGCAGAAACCACAATGATCGTTTTATCTTTCAGCAGAGCTTGCTGCGCAATGGATATTACTTTACGAATATTTTCGGCATTCGCAACGGAAGTGCCACCAAATTTTAATACCTGCATAATATGGATTTGCTAAGGAAAAGGAATAAAAAGTAATAGATAATCACTGATGTCCGATTTGGAAAAATAAAGCAGGGATTACTCCCGGAAGAATTCGCCCCATGTTGTAGTTTCGTTTTGGTTAAAAAAGCACAGAAAACACAAAAATACAGAATTCCTAAACCTTTACTATCTTCACAAAAAATTTCAGACAACATGAAATAGCCATCTCGTCATAAGGATGACGAGACGAACTGAAAATGAAATTATCTTCAATCATGGCGAACCTTTAGCTCACGAATACCTTTAAAAATAAACACGGAATGAGTAATTCCATGTGACCCGTAAAAAATAAATAATAACACATGAAAACATACATCGCACTATTGCTGCCGGCCATCCTGCTGGTATCCTGCAAACCCGCCAATCAGCAGACCGGGAAAGATGAAAAGAAAACAACGGATGAGATCACTGTGGTAAACAACGGTAACGTAAATTACAACACCTGGTTTGCTGCCAATACCATGCGTCTGGATTATTTCCACAGCGGTTCGTCCAAAGAAGAACATTTTGCTGCAGACCAGGTAGTGTCGGATGGCATCTGGCCGGGTAGCGCCACCACGTTGATCGACAAACTGGAACTGGGACTTTATTTTTATGAAGTAGTGGATAAGGAAAGTAAAGTTTTGCTTTATTCCAGAGGTTTTGCCAGTGTTTTTGGCGAATGGCAGACTACGCCCGAAGCCGATAGCGTGTGGGGCACTTTCCACGAATCTCTGCGTTTTCCATGGCCACTCAAACCGGTTATCATCATCCTGAAAAAGCGCGATGGCGATAATAAATTCCAGACGATCTGGACCACAAAAGTGGATCCTTCATCACGCCAGATAACCAATGCTGAAAAGCTGCATACCGAAAAAGTGGATGTGATTTTGGAGAATGGGCCTTCGCAGCAGAAAGTAGATCTTGTAATTTTAGGAGACGGCTATTCGAAATCAGAAATGGAGAAATTCCGCAAAGATGCAAAACAGCTGTCTGATGCCTTATTCAGCGCGGAACCATTTAAAACCCGTGCAGGCGATTTCAATGTTCGTGCCGTAGAAACACCTGCTGAAGCATCAGGTGTTTGCAAGCCTCATCACAATATCTACAAACGCACACCACTCTCGGTACATTACAGTAGTTTCGATTCGGAACGCTATGCATTAACCTACGATAACCGAACCGTTCGCGACGCAGCCTCAGCCGTTCCATACGACTTTATGGTAATCCTTATCAACGAGAAAACTTACGGCGGTGGCGGGATTTATAACCTTTATACTACAGTTTCGGCTGATAACAAATTTGCCGGATATATTATGATTCACGAGTTGGGACACCATATGGCAGCCCTGGCAGATGAATATTACACTTCGTCTGTGGCATATGAAAAACCGGACATCAAAGTGGAACCCTGGGAAACCAATATTACCGCCATGTTCGACAAGAATAACCTGAAATGGAAGGATCTTGTTGCAACCGGCATTCCGCTGCCTACCCCCTGGAACAAGGAAGCATTCGATAAATTCGGTTACAGGATCCAGCAGACACGCGACAGTATCCGAGCAGCTCAGTTGCCCGAAAATGTGATGGAGGATCTTTTTTCACGACAGATGGCCAAAGAAGATGACTTCTTTGCAAAGGAGAAATACAAGGACAATGTTGGCGCATTTGAAGGTGCCGGATATATCGCCAAAGGCCTGTACCGTTCGCAACTCGATTGCATCATGTATACACGTCATATGCGGTATTGCACTGTCTGCCAAAGGAGTTTGCAAGATGTGATGGACCAATATGCGAAATAGATAGCAGGAAAGTCATCAGGTAAAGATACTTTAATATCATAGTACAAATATCAAAGTGCAAAATGCAAATTTGGCGGCAACCTCTCATTTGATCTGACTTTCCGTTAACTGTGGATTGATGTTTATACTTTTTGTCAGACACTAAGTCCCGCCTCCAAGACAAACACTCTGTCCAAGATTCACATCTTTTGCATTTTGCATTTTACATTTTGCATTGATATTTATATTTCTGTTTGTCCAGGCTCAGAATAATGAAAGGAAGCCAATTCCCCATTCAAAACCGTTGTACAATTCTCATCACCTGACCAAGGTAGCCACCTCCGAAAAGGTTAACATGGACGAGCAGCGGATAGAGATTCAAAAGGTCAGTCCGGGTTTCCCAGCCACTGACAAGTGGGAAAGAGTGATTATATTCAGTATAAAATTCAGCTGGAAAGCCCCCGAAAAGTTTTGTCATGGCGATGTCCGATTCGCGGTGGCCATAATGTACTGCCGGGTCTATCAGGCAGGCTTTCCCGACATGGTTGGTTATAAAATTTCCACTCCACAGGTCGCCATGCAGCATAGCCGGAGGCCCGGCAGGAACGATTTCGGGCAGGTGAGTGTAAAGTCTTTCAAAATGACGTAACATTTCCGGCGGTATTTCACCATTATCACGCCCAAGTTTAATTTGTTTTTCGAGGCGTTCTTCCACAAAGAAACTATACCAGTCGCTGTGGCAGCGATTGCTCTGTGCGAGCGAGCCCATGTAATTATCATGATCGAGTCCAAAATTATCGCTTGTAATGCCATGAAGTTTGGCAAGCTTTTGAGCAAAGTCATCCCAGAAACGCGGAATTTTTGATCCCGGCCTGATAAGTTCCATTAAAAGGAAGGCATATTCCCCGGCTTCAGCATGTCCCAGGACTTCAGGAATGGCCAGAGTTTCTGTATTTCTCAGGATTTCCAGACCCCTTGCTTCGCTGGCGAACATAAGCGGAAAACGATTGGCAAAATTGTATTTAAGAAAGTAATTACCAGCGCTGGTGGAGATGCTGCAAGTTTCGTTTATCGACCCACCACCGATGGATGCAGCTGAAAAGCAATTGACAGGTTTTTCGAAAATGCCTGTAAGCAAGTCCGAAACCTGAATTCGAATAGCTTCCGGTAGTAGCATTTGACTGGTAAATTATTTACAGCGTGGTTAACAAATGGAAGGGTATGCCCGGTGTTACCAGGATTTAGAAATTAGAAATTAGAAATTCTCTAATCCGTTTTGCGTCCTGATCCTAAAACATAAAATGCTTATCCGGTGCAGACCTTCTCAATAGCTGGTCGAGCGCAAAGAGGAGACCAAGGGCTATTGAAACGAGAATAAAGACAGATCCATTTTTAAAACTACTGAAGAGTGCAGTAAAACCGCCCATCATGCGTGTTGCCGTATTGAGCAGGCCTGCAAATTGCTCGGGGCTTGCAACTCCGGTGGAAAAATCGAGGTCAAAAAATGTCCATGCGGGGAATATCATCAGCAAAATAGCAACAGCTGCGGCTCCGGCTATAAGGAACCAATATATATTGGCAATCCAGCTCTGCATAGGTGCGGCATCCATGAGCACCTTTTCCATAACCCGGCTGGTAAAATCGTCCGACGGTTTTTGAAGCTTTGTGTGCTTCACCATTCGCCGGATGAAATCTTCGTTGTGACTATCGTATGTTGTCATATTGTAGATTATTAAAGATTTTCCGTATCAAACAATCATTTCGCTTACTAAAGAACGGTGCAATTCGGCTGCAAGTTTTTTGCGGATTCGGAACAGTTTCACTTTTACATTCGATTTGGACAGGCCTGTTATTTCACTGATATCATCGATTGAATTGTCCTCCATATAGAACAATGTAACGATTGCACTCTCATCCTCGGGTAAACGGTCGATTGCCACGGATACACGTTTTTGCTGCTCTTCATCGCTCATTCGGTCGAGGTTTTCGTAAATGTCATCTTCAGTCAGGTTACCCATCGTTCTTTCATCTATCGGGCTAAAGTCCGGACGTTTTTTCCGGGTTCGCGAAATGGCTGTATTATAAACAATACGAAACAACCATGTCGAAAATTTGGCCTCGTGTTTAAAATTGACCAGGTTCTGGTAAGCTTTCAGGAATGCATCTTGCGCCACCTCTTCGGCGTCTTCCTGAATTCTCAGCACTTTAAAGGCTATGGAATATGCCATATCCTTATGCCGGTCCACCAGAGAGGAGTATGCCGAAACATCCCCCGAAAGCACCTTTTCAATGAAATAGTTGTCCTCGAACCTGTTCATGTGATTATATAGACGAAGAAGACTTATATAGGGTTACAAAGTAATAAAAAAAATCAATATAAATGTAACCGATATATATGCACTGCGTCAAAATTGCTGAACACACTGAAGTTTAACCTCAAAAAAAATCGATATGCAAACTGAAATCCTTGTTCCCTTGGGAGCTTTCGCAATGGTCTACGGAATTATTGCGCTGAGCATACGCAGAAAAGAACGTATGGCACTGCTTGATCATAAAATGGACGCCTCTGTTTTTGCACAGGAAAAGAATTGTTTTTCATCACTTAAATATGGATTGCTTTTCTTCTTTGTAGGCATCGGGTTGCTCATTGCCAATGGCCTTGTGTATTATGGCATTATGGACAGCGATGTAGCCTTTTTCTCTATGGCTTTCCTATTCGGAGGTATTGCGCTGATAGCCGACTTTTTTATCGAGCGGATGAAGAAGAACGAACAGAAAACGACCTGATCCATGGCGATAGCTGTAATAGCCGGGTAAGCCATGCTTGCCCGGCTATTACTATTTTGTGTTACTAAGAAAACTATTTAAGGACGGCAGTATATAATGTCTTGTAAATGGGGCCTTTGGGCGTGAGGACACTTTCGTAAAGTTGTACGGATCCAATTTTCTGCTTCAGGGAAAATACTTCGCGATAATCGCCAATCACCTGCTGAAAAAAAGCTTTATCCGAAATTTCCCTGATCCTGCCGAGCGTGAGATGAGGAACAAAGTTTTGCCTGTCGTAAGCAAAGCCGGCTTTTTCGAGTTCAGTCTTCAGTTGTGAAAAAAGTTTATTTAGCGCTGGATTTAATTCAGCGCCTAACCAGATCACTTTAGGATTGTAGCTGCTTCCGAAAATCCCGGTCCTGTCAAAACATATATCAAAAGATGGCACTCCCGCCGCCCCCTGCAGCATAGCTTCTTCAATTTCCTGAATCTTTTCTTCAATGGTTTCTCCAAAAAAATTGAGCGTAAGGTGTAAATTATGACTACTAACCCAGGTAATACGTTCGCGCTTAAGCGCAGCCTGCAATTTGCTCAAGGTATCGGTGAATGCTTTATCAGGATGCAATTCCATGGCTGCAAACAATCGTTTCATGGGCGGGATTTTTTAAGGAATTCAACAGATAATCCGCTACTGCGGATCTTAAAAATTATAATCTTTCGTAAAATTAGAAAATTTCCTACTTTTGCGCTCCCGGAATCTTTCAAAGAATTGCAGTTGCAACTCAGCATTAGTTCGGAAATGGGGCGTTAGCTCAGTTGGCTAGAGTGTTAGACTGGCAGTCTAAAGGTCATGGGTTCGACTCCCATACGCTCCACAAATTATAATCATTAAAGCCCATAAACGTTTGGTTTACGGGCTTATGTTTTTTCAGGAGTGATGTATGGGGTAGCGGTTTTTATAGAAAAAGTACCTTTTTGTTAATTACCCGGGCTTATCTTAAAATGTGGCTTCAACTTCTGATATTCATACTTCCAATGGCTTAGTTTGATGAATATTGCCATTGCACATACCAGAAAGTTAAATTTAGCCTTTTCATCTGATAAAGGAAAATTTAATCCTTCACGCAGCGGACGGAAAAACCGTAATTGCGGTAGCAGTAAGTCCGGTGAACTTCGTCGTCTGAGTAATACAGGTACCGGTACCAGGCAGCAGATGACTCTCTGGCCGAAGAGGACCATAGGAATATGTAGCGGCCAATGCTGCCAAAAATGGACATGTCGTCCCGCGCGCCAGCCGGCAGTGCCGTAAAACCGCTTTCATTAGTTGCGCTGGTATTGGGGCTATTCCAATGTACTGTTCCTGACTCTTTCATCATTCCACTGGCTGAGAGACCTAAGTAATTTGTCAGAATAGTCCATTCCTCATCTGATGGTAAATGCCAGCCCTGAGGACAAGCGGTTCTGGCTGCTTCCCAATTGTATAACACACCGTATGTGATATAACTGGGATGGGCCTTAGCCTCATCAACACTGGTTCCCTGGTAACCATTTACGTAGTATACAGGAGTGGTCAGCGAATTTGATGAGGATGGACTCACCAAGGGTAAATAGTCAAGGTTCTCTGCCATCCATATCTGGGTGCCTATTTGTACTACGGAATAGTTGTTATTATCAGCATCAGTACATGCTACAAAATTGAAAGTCATTGTTTTACTGCTGGTTGGTGCATCGCTAACTAATGTGCTGTAATGTCCTGATATACTTGTGTAAAGCAAAAGGTCACCTTCTGTATATAGCATATCAATCGTTGCACTAATGCTTTTCAAGTGGTTACCTGAGGTATGCTTAACAGAAGAAACAAGCTCAATTTTTACCTCACGTAACAGGGTGTTTTGACTTACCAGTTTTGTGGAATAGTTATAGCTATTACTGTTAACTTTCACAAAATACATACCACGGCTGATACCGGAAACACGAAAACTGTTTGCTCCAGATGAAAGTAATTTTGTGATCTGATAAACAGTTCTTCCTGATAAATCAACAATGCTTATAACCGCATTGCCGTTTCCCGGTGCAACAAATGTTAAAATTGATTGCTCTGCCATTGGATTTGGATAAATTTGAAAATTCATGTTATCAATATCCGTGGTGCCAATCCCCACTGCTCCGATCAGATGTAAAATATCTCCCCCGTATAGCGTAACAGTAGCACCGCTGGTTAAGTTATCAACTTTTACGGTGCCCACCTCGGTAGTATCGCCTGTAGCTGCAAAACTAACCAGGTAGTCCTGTGCCTGAGTTTTCAGTATAGCAATCACTAATAAAATGATAATGGCAGATTTTTTCATGGCTTTCAGTTTAAAATGATGTAACATATTTAATGGTTTCTTTCCTTTTCAGTTAAGTGAACACTGACGGTTTCGGTCATTAAGATGTGACGGATTCAACGCTCTTCCCTGACTGCTTGCAACAATACCTCAACAAGTAAAATGCTTAAAAATTTTATTTTATGATATAAGGTTTAATAATACAAATGATATTGAACTAAATCCCTATGTGTGTGGATCAGCCGTATTGAGTATATGAATGGATACCTTAGTTTACGAAATAAGGCTTTATAAGTCAAAGATACGATATATTTAGGAGAAATCAATGTGTTGGGTGAAATATAATTCTAAGCGGAATAAATGAGAAAGAAAAATAATTCAGGATACAGCAATAAAGACAAAAGATAAAAGGTTCAAGATAAAAGGTTCAATACATTACGAAAAAGATCATAAAAATCAACCTTACAATAAAAAATATTGAAAGTGGTTTGCAAATGCCTGACTTTTATCTTTTTACTTTTGTCTTTTATCTTCTGACTGAATAATGCAGGTTATAGCCCCCAAGTGCCCATGTGCCTGTGTCTTGTGCCCTACTTCAGTATCTCCTGTTTCCGCAGTTCCTCCGGTATGGCAATTACCAGCTTGAAGAGATTCTCGTAGGCATAGAGTGGCAGCTTGTCGTAGGTGTCATCAGGCCTGTGGCCATTGCCTGATGGCCCCTTGGTGAGAAAAAATATGGCGGGAACACCTTTCTCATGGAAGGGATGATGGTCGCTGTTGGCTGCCGGATCACGGTTTTCCACATTTTTCATGTAATGGTGTTTCTCATTGATTTTCTGTACGATCGCTGCTTCATTGGGACGAACATTGCCGTTAAACAGGATCACACCATCCTGGCCGGTCATGACCATATCAAGGTTAATAACCAGTTTGATCTTTCCCATCGGGAAGAACGGATGGTCGACATAATAGCTGGAACCCATGAGTCCGGCTTCCTCGCCACTGAAGAGCATAAAGGCCACCGAATAATAGGGTTTCTTTCCCCCGGAGTAATGCCGTGCCAGGTCCATGACCATTGCCGTACCGCTGGCGTTGTCCTCGGCGGCCTGGTAATAATTTCCTTCCCCGAACGACCCGATCCCGTCATAATGAGCTGTAAACACGATGAACTGATCGGTTTGTCCCGGCAGGAATCCGATCACGTTCTGCGTAGGATAATTTTCATTGTATTCATTCGAGATATTGAGCTGAACCTCATCAAGATGGGCCGGAACTGATTTCCGGTTTACCTGGATATGCGGGATTTTCATCACTCCCCTGCCCGTTCCGCTGACGGGGGTATTGGGAAATAGTTCGATCAGGGCGGCTATACCTAATTGCTGCTCAGTTGCAAGTGCTTTGATTAACAGGTACAATTCCGGGTTATTCAGGCCAAGCGAATCCAGTACAACCACTTTCGGAGCCTTTACCTCATTAACGGCTGCTATGAATTTATCCGGGTTTAACATCAGAGAAGCGTTGATGATTAACGGTTTAAACGTGCCTGAGAGGGATGAACTCTTCGGATTGACTACATAATCTTTGGCATATTTCAGCTCCTGGCCGTTGAACTTTACCCTGACTTCATTCATGATGTTTGCGTTGAAACTATAGGGCTGCAGGTATCCGGCAGGGAATGATTTGATTCCGAGTTGTTTAAGCTGAGCAGCAATATAATTTGCGGCAATACCGTCGCCACGTTTGTAATATCCGCGTCCGTACATTTCCGGACCGCATAGCTTAATCAGTTGTTTACGGACAAATTTGGTATCCTGGGCCTCACTCAGGTTCGCCAATGCGAACATAAGTAAAAACAAAGCCGAAAACCGAAGGGTAGTACGTTTCATAATTTGTTTAATTTGGGATAAAGATAAGTTAATATTTTACCTGGTGTGACTCAGGATTATTTACTTTTACTCAGTGTACTTTTGTAATTACTAAAATTTTCAGCTTATTCAGAATGGCAATACAAAGGCTTATGTGCAGTATAGTGTAATTTTTATTGTCCTTGTCTTCTCAACCTGATTAATTCCTAAATCTCAATAAAGACAAAAGATAAAAGGTTAAAAATAAAAGGTTCAAAACATTATGAAAATAATCACAAATAATTTGAAGCTATGAGAAACTATTTAACATTTGTTTTATTGATCTTTTTACTGCCATTTGTGGCATCTGCCCAGAATAAATTCAACGGGCTCGATATGAACATGGGCAACCTATACAGGTTATCCGATGCAAAAACCCGATCAATCAGTCCTGAAAACTTTTCGGGTGAACAAGGGAAAGCCGGTATGTCAGATCCTGCTGACAAAGATAAGCCCAACACTGCCAATGCATTCAATGCTGCGCGCGACCTTGGAGTGGGATGGAAGGTAAATCCTTATGTCAAAATAAAGCCTGGTGAAACATTCACGATGGCTGAGATTGAAGGTCCAGGTGCCATACAACACATCTGGATGACCCCGACAGGAAAATGGCGCTTCTCAATCCTGCGCATCTATTGGGACGACGAAACCGAGCCTTCAGTGGAATGTCCTGCTGGCGATTTCTTTGGAATGGGTTGGAATGAATATTCTCCACTCGTCTCTTCAGCTATCTGTGTAAATCCAGGAAGTGCTTTCAATTGTTATTGGGTAATGCCGTTCCGGAAAAAGTGCAGGATTACAATGGAAAATGTGAACAATCAGGATGCAATGACATTGTTTTACCAGATCGATTATACATTGACAGAGGTGCCGGCAGATGCCGGTTATTTTCATGCTCAGTTCCGACGGGCAAATCCGGATGAGACATCCATTTATACGATTAATGATGGAATCAGGGGTAAAGGACAGTTTGTCGGGATTTATCTGGCCTGGGGAGTGAATAATAATGGTTGGTGGGGTGAAGGTGAGATTAAATTTTATATTGATGGCGACAGCAAATTCCCAACTATCTGCGGAACTGGCACCGAAGATTATTTCTGCGGCTCATATAATTTTGACAGGGAGGGAAAATACACTGAATTTTGCACACCATATAGTGGCCTGCACCAGGTGATAAGACCAGATGGAACTTACCTGTCTCAACAGCGATTCGGATTATATCGCTGGCATATATTGGATCCTGTCCGTTTTGAAAGAGATCTGAAAATAACTATACAGGATCTTGGCTGGAGGCATGATGGAAGTTACCTGAAACAGCAATCTGATATAGCTTCAGTATGTTTCTGGTACCAGGCAGACCCCCATGCCAGATTTCCAAAATTTCCTGAATGGCAGAAACTGGAAGTCAATTAGTAAGCCTTTGTGGTATTTATAATTTTTCGGGTAAAATTATACGAATTGGGTGAATAGCCTGCAAGGATTTTTGCGCCTTCCGCTGATGTTGGAATTGTCATTACAGAAACCTGCATTCTGGAATGTCTTTCATCCTCCAGCTTGGCAGATCATAGAAGTATTTGATATATTCCCTCTGTCATTGCGCCGATCCAGGATAATTCGCATATTTGAATTTAGTTAACCCCTGACGGTTAAGCTCTTTCCCAAACGAATCAATCTTAATTCAAAATATTTATACGAGATGATAGCAATTACCAAGGTAGAGACTGATACAATGCCAATCAGCAGATTGGAATTATAAAAATATAATTTTGGGAATAGCATATTGATATAAAAGTACATTACCGGGTGAAACAAGTACACACCATACGTAGCAATGCCAAAGTTTTCCAACGATTGGTTAATTATATGAGGTAGCGTAATTTTAATTTTGTAAAAACAGAATACAATTACAAATGATAATCCGACAAAGCAAATACGACCGAGACCCGTTAAAATACTGATCTGATTTCCGCTAAACGGCAGCCAGCAGAATAGTGCAACAGCCACAAGCAATGCAGCAATATTCACTTTCTGATTTATCTGAATATCTTTGAAATTATAATAAATCGCAATTCCCATAATATACAGGAAAAAATTATTAAATGGATTTACATATATGGCCCACTGCCTGCTTAACATCAAATAAGGATTTAAAAGATAAAATGAAAAAATCATTCCCACAATCAAACTCACAATGAATAATCCGTTTCCGATCCATCTTTTGTAATTATATAGATAAATAATCAACGGCGTTAAAGCATAATAAACCATTTCATTCCCAATCGACCAGGCTCCTACGGCTATGTATGCTGTCGGTTTTACAAATCCGAACAATGTGGTGATATTCAGAAAGATTAAATGCAAGCTATATGCACCGGATTTGCCAATCTGAGGTAGCACCACCAACAGGCAAACAAGCCATAACAAAGGCCATATTCGGAAAATTCTGCGGATAAAGAAATAGAGCGACGTCCGAAAATCCTTTATGTAGTTATGATATACAATAGCCATGCTTAGCCCGGACAGGACAAAGAAAATAGAAACACCATAAACGCCCAGCCGGCCCAGCACATCCGAACTATCCAACGGCATTAATGTAATGGTTGTAAGATGATAAAACATAATTGACAAAGCCATCAATCCCCTTAGCCAGTCAAGCGATTCTATGCGCGGGATTTTTACTTTTGTCATATTGATTATTGAAATTATCATGAGGCTTTTATAACCTCGAATAGCTTAAACTAAGGAGTGGTATACCCATCGGAACAGCTTTGCGAAAATTTAAACCCTAGTCCTCACGGTATAACTGCATCTAACTGAAAAGTGCTTCGTATATTCATTCAGTTGCAGTATTTAATATTTCTCAATTGCTGAATGAGATAAATCAAATAACATCTTAGCGACCTTTGATTGTGGTTTCTATCCTTTACGGTATTAATAACGACAATAATAACTGCCGGCTATTTTAAACCCCTATTGTTCTGCTCCTGCGTTCAAGCAGCAAAGTGTCTCTCCACACCCCATTCAATTTCCCTATTTTTTCACGATTACCAACTACTCTAAATCCCTGGTGAGTATGAAGTTTAATGCTTATAAATTTCAGCAACACTTGCCCAGTCCGCTGCTGTCATTGGTCTTATCAGGATTGTACACGTCATTTTATGAATCACTATATTTATTAGTAATTGGATTATTTTGTCTTTGTGCTTATTCCCTCAATATAGGTCATGAAATTTTCTCCGTCTTGCGGCATCTCAAATTTAGTATTTATCGCGCCATTCTCAGGTAACGTATATGTTAAACGAAAAACAGGAACACTCAGAATTTCATCACCGGTCAAAACGATCGATTTATCAGCAAAAGCAATTGCATAATTAATAGTATGTCCTTCATTGTCAAAGTAGATGGGTTTGAACAAAAAGGTTCCGCTGCAAATATAATCGTTCCTTCTAAAACCCAAATCATCAAGCTGGATTAATTGGGTAAATTGAACTATTCCATTTGCTTCATCTGGTCTTAGTCAAATCGCTTCGAAAATCTAAA
>Ga0315283_10003937_pt1 | contig 12791 bp, 10 predicted proteins | sample YL17G09_0_MG_FD_204541 | JGI IMG/M metagenome (GOLD analysis project Ga0315283, IMG submission 204541) | Sediment microbial communities from Yellowstone Lake, YNP, Wyoming, USA - YL17G09_0 | ecosystem: Environmental > Aquatic > Freshwater > Lake > Sediment | place: USA: Wyoming | collected...
AACTGCAGACGGGAGAGGAAGGCGACGTCCACGGGAGGTCCCCGCATCACGGGCTCTGGTTACCGTCGGGGCGGGATGCGCCCGCCAGGCACGAACCAGCCTTCCGCGGTCGAAGAGAACGTCCAGGGGTACGTGTAACGCGGGAGAATCTCGATCTGCGCGGTGTAGGCCGTGTCGATGTAGACGTGGTCTCCCTGCTTGCGCACCTGGACGCGGTCCGGGGAGAGCGGCACGCGCAGTTTGGCCGCCGCTTCCATCACGGCCGCCCGGACGGTCTCTTCGTCGCGGTCCGCGCCGAACTGCGCGATCTGCGTGACCTCGTCCTGGAACTGGAACTGCTGCCACTGCGCAGCTCCGGCGTGCCAGATGGCCCAGAGCACGAGGGCGGAGATGATGAGGCGGATCAGGCGTCCCATGTCAGTGAATCTGGCGCAACAGCCGCGCCCACCGCGTCTGGGTGAACGGATTGAGCGATCCGTGTTCCCCGTCGAAGGACCAGTAGATCATCAGGGCCCGGCCCTTGATGTTCTGTATCGGCAGAAAGCCCCAGTAGCGGGAGTCCTGCGAGTTGTCGCGGTTGTCGCCCATGGCGAAGACCGCCCCGGCTGGCACGATCACAGGCCCGTAATTCTCGCGCAGGTCGTCCGACGTGTTCTCCGCGAGGCCGCCGGCCCCGCGGGGCAGGTAGTGCGCGTTCGGCTCGTCCAGAGGCTTGCCGTTGATGTGGATGCGGTGGTCCCGCAACTCGATCGTCTCGCCGGGCAGGCCGATGACGCGCTTGATGAAATCGCGCTCCGGGTCTTCCGGGTACTTGAAGACCACCACGTCGCCGCGCCGGACGTCCCGGATGGGCAGCAGGGCCCGCTCGACCCCCGAAACCGTCGGCGCGAAGACGAATTTGTTCACGAGCAGGTGATCGCCGATGAGCAGGTTCGGCTCCATCGATCCCGTCGGGATCTTGAAGGCCTGCACGACGAAGGTGCGGATGAAGAGGGCGAGGATGACCGCGATGACGATCGACTCGAAGTACTCGCGGGCGACGGATTTCCTGAACGGCACCGCTACTCCTCCGTTCCCATCTTGAGCACCGCGAGGAAGGCTTCCTGCGGGATTTCCACCTTGCCGACCCGCTTCATGCGTTTCTTGCCTTCCTTCTGCTTCTCGAGCAGCTTGCGCTTTCGCGAGATATCGCCGCCGTAGCACTTGGCGAGCACGTTCTTGCGGAGGGCCTTGACCGACTCGCGGGCGATGACGCGGCTGCCGATCGACGCCTGGATCGCCACCTCGAACATCTGGCGCGGGATGAGCTCGCGCATCTTCGACGCCAGCGCGCGGCCGCGCACGTACGCGTTGTCGCGGTGGACGATGACCGACAGCGCGTCCACCGGGTCGCCGTTCACCAGAATGTCGAGCTTCTGCAGCGGCGACTCCCAGAACCCGCTGAAGTGGTAGTCGAGCGACGCGTACCCGCGGGAGATCGTCTTCAACCGGTCGTAGAAGTCGAGCACGACCTCCGCGAACGGGAGCTCGTAGGTGATGAGGACGCGGTCGCTCGCCAGGTACTCGAGCGACTTCTGCACGCCGCGCTTGTCCTGGCACAGCTGCAGGATGCCGCCGACGTGCTCGGCCGGCGTCAGGACCATCGCCTTGATGATCGGCTCCTCGAACTTCGAGATACGCCCGATGTCCGGCAGCTTCGCCGGGCTGTCGATCTCGTGCACCTCGCCGTCGGTGGTCGTCACGCGGTACAGCACGCCGGGCGCGGTGGTGACCAGGTCCTGATCGAACTCGCGCTCGAGCCGCTCCTGGACGATGTCCATGTGGAGCAGGCCGAGGAAGCCGCAGCGGAAGCCGAAGCCCAGCGCCGTCGAGGTCTCGGGCTCGTAGAAGAACGAGGCGTCGTTCAGGCGGAGCTTCTCGAGGGCGTCCCGCAGTTCGGGGTACTCGTGGCCCTCCACCGGGTAGAGCCCCGCGAACACCATCGGCTTCAGTTTGCGGAAGCCCGGGAAGGGCTGGGCCGCCGGTCGCGACACCTCGGTGATCGTGTCGCCCAGCTTGGCGTCGCTCACCTTCTTGATGGTCGCCGTGACGAAGCCGACCTCGCCGACGACGAGTTCGTCCATCTGCACGGGCTTGGGCGTGAAGACGCCGACCTGCTCGACATCGTATTCCTGCCCTTCCGCCATCAGGCGGATCTTCATCTTCGGGCGGATGACGCCGTCGATGACGCGGGCCACGATGACCACGCCCCGGTACGCGTCGTACCAGGAATCGAAGATGAGCGCCTTCAGGGGCGCCGCCGGATCGCCGGTCGGCGGCGGCAGCCGTGCGATCACCGCCTCGAGCACGTCGCGGACGCCGGTGCCGGCTTTCGCGCTGGTGAGGATCGCGTGGGAGGGGTCGAGGCCGATGATGTCGGCCAGCTGGCGCCTGGCCTCCTCGGGTTGCGCGCTGGGCAGGTCGATCTTGTTGATGACCGGAATGATCTCGAGGTTGTTCTCGACGGCGAGGTACGCGTTGGCCAGCGTCTGGGCTTCGACGCCCTGCGATGCGTCCACCAGCAGCACGGCGCCTTCACAGGCCGCGAGCGAGCGCGTGACTTCGTACGAGAAGTCCACGTGCCCCGGGGTGTCGATCAGGTTCAGGATGTAGGTCTGGCCGTTGAGCGCCGTGTAGGTCAGGCGGACCGGGTGCGCCTTGATGGTGATGCCGCGCTCGCGCTCGAGGTCCATCGAGTCGAGCACCTGCGCCTCGGTCATCTCGCGCGGCTGCAACGCGCCGGTCAATTCGAGGAACCGGTCGGCCAGCGTCGACTTGCCGTGGTCGATATGGGCGATGATCGCAAAGTTGCGGACGTACTGTGGATCCATCCTGAGCTACTTGCGTCCGGCGATGGGCCTGTATACGAGACCGACGACCACGCCGTAAATGGCCATCTCCATGATAGCGTCGACCACCATGGCGGCGGTGAACGTCCACGAGATTGGCATCATCACGTAGCTCCACACCACACTGAAGCAGGAAATCAGCAGGCCGACCACCACGCCGAAGCGCAGGCCCTCCACCGCCCCGTTCCCGTGCTCGTAGCCTTTCGCGAACGCGTACGCGAAGACGAAGAAGCCGACCAGCGATGCCCCGTAGCCCACGACCAGATTCATCTCGGCCGGCAGGCGAAACAGCGCAGCGTGCTGCCCGAGCACGTCGGGAAGCAGGACGCTCCAGACCAGCGAGGTGAGCCCGAGGTGGAGCAACCACGCCACCAGCGCGGCGGCGGCGACGCGTCCGAAGTTCACGTGTGACGCCTCCTCTGACGCGCCCCTACTTGCCGCCGGCCGTCTGCGTCTTCAGCACGGGCTCGCTGCTGCCGCCGAACTGCTGGATGACGGACATCAGGCCCGTGTACAGGAAGCCGACCTGGAAGAGCACGAGGAACGGCAGCGACCCGTAGATGCCGTTGGCCAGCGCGTAGAACACCGTCATGGTGAAGTAGAGGCCCAGCGCGATCTCGATGAGCGGCTGGATCGCCACCGCCTGGCGGTACTTCTTCGTCGCCCAGTCGTCGGAACCGCGCTCGATGCCGTACTTCGGCGTACGGGCGAACGCCGTCTCGTGGCGGAACAGGGCCTCGAGCACCGCCCGGGTGTTGTTCACGGCGAGGCCGATGCCGATGGCCATCAGGAACGGAATGTACCGCAGCCGCGCCTTCCAGTCCGGGTAGAGTTCGCGCTGCGAGACCACGTAGAAGTTCGCCACCGACGCCGTCGCCGCGAAGAACAGAGGCACGTCGATGAGCAGCATCTCGTACCAGCCCATGTTGTAGCGGATGACCATCGACGGGAACATCAGGATGGACAGCAGCGACATGAGCAGGTAGTTGAAGTTCGCCGTGAGGTGGAAGAAGGCCTCCGCCTTCACGCCGAACGGCTGATCCGACTGCAGGATGCGCGGGAGCACCTTCAGGCACACCTGGATCGAGCCCTTGGCCCACCGGTGCTGCTGCGACTTGAACGCGTTCATCTCCACCGGCAGTTCGGCCGGCGCCACCAGGCTCGGGACGAACAGGAACTTCCAGCCCAGCAACTGCGTGCGGTAGCTGAGGTCGAGGTCCTCGGTCAGGGTGTCGTGCTGCCAGCCGCCCGCCAGCGGGATCACCGACGCGCGCCACACGCCGGCCGTGCCGTTGAAATTGAAGAAGTGCCCCGCGCGGTTGCGCCCGCCGTGCTCGAGCACGAAGTGGGCGTCAAGCAGGACGGCCTGGATCCGCGTGAGCAGCGAGTAGTCGGCGTTCACGTGGCCCCAGCGCGCCTGCACCAGCGCCAGCGCCGGATCCTGGAAGTACGGGACCGTCTTCTGGAGGAAATCCTCGCTCGGGATGAAGTCGGCGTCGAAGATGGCCACAAACTCGCCGCGCGCGATCTTCAGGCCCGCGTCCAGCGCGCCGGCCTTGAAGCCGGTGCGACTTGTGCGGTGGATGAACGTGACGTCGAACCCCTTCGCCGCGAGGCGCTCGCACGCCAGCCGCGCCACTTCGGTGGTCTCGTCGGTCGAGTCGTCGAGCACCTGGATTTCCAGCAGCTCCTTCGGGTAGTCGATCCGCGCGGTCGCCTGGAGCAGGCGATCCACCACGTACATCTCGTTGTAGATCGGGAGCTGGATGGTGACGACCGGGAGCGGACCGTTCCAGGCCGGCGGCGGCCCGGGCACGTTGTCCTTGTTCTTCATGTACGAGTACACCAGGTAGTAGCGGTGCCACCCGTAAACCGCGAGGATGACCAGGATGAAGAAGTACGACCCGAGGATGAGGGTCTCAAATGGCGTCATAGTCACTCCGCACGTCGCCGGTCCCGGCGCACGAGACAGTCTCGGATTATAACCCGCCGGGCCCCGGTCGACAAACACGCCTGTCGGTGGTGCCGTCGCGCTGCCTCGTCCAGGGGTCACGAGCCGCATCCTCATGCGGCTCAGGCCTTTGTGGCAATCCGAAGCGGCGGCGGCGGCGGCGGCCCCCTGCATCGGGCGGTTGCGGGCGTTCGCGCCGGCGTGTTACGCTGATGGGCTGGGCTTGACGCGGGTCGTGGTGTGCCTCACGAGGGCGCTCCCCACCTCTCCCCGAGCGATATCAGTCCCGACAGGTATGCACGCAGCCGTCCTCCAGGCGCTCGACTTCCCGCGCATCGTCGATGTGGTGCGGGGCTGCGCGGCGACGCCCCTTGGCGCGACCCGCCTGGCGCAGCTTCGCCCGCAATCGGACCCGCGGAAAGTGGCCCAGCTGCTGGCGGCCACCTCGGAAGGCGTCCGGTTCAACGAACTGGCCGGCGGGTTCGCCCTGTCCGCCTCTGCCGACCTGGCGACGATCCTGGCCCACATGGCCGTCGAAGGGCGCGCCCTCGAGCCCGTGCGGCTGCTGGCGCTGGCCGACTTCCTCGAGCGGGTCGAGGCGACCCGCGACTCCATCCGCCGGGCCGACGGACACTTCCCCACCCTGAAGACGCTGGCCGAGGGCGGGGCGGCGTTCCGCGGCGAGATCGCCGACACGCGCCACAAGATCGAGCCCTCCGGCGACGTGGCCGACAGCGCCAGCCCGGAGCTCAAGGGCATCCGCGAGCGGCTCCGGCGGCAGCGCGCGCGCCTCAAGGGCACGCTCGAGTCGTTCCTGCGGAACAAGGACACCGCCAAGTACCTGCAGGACCAGATCGTCACCGACCGCAACGGGCGGTTCGTGCTCGTCGTGCGCGCCGAGCACCGGATGTCGATTCCCGGGATCGTGCACGGCAGCTCTTCGAGCGGCGCCAGCCTCTTCCTCGAGCCGCTGAGCACGGTCGAGATCAACAACGACGTGGTGGCCCTCGAGCAGCAGGAAGCGGACGAGGTGCGGCGCATCCTGCTGCACCTGACGGACCTCTACCGGCGGCGCGCCCTCGACCTGCATCGCACGATGGAGATGGCCACGGAGCTGGACGTCATCCAGGCGAAGGCCCGCTTCTCGGCAATCGTCAACGGCGTGGAGCCCATCCTGTCCTCCGACGGGGCGTTCGAACTAGTGGCCGGCCGCCATCCGCTCCTGATGCCCGGCGTGACCGAGCGCCTCGAGGATCACGCACGCCCGGCCCCCGACCGCGCCGACGGGGACGCCGCGCCCCACGCGCCACGCACGGCGGCCTCGGGCCCGGTGCCGGTGGACGTGAAGCTGCTGCCTGGCACGACGGTGCTCGTCATCACGGGGCCCAATACCGGCGGCAAGACGGTCGCCCTGAAGACCGCCGGCCTGCTCGCGCTCATGGCGCAGGCCGGCCTCCATGTCCCGGCCGCCGCCGGGTCGCGCGTGCCGGTGTTCCGCTCGGTGTTCGCCGACATCGGCGACGAGCAGTCGATCGCCGCCAGCCTCAGCACGTTCTCGTGGCACATGACCAACATCGTCCAGGTGGACCGCACGCTGGCGCTGCCCGCGCTGGTGCTGCTCGACGAGGTCGGCGTCGGCACCGATCCGATCGAAGGCGGGGCGCTCGGGCTGGCGATCGTGGATCACCTGCGCCGCCGCGGCGCGCACGTGGTCGCGACGACGCACTACGAGCCGCTGAAGTCGTATGCGTCGACCACCCCCGGCGTGGTATGCGCGGCGTTCGGCTTCGATGCCGAGACCTTCGCGCCCACGTACCGGCTGAGCTACGGGACGCCCGGGCGCAGCCTCGCGCTGGAGATCGCGGGCCGGCTCGGCCTGAACGCGGAGATTCTCGACCAGGCCCGGCAGAACATTTCGGCGCGCGAGGCGCAACTGGCCGAGCACCTGGCGAAAATCGACGCCGACCTGCGGACCCTGGATCACGAGCGGCGGCTGGTCGCGCGCGAGCGGGACGCGATCGGCGAGTCGGACGCGCGGATGCGGGCCAGGGAGCAGGCGCTGAAGGACAAAGAAGATCGCCTGCGGCACCGCGCGGACGAGGAGATCGAGACGCGCGTGCGCACGGCCCGCCAGGAGATCGACACGGTCGTCGAAGATCTGCGGCGCCAGATCGACCGGCTTACCGAGGAGGCAAGTCGCCGGGCGCTGCACGGGCGCTCGATCCCGACCTCCGAGGCGGGCACGGCACGGGCCGACGCGCGCGCGGCGCTCGACAGGGTGGCGGAACGGTTGCACGGCGCCGAACCGGCCGTGGCGGACGAGCCGGCCTCGGGTGCCCCGCCCCGCGTCGGGGATCGCGTGATCCTGCGCACGCTGGGGATGGAAGGCCGCGTCACCGCGATCCAGGACGGGGACGTGGAGATCGACGTCCGCGGCAAACGCCTGCGCGCGCGCTTTGCCGACGTCCGCGTGCTCCAGGGGCCAGCGCCGGTCGCGCCGCCCGCGCGGGTGAACGTGAACGTCCACGTGCAGGCGCGCGAGGGCCTCCGGACCGAGATCAACGTCATCGGCTGCTCGGTCGACGACGCGCTGACCCGCGTCGAAAAGTTCCTCGACGACCTGCTGCTGAGCGACGAGCGGCAGATCCGCATCATCCACGGGCACGGCACGGGCCAGTTGCGCCGCGCCGTCGGCGAGTTCCTCGATCGGCATCCCCTGGTGGCGAACCACCAGCCCGCCCCGCACGAGCACGGCGGTGGCGGCGTCACGGTGGCGGAGTTGAAGGACTAGTGGCGCTGTTCCCGGCCGGCTTCATCGACGACCTGCGGACCCGCGCGGACATCGTGCAGGTCATCCAGGACTACGTGTCGCTGAAGAAGGCCGGCACGAGCTACAAAGGGCTGTGTCCCTTCCACGGCGAGAAGACGCCGTCGTTCAACGTCAATCGCGAGAAGGGCTTCTTCCACTGCTTCGGCTGCGGCGTGGGCGGGGATGTCATCAAGTTCGTCGAGCTGCACGAGAAGATCGGGTTCACCGACGCCGTGCGGCTGCTCGCCAAGAAGTGCGGCCTGACGGTCCCCGAGGTCGGCCCCGACGCGAACGAGGCGGACGCGCGCGACCGCGAGACGCTGCTGAAGATCCACGAAGCGGCCGCGGCGTGGTTCGCGGCGCAGCTGGGCACGCCGGCCGGGGCGCGGGCCGGGCACCAGTTGCGCGATCGCGGCGTGACGCCCGAGACCATCACGACGCTGGGGCTGGGCTACGCGCCGCCGTCGCGCGACGCGCTGAAGTCCGCGCTGGTCGCCCAGGGGTTCACGGTGCCGCTGCTGCTGCGCAGCGGCCTGCTCGTCGAGCGCGACAACGGCCAGGTGGTGGATCGGTTCCGCAACCGGCTGATCATCCCGATCGCGCGCGACACCGGGTCGGTCGTGGCGTTCGGGGGCCGGGCGATGGACGCGGACCAGGTGCCGAAGTACCTGAACTCCCCCGAAACGCCGATCTACGCGAAGAGCCGGACGCTCTACGGCCTGAACCACACCAAGCCGTTTCTCCGGAAGTCCGGGTTCGTGGTGCTGGTGGAAGGCTATTTCGACTTCGCGCAGGTGTTCCAGGAATGCCGCCTGCCGGTGGTCGCGTCGTGCGGCACCGCGCTGACGCCCCAGCAGGCCCAGGTGCTGCGCCGCTTCGTGGCGAAGGTCGTCCTGAGCTTCGATCCGGACGCCGCGGGCCAGGGGGCCGCGGCGCGGTCGTGCGAGATGCTGGTGACCGAAGGGTTCCAGGTGAACGTGGCGGTGCTGCCCGGCGGGGACGACCCGGACACGTTCATCCGCAACCACGGCGGCCGGCAGTACACGGCCCAGTTGCAGCAGTCGAAGCCGTATCTCGAGTACCTGCTCGATCGGACGGTGGCGGTCCACGATCTGCGCCGCGACGAGAGCCGGCGCGCGTTCCTGCACGAGATGCTGGCGGTGGCCTCCCGCATCCCGGACGCGGCGATGCGCGACCAGTTCGCGGACCGCATCGCCCACCGGGCGAAGATCACGGAATCGGTGGTCCGCGACGAAATCCGCAAGGCGGCGGTTGAACGGCGGACCGACGTCAGCGTCCGGGAACTGCCCTCGTTCGGCCGGCTGAAGCCGGCCGAACGGGGCCTGCTCTGGACGCTGCTGAACCGGTTCGAGGAGGCCTCGGACGCCCTGGCGGACCTGGGAGAGGACGATCTGGACGGCCTGGCGGCCGGTGCGATCCTGCAGCAGGCGTTGCACTTGCAGGCCTCCGGCGAGCTGACGTCACCCGCGGCCTTCCTCGCGCGTCTAACCAGTGAGGAGGCCCAGTTGCTGACGGGCATCGCGGCGTCCCCGACGCCCCCCGCGTCGGCCCGGGAGTGCGGACTGGCGCTCACGCGCCTGCGGCTCGAGCGCGAGGGCGCGGCGGTCCAGCGGGAAATCGACCGGCTCCAGGAGGCCGGAGACGGCTCGGCGATCGATCGGTTGTGGCAACAGAAGCGTGAACTGCTCCAGCGCATTGCGACGCTGGAGATTACCGGAACCTGACGGGAGGAGACCCTTGTCAATCGAGGACAAGTTCGACGAAGTCCAGCAACTCATCACGATCGGCAAGGAGAAGGGTTACCTGCTCTACGACGAGGTCAACGACCTGCTCCGCGCCGACATCACGTCTGCCGACGATCTGGACGACCTGTTCAGCACGTTCGGCAGCGCGGGCATCGAGGTGGTCGACTCCGACCAGAAGTTCCGCCACGAGGAGAAGCCGGAGAGCGACGATCCCGAGCTCGATCTGACGCCCGGCGCGCTGGACAAGACGAACGACCCCGTCCGGATGTACCTGCGCGAGATGGGCACCGTGCCCCTGCTGACGCGCGAGGGCGAGGTCGAGATCGCGAAGCGGATCGAGCGCGGCAAGCTGGCCGTGATCAAATCGATCAGCCGCACGCCCACCGTGGCCCAGAAGGTCATCGAACTGGGTGACGGGCTGAAGGCCGGCCAGCGGACGATCCGCGAGCTGGTGATCTTCAACGACGAGGAGATCACCGAGGAGCGGCTCGACGAGCGCACGCGCGGGGTGCAGAAGCAGATTGACGGCGTCCGCAAGGCGCGCCAGCTCTACGAGAAGACCCAGGAAAAACTCGAGGCGACGCCGAAGAAGGACAAGAGGAAGTACCGGCGCGCCCGGTGGAAGACCATGCGCGCCCGGATCGCGGTGTCGCAGGCCATCCGGATCATCGAGTTCACCGAGGGCGTGAAGCGCCGCCTGATCGAGGACATCAAGGAGTCGGTCGAGCGCATGGGCCGCGTGCACCGCGAGGCCGAGACGCTCGACAAGCACCTCAACGCGAAGACCAAGAAGGCCGCGAAAATCAAGGAAGAGGAGCGCAAGACCCTCACCGGCAAACTGAAGGACCTGCGCACCGAGGTCAAGCGGCAGGCCGACGTGCTCGGCGAGTCGCCCGAGGTCCTGCGCAAGACGCTCGAGACCATCCGCCGCGGCGAGGCCCAGGCCGAGCAGGCGAAGAAAGAGCTGGTCGAAGCGAACCTGCGCCTGGTGGTGTCGATCGCGAAAAAATACACGAACCGCGGGCTGCAGTTCCTGGACCTCATCCAGGAGGGGAACATCGGGCTGATGAAGGCGGTCGACAAGTTCGAGTACCGCCGCGGCTACAAGTTCTCGACCTACGCGACCTGGTGGATTCGCCAGGCCATCACCCGGGCGATCGCCGACCAGGCGCGGACCATCCGCATCCCGGTCCACATGATCGAGACGATCAACAAGCTCATCCGCACGTCGCGATCGCTGGTGCAGGAGCTCGGCCGCGAGCCCACCTCGGAGGAGATCGCGGTGCGCATGGACATCCCGGTGTCCAAGGTGCGCAAGGTCCTCAAGATCGCGCAGGAGCCGATCTCCCTCGAGACGCCGATCGGCGAAGAGGAAGATTCGCATCTGGGCGACTTCATCGAGGACCGCAACGTCGTGTCCCCGGCCGACGCGGTCATCAACCTGAACCTGAAGGAACAGACCGACTCGGTGCTGAAGACGCTGACGCCGCGCGAGGAGAAGGTCATCAAGATGCGCTTCGGCGTGGGCGACGGCTCCGAGCACACCCTCGAGGAGGTGGGCCAGAGTTTCGCCGTGACGCGCGAACGTATCCGGCAGATCGAGGCCAAGGCCCTGCGCAAGCTGCGGCACCCGTCGCGCAGCCGCAAGCTGCGGGCATTTCTCGAAGGACGGTCCTCGCAGTAGACTGATGCGGGCCCATAGCTCAGCGGTAAGAGCCGCCGGCTCATAACCGGCCCGTCCCAGGTTCGAATCCTGGTGGGCCCACCAGAATGATGCACCCTGACCTCGACCGGATCATCCGCCTCCAGCACCTCGAGGACGCCGCCGAGCAGGCTCGTCGGACTCTCGCCGACGAGCCGCTCCGCCAGCAGGAGTTCGCCGACACACTCGCCACCGCCCAGCGCACCCTCGACGACCGGCGGGCCCGCCTGGCGGAGAACGTGGCCGCCCGCCGCGACATCGAGAAGGAGCTGGCCATGCAGCAGGGCCGGTTCTCGAAGTTCAAGGGCCAGCTGATGGAGGTGAAGACCAACCGCGAGTACCAGGCGATGCAGAAAGAGATCGACGTCGCCCAGCACGAAGTCCAGAAGCAGGAAGATCAGCTGCTGGAGCGGATGCTGGAGTTCGACGAAATCTCACGCCTCGTCAGGGACGCGGAACAGGTGTTCGCGACGGACCGCGCGGCCGTCGACGGGCAGCGCAAGGCCCTGGAGGGCCAGCTGGCGGAGGCGCTGGCACGCCTCGCGAAGGCCGCCGCCGATCGCGCCGCGCTCGTGCCGCAGATCGGCGCCCCCGTGATGGCCACCTTCGAGCGGGTGTTGAAGTTCCGGAAGATCTCGGCCGTCGTGGCGATCCGCGACGGGCGCTGCGGCTCCTGCCAGGTGCGGTTGCGCCCGCAGACGATCAACGAACTCCGTAAGAACGAGATCATCTTCCAGTGTGAGAGCTGCCAGCGCATCCTCTACTACGAAGCCGGCGCGGCCCCGGTCGCGGCGGAACGACCGATCGCGATCGATCCGCACCACGACTAGATGACGCGTTCCCACTCATGCGCGCCTCAGCACGTCACCCGGGCGTCCGCCTCCGCGCGAAGCGCTTCGGCGAGACTCGCCGTAGCCTTGGCGAAGGCGGTCAGCCCGGGCAGGGACGGGTGTCGATGATCGTGCACATCGACGGCGGGTCCCGCGGCAATCCAGGACCGGCGGGATTCGGCGTGCGCGTCGCGTGCGCGGACGGCACCCTCGTCACCGAGCTCAGCGAGTCGATCGGGACCGCGACCAACAACGTGGCGGAGTACCGCGGCCTGCTGGCCGCGCTCGAGTGGGCCGTGGCCAACGGGCAGCCCGACCTGGTCATCCACTCGGACTCGGAACTCCTGGTGAAGCAGATGCGCGGCGAGTACCGCGTGAAGCACCCGGGGCTGCAGCCGCTGCACGCCGACGCCAGACGCCTGGTCGCGCGGCTGGGCCACGTCCGGTTCGTCCACGTGCGCCGCGAACACAACACCCACGCCGACGAACTGGCGAATCAGGCAATGGATCGGGAAGCCGAACAGAAGACAGCAGTCAGAAGACAGAAGACAGAATGAAGGCGTGCACGCAGCGGTGCGGTCCGCTGAATTCTGAATCCTGCCTTCTGACGGCTACCGACGCACCAGCGTTCTTATCACTCCGATCATGCGTCCCGCGTTGGTGCCTTCTACCCGATACGAATGAAAGACCTCCCGGTGGCACGACGTGCAGAGCCGGCACACGTGCACCGCCGACACCGGCACGCCGGCGGCCGACAACTGGTCGGCATTCGCGGCCCACGTGTCGAGGAACAGCCACAAGGCGCCGTCCGGCGGCGGCCCCCCCGGCACGCCGTGCCGGGGCGT
>Ga0315283_10003938_pt1 | contig 12791 bp, 9 predicted proteins | sample YL17G09_0_MG_FD_204541 | JGI IMG/M metagenome (GOLD analysis project Ga0315283, IMG submission 204541) | Sediment microbial communities from Yellowstone Lake, YNP, Wyoming, USA - YL17G09_0 | ecosystem: Environmental > Aquatic > Freshwater > Lake > Sediment | place: USA: Wyoming | collected...
TCCAACCTCCTGTAGAATAGGCACGGATATAGGTAGTTGAATCAGCCGCTAACTTTGTCAGATTCGGTGAAGTTTCTCTCTCATATCCATAGCACGAAAAACGATCTCGCCGGGCTGCATCCATCACAATGATCACAACGTTAATTGAGGACTTGGGAGCAGGGGAGTCGCATGCTGTAAATGTTAGAAGAATGAGGGGCAAGAGGAGCCAACATCGCAGGCATTGCTTCACCCACTTTATTCGGCAAACACCTTCTTTTGATTCCATAGATACTTCTCTGTGAAATGTACCTAAAAAGATACGCTCCTCACCAAAAGCTGATAGAGTCATATATTCAATCCACGTCCTTTTCCTTCTTGTCATTATTTAGGAAACAGGACTTCCTCCTCCCTTTGGCCAGAATTTGAAATTCCTGCCTATTATTTTTAACCCGCCCGTGTCATAGAGAAAGAGCCTCTCATTATCCTGAAGCTGACGAGTGAATATGATTTCCCCTACTGTTTTATCCTCATTGACACTAAATTTAAAAGGGACCTCCCCTTTGTAAGGGATTTTTGATGGCGATATCTGGCAACCCTTTACAACCATATTTATTTTCTTTTCGAAAAAAGTGTAGTTGAAATTTGCCTTGAGATCACCGGCAGGAAATGAGGCATAGGATATATGTACAAACTGAACATCCCTTAATGACCGAAGCCCTGACCATTCAGCCCAGGCATTCATACTGTAACTGACAAGGATGGTAGAATTCGTACCGGGAATGTCTGACTCAGAACCGATAAATCCCGGCCAGTTTATGAGGTAAATCCGGGATGCCTCTTTGTCAGAGGCCAGTAGCTGTTCTGTATCTTTAATGATCTGGCGAGTGATGTCGCTGCTGTTCCTCCATGCGCTGTAATCAGTGAAAATAGCAGAGCACATCACAATATAAATAACAAATACTGCCCCTATAGACTTCATCATAATCGAGATCACTTTGTTGCTAATTGTATCGATAAGCAATAAAGCAATCAAGGTAGTTAGTGCCATATTCGGCAGATAATGATAGAAATCGTGTGATGTTCCCTTGATAGTAAACAGTGCCATAAACGTCAGAATAAAGGCAATAAGATAGGTATAGATTCTCATCTTCTTATTCAGGATTAAGTCGAGAAACCCCCGAATCCCGTATCTTACAATCAGCCTCAAGAAAATAAGGAAAAAGATTAATGAGACAACGAATAGTACCGTTACTTTGAGGCTCATACCAAATCCCAGGAGTTCAAGCGGTCCCACAAAAGTAAAAAAAGACTTTGTCGCGGCTTCAATACGCTGCATTACTCCTGAAGAAACGTGAACATTCCATTGTCCAAAAAAATGAATGTGCAGAATTGTATTCAGCAAAGTAAGACCAAGAAAGGGGATTGAGTGCTTTATAGCCTGTTTTCCCCTTTCCCAGTAATCATTCTTCTCACTGAAGATAAATGAAGAAATGCAGATTAAGATAGGCAATACAAATGCCGACTCCTTCGAAAAGATTGAAAGGAATCCCATAGTCAGGGAGAGCAGATACCATCCTGTTTTGTTTTTTTCTGTCCGTTCCACTTTCGAAAATGCCAACAGGGAGAGGCAGAAGAACAGGGCCATGAGCATGTCCTGCCTGCGTTCCATTGTAGGAATAATAGACAGATTGATAGGGCTGAGCAGAAAAAGTATTGATGAGATCCATGCGGCGAGTAATCCTTTTTTGTAGTCCTTGAACAAGACGCCCGATATTAGAAAGACCAGAGTGGAATTAACGAGATGAAGGAGTATGTCCGTAATGTGATACCCCATCGGATTCTTTCCCCATATGAGATAATCAATTCCGTAAGACAGCTCACTTATCGGCCGATAGTATGAACCGAATGGAAACCCACCGCCCAGAGGCGAGGAGAATATCTTTCCGATATCCTGCAAGGAATCCAGCTTGCCTAATAATAACAGGGGGAAGGTGTCAATAGATGTGAAATAGTATCCAAGGACTTCTCCATATGTCTTAAAACAGAGGACCGCGAGGGAAATTACTCCAGCAGGCAAGAGAAGCGTGCGATATTTTCTGTTATCTCCCATTTTCGCTGAATGATTCGGTGTTTACTCTATTAGGTTATTTGTTCTTAATGCGCCGTATATTGCTTCAGCAATGATTGCATGTGCTGAAGCGCTGATGTGTCTTTCGTCCAGGAACAGGTTTTGATCCTTCTTTGATTCGAAGATGCTCACGAGGTCCGCCATAGGAATGCTCATCTCCCCGGCTATCTCCCTGATGGCCGTGTTATATTCAGCGATTACCTTTCTGTCAATATCCGTCTCTTTTGCTTTTTTAAATTCCTCCATGGCCTTTTCCTTATCACCGGCCCTTTCATATATTCTCGCGAGAAAGTAATGTGCCAATGACCATTGTGGATATTTTTCAATGGATTTTTCCAGCACTGACGCGGGGCCGTCAAAATCCGACTCCACGTAGTAATTCTTACCGCCTATGACAGCGGGTCTTAACCATTCAATGACCCTTCCGTTCTTATCGTCTTCCGGTATCGGGATCGCGTTTACAACCAGTGGTATATCGGGCCTTACCGGAAGGTTTAGAAGCAGTATTACGGTCCCTGATTTATTTGCTTCAGAGATAATTTCTTTTAGGTTCTTTCTGAAATCCAACGTATCCACACGTCTGTTGGGAGGGAACGTTGTCTTTTTGGATAAAAGTGATTCCAGTCTTTTCTTCAGAAACTGGTAAAGGCGACTCTTACTCAACATGTCATCAAGATAAATAGCAAACCGGCTTGATTCATGGATATCTTTGTCGCCGGGGCCGCCCGTGTAAAGGTAATCATTAAAACCAAACTGGACTGTAATGACATCGGGCTTGTACTTGATGAGCTCGGCCTTTAGATATCGTAATCCCTGAAGGGATGAATAGCCCGCTACACCTGCGTTTATCACCTCATATTTTCTTGAGTATCCGGCGTTCTTGTTCACGATGTTTGCGAGCACGGAGGCATATGTTTCATCATCGGCAACCCCCACACCCAGAGTGCAGGAATCACCCAAGGCCATAATCCTGAATGTCCCGGATTTCTTCTCTTCCGAAAACTCTTTCCCGCGGAAACCTTTTGAGTTCACGGAGAGTTTACCGAATCGTGCCTGTGGTTTCAATCTCCAGAACAAATAGGGGTCTTTCCGGTTGATGGGAACGGCAAAAAAGAACCGGTCCTGGGAAGTTAGATATTTGTCTTGTACGTTTCTCGAATCAAGATTGAGTATCCTTGACCCCGCTTCTGCCAGCAACAAAAAGATGAGGAGGCTTGCAAATGTAACAATGAGGTTTTTATATATATTGGTCATGCTTCCCTTTTTAATCTTTGCATTTTTATTTTTTGTTTATCAATGTATCCCGACGATTTGAATCTTTCTTTTGTTCCTCGTCTATCCTGAGTTTAAAAGGTCCATTACTGTGGGAAGTATTTTGCTATTATTACTTGCTCACCAGGAACCTGCCCAACACCAGCAGGTCGATCCCGCTCTTAGAAAACGTGTTCCAGGCGTTAGCTGGGCTGGCTACAATTGGCTCACCTCGAAGATTGAAACTGGTGTTCATCAAGACTGGTACTCCCGTGGCTTCTCCGAATTTCTCAACGAGCCGATAGTAACGAGGATTCCACTCACGCCGTAGGGTCTGCAACCGTCCTGTCCCTAAGTGATTTACCGCCGGAATCACTTCCCCGGCGCTCCCCTTCCATGGCAGTACCAGTAACATGTAACGTGCGGGATATTGCCGTTTGAAATCAAGTAATCCAGTGAAGAATTCGCCGGCCTGTTCTTCCAGGATGACTGGGGCAAAAGGACGGAAGGGCTCACGAAACTTGATCTTACTATTGACGATGTGCTTCATATCGGCTCGCCGTGGGTCAGCCAGGATGCTGCGATTCCCCAACGCCCGTGGTCCCCACTCGAACCGACCCTGAAACCATCCGACGACCTTTCCTTCCATTAGATTGACCACTAAATGATTAAAGAGAGCTTCATCATCATTGTACTCTTTGTATCCAATACCTTTACTGTCCAAAAAGGCCCGTATCTCTCCTTCGCTATACTCTTGGCCCAGGTAAACGTGCTCTAAGGTAAACTGCCGGGGTTTGCCCAGTAGAACGTGCCAGACGTATAGTGCCGCACCCACTGCTCCACCGGAATCCCCCGGCGCCGGGTGGATGAAGAGATCCTCAAATGGTGTTTCCCTTAATATGCGCCCATTCGTTACACTATTTAATGCCACTCCCCCGGCAATGCACAGTTTTTTTAATCCGGTCTCCTTGTAGAGGTGATTTGCCATCTTCAGCAGGGTATCTTCCGTCACCCGCTGAATGCTGGCCGCTACGTCGGCATAGTACTGGTTACGCTTCACCTCAGCCTCTTGGTTGGATACATTGGCATGGGTGAGTTGGGTTATAAATTCCGATTTCGGATCCCGTGGTTCGCCAAACAATTTTACAAACTGACCGTTGAAGGTTTGGCTATCCGAATAGTGATAACTGAAATAGTCCATGTCCAACTGAAAGCTACCATCCTTCTGCACACTCACCAATTTATATACTTTGTCCTGGTAATGCGGCTGACCATAAGGAGCCATGCCCATTACTTTGTATTCACCTTCATTCACCTCGAAACCCAGGAAAGCAGTAAAAGCTGAATATAAAAGTCCGAGAGAGTGCGGAAAACGCAACTCATGCGACAGTTTGATTTCATTCATTCCTCGTCCATCCCAGTTGGCCTTACCTACTCCCATTGTTGATGTGGTCCACTCTCCTACCCCATCTACTGTCAGGATAGCGGCTTCCTCAAAGGGTGAGCAGAAGAATGAGCTTGCAGCATGGGCCATATGATGGTCGGTGAAAAGAATCTTTTCCGCCGGGAGGCCGAGCTCACCCATCAGGCGGTTTTTAATCCAAAGTTTCTGGTCAAACCAAGTAATCATCGCTTCGCCAAAGGTCCGCCACGATCGTGGGAAGGTCCCCAGCATGGTTAACAGGATGCGCTCAAATTTGACCAGCGGTTTTTCGTAGAAGACCACATAGTCTAAATCGTTTCCATTGATTCCACCCTGCCGCAAACAGAAGTTGATAGCGTGAGTAGGAAATCCGTAGTCGTGCTTTATTCGGCTAAAACGCTCTTCTTCGGCGGCTGCTACGAGAATCCCATCTTGCAACAGGGCTGCCGCCGAATCATGGTAAAAACAGGAAACGCCCAGAATATTCATTTTTCCACCTCTTTAAGCAATAGCTATTTTATGTCGAAAATGGAGCCCCACGGGCAAGCCCGTGGTCCCTAAAAGACGCCCATGTGGGGCGACATCCCGACCACACGATGGCGCATTCATCCACGGCCAAGGCCGTGGTCTTCTGCTTGTCGGGATAAAGTTCTCGTTTAACGGTCACGGCAACGATGCCCGTATCGTCAAAAGGCAAAGTAAGCAAAGCAAGCGGTTATCGTTGGTGATGCTCGTATCGATGGAGGAAGCTCGGAAACGATGCTCGAAAATCTAGTTTCTCGTGCCGAGTCTCGATACAAGCTTCGTCACCGATAAACGTAACCTTTTCATGACGAAACGCCTGCCTTCCGGTAGGCAGGGGCTTCTTAACCGTAACCCTAACCCGAAAACCCGGAGTATTTTCATGGTTCGCGGGCGCCCTCCAGGGATGGGGCATTAGTTTAGAACTGCTCTCGGCCTGCTTCCAAATCATGCTTCACAGAGCTTCGCTCCGACCAGCATGTAGTCCTTCCGCCCTGTTTCACCTTCAACGGATCGCTGAATAGTCTCACTCCAATGCCGAATGGCGTGACGACGACAAAATAGAAAAAGGCAAACAACACCCGCCCCTGATAATTCCCTATCCCTGTAGCAAAGAGTTTCCACCAATCCCAAACCCTGCGCAGGACCCCTCTTTCTGCCAAGGTTAGAGGAACAACTTTCTTGATTCTAAGATCTTTGTACCGTATTTCTGTTAACAACGCTGAACCCATCCCAGCAAGAATAAACCAGATTGGGATAGCAAGCCATTTTCCAAGGACAGAGCGTGTTCCTAAAGCCATGGCCAAGAATAGGACTGCCATTCCAAAGTCTAATAAACCTAACGGTTCCTTATTTCCCCGCCCGGCAATTACCGCTCCGCTGGAATATCCTACGAGGGTCAATAGAACCAGACCTAATGCACTAAAGAAATCCATACAAATCTCCTCCTGTCAGAAGTAATTAGAAATGAATAAGTCGATAGGGGAAAATATCATTGGAATCAAAATAGCGTGTAAATGAAAGGCGCAATCGCCGAGCCTTGAGCAAAGATCAGCAGGGCTGCAAATAAAACTAAAACCAAGATCATGGGGATCATCCACCAAAGTTTCCTTAACCACATAAAACGCAATAATTCTCCGATCGTCCCTAATCGGGTTAGAAAGCCTCCAGATTTTCGTTTCTTTCTATCAGTCATCGATCATCCTCCTTATTGAAAGTTGAAACGTCTTAAAAAACTTGAGCTATCAGCCTTCCTGCTTATTCGTCACAATTACAATTGATTTGCTAAGAAAGTCATAATTCGACACCAAACACACCTTTAAAGGCAAACCCGGAGATAATAGATAAGACAAAAAATAGTACAAGCCAATGGGTTTTCCATCCGAGGATTTCAATCGATCTGGTTGGGTAACCCACTTCGATTCTTTTTATTAAAGAATTTTCTTTGATAGGCTTTTCTCCAGGGTTGAAGATGATTTCCAAAGGGCTTGAACCAACAACGCTCGGTGATACCCTGGCAAGTCGTTTGTCAGAGATAACAACCTTTTTTTGAAATGAATAATCCTGGGCTTTGATTATGATCGTATGTTCTCCAATCTCGTTTGCCCGAATCCGCCAGGCGACTTCAGCTTCTTCCGGGTTCCTGAGGGGTGGTGTCTCAATTACAATCCCTTTATCGACTGCAATAGCAAAATGGGAAAGAACTTTTTTCCCCTCATCCGTTACCTTCACCTTTAAAATGGTCGATTCCCCCACGGCTAATGGCCTGTAACCAAACCAGCCCTGTAATTGAATAAGGATGATTGAAACAGGCACGATCATGAACAGGATGGGTTTCAGAGCATGTATCAGGTATTTGGCATTGTAGAAAAGCAAGTTCTTCTGGGCTGAAAGCAGAATACCCAAGTCCTCGTTGAAGATTCTAACTTCGATGAGGTAGGCCTTTATTTTGTCCTTTGTCTCTTTAATTTTTTTCTGATTTGAAGTGTACCGGAATATCAAAAGCATGAGGATTCCGGTCAGGAGAGAAAAGACAAATAAATACCAAAGAGGATGCACGCCTCGAAAAGGGGTGATCAGGAGATCAAAGAAACTATTTAAAACCGAGTTAATGGTCCACATCTCGTGTTACGCCGTTGTGGGTCTGTCCTTTAATCTATATATCCAAGTCCCTTCAAACTTTTTGCGATTTCTTCTGTTTCCTCAGATTTCTTTCTCGTATTTCTTAACTCTTTTTCCAAAGCGTGGGTGATGAATTCTTCAACAGAACTGTACCCTGCTTCTTGAGCATACTGTTCACATCTATCAAGCAGATCCTTATCCAGTTTAATCCTGGAGCCAAACATGGCGCCTCTCCTTTAAAGGTTGATTTGTTTCAAGAACAATAGGCATGATCAAAAAAGATTAAATTGAATATAAGGGTTTTCCTGTCATATACACAGGAATAGAAATATTACATTCGGCCAGGATCGTTGCTGTGACATCAGGCAGAGAGGGATCTTGTAACGTGATTTTCTTGTTAGATAGGAGAACTGCCGGCACAAGCATCGGGTCGATACAGTGGTCACCGCTCCATTTGTCGTCGTTATCAACAAACACATCGGGAGGAAACCCCCCAAGGATAGTTTCCCAGGAAGATCGATATCCTCGATTCCACCCAATGATCATATCAGGGACCTTGTCGTCTTCTCGATGAAACAAGTCTTTCCCAAACCACACCCTCGAGACTGGATTCACCCCCGTGAGGGGGTCTTTGAGGTCGAGCAGCTCTTTCCTGAGTTTCATCAGCAGGCGCGGGGTATCTTCTTCCGAAACGACACCGTTGCGTTCCCTTCCCCGAATGTTGAGGTAAAGCGCATTGATACCCAGACCATAGGCCTTGGATTTTGACCAGTCAACGTTTTGAAAGAAGGTGGCATCGTCTTCCGAACCCCCATGGGATAGAGAAATATACCCATTTCGAACAAGCCACGTGTTCAAATTGAAGCCCCGGTAAAACGGCCCAAAACCATGATCGGACATCACGATCAGCCGAAAACGATCATCTCTCAAGTCAAATGTTCGATAAACATCGCCGAGCACCCTATCCATCTCGACATACAAGTCTCGAATGACATCGGCATGTCTACCTATCATTGCGGAGGGGTATTGGGAATGTTTTTTGTCAATTGCCCGCCAAAACATGTGGCTGTCTTGATCGATGTTGGAAAAATAGAAAAATAATAAACCACCCGAACGGGACTCGAGTCTTTCCATCTCGAACTGGAGGGCCTTTTTGTCCTCGTCCAGAATTTGCTGGGAGAGTTGAAGATACTCCTCGTCTGATAAGACACCATAGGAAAGGGCCTTGGTATCTGCAGGAAGTCCCTTGGTTCCGAAAAGGCCGATTTTTTGTACGATCTCCTTTCCATAACTTGCTGGAGAGGTTACCGGAAGGGCTTGTTCGGAAGGGTCAATATTAATGGGTGAAACATACATTTCAAATTCCGGCCGAATCTGCTTGAGGAAAATCTTACAAATCCCCTTGGTCGACTTGACATAAGGCAGATTATCGAAGGAAAGTTGAATCCAGTCGCTCCACTCACCAGGGGTCAAAATCAATTCACAGTTTTGAACCTGAATCTTAGCAACATCATTTTGAGGGTCGATCCAAACAAACAAAGGCAATTTAATGTTTGACTGTTCCTTTTTAAGTGAATTGACCGGTCCAATAAGTTCGGAGACGATCTTATTCTCACGGACCGTTACAGGGAATATTTTTCCGCCAGTGACTTCTTTGTATTTTAAAGCTGAAGCTGTTGTGTAAAAGCTAAAAGTGCCGTAGGAGCCCAAGATATCGGGAGTTCCCATACCGGAAACACACTTTGCCCGCTTGCTTGCCACCGGAAAGTTTCCAGGCATCTTGTAAATGGTGGCCGGTATCTCTGCTTCTTCGAGATATTCCCAGAAAGCTTTTCCCTCCCGGAGTAGTTTCACTTTACCGCCAGAAAGAGGGATTTTCCAATCTCCAATCTTAATAGAATGCTTTGATTCAAGAACCTGTGAAGTTGAGAAATAAGGAATCATCGTTTTTGGATCCCGATGAATGAAGTCATAGATGCCGTGAACTGCTGCCGAGGCGCCGACCGTAAAATCAGACCATGCTACTGGACTCTGTGGAGGAATGCTGCTTCGCATTTTAGAAAAACTGCCGTAGCTCATGAGCCTTTGGAAATTCGGCATAACGCCTTCGTGGATATAATGTTCTAAAAGACTCGGATCCAAGCCATCGATACCAAGGATCACGATTTTTTTATTAAAAGAACGATTCCCTGCGACATCAGAGCAGGCGCTAACCAACGGCCATAAGGACAATCCGACTCCGGTGTTAAGGATCTTAGAAATAAACTCTCTTCGGGATATTGGTTTCATTTTAATGCCTACCAGGTTTTTCTAATTGCATTATTATTTTAGCTCATCCTTATTATCCCCCTTTGGCAAAGGGGGATGGAGGGGGATTTTGAGAACACGTGCTTTCTTATGATGAACAGTTGCCTATGATTTATAAAATCTCCCCCTGCCTACCGGCAGGCAGGCTTACCCCTCTTTGCCCTCCGGGCCAGAGGCCCTATGGGCCGGCGGCCAAAGGGGGGAAAAAGAGAAAGAGAACTTTCCTGAAGAGGGGGAGAGAAAGGGCAAAAATGACCCACTCGATTATGCGCAGCCCCATCATTATTTATTGGCAACCTCTTTAAATAGGGGTGTTCCCTGAATGTAACCCGGGATGTTCACCCCAAAAACCTGTAGAACGGTCGGTGCGATGTCCCGGATATTGGGATTGCTTCGATTGATCTCGCGGTTGGAGAAAAAAATCCCTGGCACGAGTTCAGGATCGACGCAATGATCGCCGCTCCAGGGCCTGGTATTGTCCTCAAATACGTTTTCGCTAACACGCCCGGTGGCACACGCCCATGAATTCCGATAACCGGTATTATAGCCTACCAGAAGGTCGACAGCATCCTGTCTATAAGGACCCTTAAACATGCCTTCGGTATCCACGATGTTTCTTATGGCGACTTCGCCCTTTTCCTGGTCCACAATTCCTGTTAATTTGCTAATCAACTCATATTTTAATCTGTTAACTTCTCCCCCTTGTTCAACCGTGCCCAATGATTCTCTTCCCTTCCGGTTAATGAAAATGCCAGCCAACCCCAGCGAATAGGCTTTCGTTTTCTGCCAGTCTATACCTTCAAACCAATCCCCGCTGGTTGTCCTCCCGTCTTTAAGGTGCAAATAGCCGTTTTGGTAAAGCCAGGTATTCAGGTTTACCCCTCTTCGAAAGGGTGCGAAGCCATGATCTGATATGACCATCAGTAACGTCTTATCATCTATCCGATTTAGAACCTTGCCCACCACATTGTCCATATGCTGGTAGGATTCCTTGATGACATCTCTATATTTGTTCACCTCTCTGCCTCTATTGGCAGGGTGTTTCTCATCAAGGCACCGAAAAAACATGTGTTGAAGACGATCAGTGGTATCGAATACGCAGGCACACAGGCCACGGGGGGTTCTCTCAAGGGCTTTAAGAAAGACTTTTTCCCGCTCCTCAAAAAAAAGGTATGCCTGCTTCAAAAAAGCATTTTCGTCTATCACACCCTCATTCAGGGCCCAGGTATCTTCCGCCAGTCCCAATGTAGCATAGAGGCCAATGAGTTTGGCGAGATATACTGCATAGATGAAGGGGTGGGAAATGGGCAGGGCCGGTTTTTCGGGATCGATATTGATGGGTGTAACGTATAGCTCTAAGGCCGGGTTCAGTTGTTTCAGGTAAAAACGGCAAATGCCGCGGATTTTAATGATTGGTAAGGGCTTGAAAACCACTTTCACCCAAGGAGTATACTCCCCTTCCCGGATACGATATTTCTTCCCGCATATCTTTAACTCGATCGCATTTTCTTTTTTCAGGAATGTAATCTTCAGAGGGGTTGCCAATTTTCCACGGCCTTTGATCAGAGGATTTTCAGGTCCGTATAGGTGGGTATCGATGGTGTCTTTGTTTTTTTCTACATGAACGCAAACGCCGCCGATTGTACCTTTATCCCCATTGTCTGCAGTGGAAAAGAAGGTGAATGTTCCCTGGGACCCAACGAGATCAGGGGTACACATCCCCGATAGCAAAAGACCATTAAATTTTTCTGGTGGAAATGTGATGGGAATATGAATAATAGAACTAAATATCCCATGCTGGCCTAAGATTTTCCAAAACGGCTGGCTTTTGCGAAGAAGCATTATTTTTGGCTTTGCAAGTGGAAGAGTTAAGTTGCCAACTGTAAGGTTTCTGGCAGCCCTGCCGATGGATGCCGAGGACAGTTTGGGAGCATAGGTGTTTGGGTCCCGCGTGATGAAATCAAAAATATTGTGATAGGAAGGATCCACACCCGTCATAAACGTAGACCATGCAGCAGGAGATATGGATGGACAGGTGGTGGCCAGTGAGGTGAAAACCCCTTCTGTTCTCAATCTCAGTAAATTGGGTAAGTTTCCCTCCTGCATGTATTGGTGCGTCAGTTTGGGGTCCATTCCGTCAAAACCGACAATGACCACCCGGTCGAAGGCATGCTTTGCATTCGGCGTTCTCCTGAAAATGGCCCTTAAGATAATCCTTACGGGTAAGGATAGAAGGTAGAAGCCAACGAGAATAAAGGACACGAAAAAAACCAAAAAAGAGGATAAGAACGCAAATCCGGCGCCAGGACCGATGTATGCCCAGCCAGGTTCTGCAACCAGCAGCAGGTACATAATACAAACAGGAACGATTATGCTATATTGGCGTCCCAGTTTCATTTCCCAAGAAACACTTACCCCGTTAGAAAGCCCCAGCATTTATGCTGGGGATGGTGGAAATAGAAAGCATCAGCTCCTTATTGAGGGCGGGGTTAAAACCCTGCCCTTTCTAACGGGGTTTACTTCGACCCGATTCTTTTGTAAATTAAGTATTCTGGCTGGTATCTCAGAAGTTCACGTTTGGACAAATCATATAATCCTATTTCAAGGCTGAACACATCCCTTGCCACATTGGCCGGGACTATCAAGGAGGCCTTTATCATCTTTACCTCACCCACCTTCCATCCTGATATAGGGCCAAGAGGTTTCACTGGCTTTCTCATAATTACTTCCATCTTTTTATTCAGGAGGTTAAAGAGTACCATCAACTCTCCATCCATATCTTCAATGCCTTTTATGTTTGATTCAACCGTGAATCTTTTATCTTTTCCCTCTGTTTCGTCTGAAATCGAGTAGTCAATAACCTGGAGCTTCTTTGAGAATATCACTCCACAATTGCGGGTCTTTCTTGTTGCTGTGATGTCGTAGACAGGTAAAAATGTCCTTTCCTCGGGAAGCGTGACGGAAGTGAGAAGTACGAACTCTTTCTGGTGATCATCCATGAGGTCAATGGAGGTGTGGATATTTCCCATCAAAAACCAAGGCGCAACAAACCCCCCT
>Ga0315283_10003939_pt1 | contig 12787 bp, 14 predicted proteins | sample YL17G09_0_MG_FD_204541 | JGI IMG/M metagenome (GOLD analysis project Ga0315283, IMG submission 204541) | Sediment microbial communities from Yellowstone Lake, YNP, Wyoming, USA - YL17G09_0 | ecosystem: Environmental > Aquatic > Freshwater > Lake > Sediment | place: USA: Wyoming | collected...
TCCTCCCACACCCGGGGCAGGACCTTGCCCATGACAAAATCCAGGTATTCTGCTGCTGAAGCGAACTCTGGCGGGTTGATATGAGCAGCGAGACAGGTAGGGATCAGCTGGGGATATGGGCCTTCCAGCGCATTCACCCTTCTGATGGCCCGGAGCATCTTGACCTCGTCTTCCAGGTTCAGGCCGTACCCGCTCTTCACCTCAGAGGTGGTGACGCCGCCGAGCAAATGCTTTCTGGCCCGCAATGAAAGGGAACTGACCAGCTCGTCCTCAGAAGCCTGCCGGGTGAGCTCCACCGTGCTCAAGATCCCTCCTCCTGTGTGGACGATATCTAGATAACTCTCGCCCGCCAGGCGCCGCGCGTAGTCCTTGGCACGGGACCCCGCGAAGCACATGTGAGTGTGCGAATCGATGAAGCCAGGGAGCAGCACGGCGTCCCGTTCCACCTCGAAGAACTGAAATGGGACGTCGGCGCGGTCGGCCTTCTTGCGCATCTCCTTGAACTCCATGGCCTGCAGTACCTTGACGATGGTCTCGCCTTCGATCAGCAGCCCTCCGTCCCGAACGATCTCCAGTTGCCTATCTTCGATTGCCCCGCTGTGGGGCAGGTGGTCCATCGTGACCATTTCCGTGAACGGTCCGATCAATTGCTTTGGCATCCTCGGTCATTGCTCCAGACTACTCATCATGCTATTCGTGGCGAAGGGATAATTAACATTTTACGTGATAGGACAGTTTGGAGCTGCCGCTTGGTCACCTTCGTTTGTCTTTCAGCTTGCTTGATACCAAACTTTCCACCAGCCCCTCTTTCGCGACGAACGGTAAGAGGATGTGACCGTCGTTCGTGCGGTTCCATTCCTCCGCGGTCTCGATCGCATGAGCATTGCCCGCCCATGCCCTCCTGGCGATACCACAGTTGACGTCCCAATCGAGGGCCTTGGAGATGACCCCGTCCACCCGATGGCTTCCATCGAGCACCAGGCCGAAGCCGCCGTTGATGGCTTTGCTGGTCCCGACCCCGCCTCCATTGGAGAGAACCACCATGGTCATGCCTCGGGCTATGTTCCCTGCCCAGGTTTGATGGCTCATCTCCGCCATGATGTTGCTACCATCCTTGATGTTGGCCGTTTCTCGGAACGGGCTGTCCGTACCCCCTACGTCATGATGATCCCGGCCCAGCATGATCGGTCCGATCTCACCCTGGCGCACCATGTCATTGAACTTCCTAGCGATGAGGACCCTCCCCTCCGCGTCAGCGTAAAGGATCCGAGCTTGCGTTCCGACCACCAAACGGTTGGCCTTGGCCTCTCGCAACCAGATGTAATTGTCATGATCCTGGCCGCGCCTTACCTTGCGTCCCTGCCACATATCATGGATAATGTCCCGCGCCGCGGCGTCGGTCCTGTCCAGGTCCTCGGGTGCGCCACTGAGGCAGACCCAGCGGAAAGGCCCATAGCCATAATCGAAACATATCGGTCCGATGATGTCCTCCACATATGAAGGGAAGATGAACCCGTTCCTTGGGTCTTCGTCGACGGCGACGTCCTTCCCACCTGCGTCGAATATCGCCTTCAGGAATGAGTTTCCATAGTCCCAGAACCTGGTGCCCCGTTCACGCATCTTCTTGATCAATCGATACTGCCGGAGGAGCGAGGCGTCGACCAGTTGCCTGAAGCGGCCAGGGTCCTCCCTCAGCAACCTTCGGCCTTCGTCGAACATCACCCCCACCGGCGTATATCCACCTTCGTAGGCCGCATGGCATGAGGTCTGGTCCGAGGCCAGCTCGATCGTCTCCTCATGATCGACCGCATACTGCCAAAGGTCGACCACGTTGCCATAATAGGCGATGCAAGCGCTCCCACCCTCTCGCCTGAGCTCATCCACCCATTCGAACACCTCCTCCAGATCCTTCGATGCTTTGGAGAGCCAGCCCTGCTCTGTCCGGGTCTGAATGCGGGAGGAGTCCACCTCGGCGATCACCCCGATGCCTCCTGCCATCTCGATGGCCTTCGCCTGGGCGCCGCTCATGCCGCCCAGTCCAGAGCTCAGATACACCAATCCTGCAAGATTGCTCTGGTCACTGATCCCCAAGTACTTCCTGGCTGCGTTTAGCAGGGTCAGATAGGTACCGTGGACAATGCCCTGAGGTCCTATGTACATCCAACCTCCAGCGGTCATCTGACCATAGTTGCAGACTCCAAGCTCCTGCGCTCGATGGAAGTCCAGTGGGTTGTCGTACATCCCTACCATCAGACCATTGGTGGAGATGACACGAGGGGCGTCCCGCTTCGAAGGGAACAGCCCGAGGGGATGACCCGACATCACGACCAGGGTCTGGTCCTCCTCCATGGTCTCCAGATACATCATTATCATGCGGTACTGCATCCAATTCTGGCAGACCTGGCCAGTCTCACCATAGGTAACCAGTTCATAGGGGTAGAGCGCCACCTCGAAGTCGAGGTTGTTGTCGATCATAACCTGTATCGCCCTGGCCTCGAGCATGCCAACATATTGCCCGATCGGCTTGCCCTGGATCTTGCCAGAGGGGCGGAAACGATAGCCATAGACGCGACCCTTGGCGACGAGTTCCTGCAGGAACTCCTCGGCCAGGACCTCGTGCAGCCCTTCTGGCACATAGCGGAGCGCGTTCTTGATGGCCAGAACGGTGTCCTTTTCGCTCAGGTCGAAACCTCGGTCAGGAGCCCTGCGGTATTTCGGGTCGAATTCCGTTTCAGGCGGCAGCCTATCGTCCAACCGCATTCTCACCAGGCCCTTCAAGCTCATGCAAGCTAAGTCTTCATCTGCCGGAGATTTAAAGGTTCGCCGACCTGGCGCCGAGCAAGCCGGGAAAGAAAGAACTAGTTGTCATGCACATTACCCTTGGGGTAAGAGGTTGCGGCCCGCACTATTGGTGATTGACATCCAGAACAAATGGTTGAGCTCGAACCCTGGCCTGAGGACAAGCTTGGAGCAAAGGGTCGAGGTGATCAACTCGGCCATCGCCCTATTCAGGAAGAAAGGGCTGCCCGTCATTCGAGTGTACCATGTGGACAAAGGAGAAGGGCCTCTGCCAGGCACGGAGGAGTTCGATTTCCTGCCGTCCATAGAGATCGCTGAGAGCGACCCTCGAGTGATCAAGAACTACCCTAACGCTTTCAATAGGACGGAGTTAGCGGACCTCCTCTCGCAGAGGAAGGTCGACACGGTGATCCTGTGCGGCCTGAGCGCGACCGTTTGTGTCTTGGCCACCTATGTGGGCGCGGAGGACCACGACCTTCATCCCTTCCTTCTTAGGGACGGGGTAGCGGCTGGCAGCGAGCAGAATGTGAGGTTCGCGGAGGAGATCTTCGAGACCCTGAGCGTCGGCGCCCTGACGCAAGTGCTCTGACCTCCGACTGCTCTAGCGCTCTGCCTTCAACCCCTTGAGGACCGCCAGCACCTCGTCCACATGGCCGGGGACCTTGACCTTGCGCCACACCGCTTCCACCCTTCCATCCGGACCGACAATGAAGGTCGACCTCTCCACCCCCAGATATTCCTTCCCGTACATGCTCTTCTTCTTCCACACCCCATAGTCCTTCAGGGTCCCATGCTCCTCATCTGAAAGCAGGGTGAGCTTCAGTGCATGCTTCTCAATGAAGCTGCGATGGCTCATAGGCGAATCCGGGCTTACTCCCAAGACCGTTGCCTTGGCTGCCTCGAACTTAGGAAGCTGCGTGGTGAAGTCCATCGCCTCCATGGTGCATCCGCTCGTGTTATCCTTCGGATAGAAATACAGCACCACGAACTGCGCCCTCTTGCCCGAAAGGCAGACTTCGCTCTCATTCTGATCTGGAAGGCAGAAATCAGGTGCCTTCGTTCCCACGATCAAATCGTCCTTCGTACCTTTGTCCATGGATCTCACCTCTGCTAACCTAGCACTAGAATTCCTTGACCTCGGCCGTCAGCTCCTCGCTCCACTTCAACTCTAAAAGGATGCTCATGAGCTCGATCGGATTGCCATCGTCGAATTCATTCTCCAGCATTCTGACGTTATCCAATTTCATTGCCCTTCACCCTCTCCATTCATCGCCTGATCGAACCCCGGCCCGCCTTACCGAACTTGCAACCCTCTGCCCTCGGCCACCAGCATCTGCGTGTGCGCCAAGCCCTGTTCCATCTACTTCTTCGCCGTCCGATCGAAGAAGATATTCTTCCCTTTGGCGGACAGTGGGATGCCATGGCTGATTTGGGCCTTTCCCAGCCCCAGCCGCTTGGCCGAGACCCCGATCCTGTACATGATGCGGTTGTCCACATTCAGCTCCGCCGCCATTTTCGCGGCCGAGCCAAGGGCGATCCCCAGGTCGAGCAATCTGATGGCGCAGTTCGGGCCATCGAAGTCCTTGTTGACGGTGTGCTGGTTGAATTCCTCGCAGCTAGCATAGCCACATGCTCCGCAGTTCAGGCCGACGCCCTTGTGAGGCAGCAGCCCGATGAGGACCACCGCATCTGAATCCAGCACGTTTTGGCCGTCCCGCTCGAAGCCTGCGCTGCCACGCTCCTTGCTGATACTGATCATATCCTTGCCGAGGGCGATGCGCTCCTTCTCCGACAAGACCTTCGCCTCGATGAAGTCCTGGCCAAGCCCCTTCGGCGCAGTTCGGGCCGCGAGCTCCATCAGGTCCCCTACCGATCGAACCGTCTCCTTGAGGGTCATGCGCTCGCGATTGGCATGGAACCGTATAAATCTGGACCCCTCCGATCAGCATATTGTGAAGACATCAACCAGGCCTTGCCGTATCTGGCTAGTCCCTATTGCCAGGGCTCTTTGGTTTCAACCCTGCTCTTGGTGAGCCCGTTCTTGGCCAGGTATTTATGAGCATAAATGGCGGCCATCGCTCCCTGGCCTACCGCGATCGACACCTGTTTCTCTGAGACATCGGTCACGTCGCCCGCAGCGAAAAGGCCTGGAACGGCCGTTGCCTGCTCCTTGCTCACCGGCACCTCGCCCCACTGGTTCATTGCTATCAAGCCTTCAAGTGGCGCGGAGTTCGGTGCTAGTCCGATTTCCAAGAAGACCCCTTCCACCGCGAGGTCCTGCGGTGGCTCCGTGCCCGCCCCTTGGATGCGTATCCCCCTTAGGACCTCATCTCCCAGGAACGCCCCCACCACCATGCCTTTGTGAAGGAAGACCGGTCTCGAACTGCCCACCTCCTCCTGCAAAGACCGGTCGGCCGTGAAGTCCGAGCGTCGGTGGACGATGTGGATCTCCGACGCGTAGTTCAGGAGGTCCCTCGCGGCGGTGAAGGCCGAGTTGCCGCCTCCGACTACCGCCACCTTCTTGCCTTTGTATAAAGGTGCATCGCACGTGGCGCAGAACCCGATCCCCTTGCCGATGAAACGCTCTTCCCCGGGGATACCCAGACGCTTGTACTCCATTCCAGCGCAATAGATCACGGCATACGATTTGAACTGTCTGCCATCCACCAGGGATATCGTGAACCGGTCCCCTTCCTTGGAGATCCTGCTGGCCTTCACCCCTATGGACTCGGCGATGACATAGCTGTCGAGATGCCCTCGGAACCCTTCGGCGATTTCCACACCGCTCATGTTCGGCAGTCCGAGGTAGTTGTCCACAGTCGAGGTATAGGTGATCTGGCCTCCCGTCTTGTCGGCCACCAAGGCGATGTCGAGTCCCTTGCGCGCGGCATACACCGCAGCCGACATGGCAGCTGGTCCACCTCCGACGATGATCACCTCGTAATTATGAAGTGGATCCACCTTCTTGGCCTTCCTCCCGTCGTCCATTTCTCGAAGGTACTCCACCAGCCGTTGATACTCCACTGGGTCCACCGCCTTGAGTATCTCCATGTAGAGGATATCTGGGGGTACGGCGCCGTCGAAGGCGCTGCTCTCGTTGATGATGGTCCTGGGCACCTTCGTGACCAAGAACTTCTGTGCGAGCTCCGGGAACTCGGCGCTCTCGATCATGTCCGCGGTGAGGTTGTCATTCAGATAGGCGAAGCGATGCGCCAGCTGCACCATCTTGGGACAGAAGGGGCAGGTCAGGGTGATGTAGGTCTGCAGGTGCACTGGCCGTTTGAGCTGGATTACCAGCGCTTCCATCTCTGGCTTCAGGCCCGTGCTCCCCGTGGAGACCATTACTATCGCCTCCAACAGCGAGGAGAACTCCTCCCCTGCGGTCACCCCGAAGAAACGGATGCCGTGTGCCTTCTTCCCGATGATCACGGTCGCAGGCACCTTGTCGACCTTGAAGCTTAGGGCGATGTCGCGGTCATTCAAGAGGTCGTACACGAGCAGCTTCAATTTGTCCGAGAGCGAGGCGATCTCATTGAGCAGCTGAAGCTGCGTCGGACATCCCGGACAAGACCTGGGCTGCGTGAAGAACACCAAGGTTACTGGCTCCTCCAATAGTCCAAAGACCTGCCTGAGCTGTGTCCTCATCTCCTCTCCGATCATTTGCTCAGGGATCTTGCCCTCATCTTCTGCCACGATAGAATGTTACGCAACGCCTGGTCTGATATATCTTTGGCCTAAGGCAAGATGAAAAGATGATAGGGTGGTCGCCCGCCCTTCGTTTCAACCGGCTGGACATGCACGCATTGCCCAATTCCACTTGGGCCGCGCTCAGACCAAGAGCTCTCCGTCCTTCATGATCCGCTTCTCATCGATCCACATCGAAGGGCGCATGACCAGACAGTCTTGATGGATCAAGGCATTTGCATCGTTGTCCAGGTTCGCGCCGATCGCGAAATGCACCGTTCTGCCGACCTTCTCGTCCTCCAGCATATTGCAGGTCATCTCGGCCGCATAGTTGATTCCTATGCCCAGCTCGCCCAAGCCTCGCGCATTGCGCTCTTCGGCCTTTAGACCTAGCTCACGCGCCATGCTCTCACCCTTTTCGATCACCTTGAGAAGCTCAGCCGCCTCCGGCCCTCCTGATATCTCCTTGACGAAACCGTGCTCATACAAAACATGTACGGGCGTCTTAGGGATGACCGCCTTCGGCACTAGATCCACCGTTCCATCGAATACGATAACCCCCTCCGCGCTCTCGTTCTTAGGAGAGACATAGGCCTCCCCACATGGCAGGTTACCACCTCTGCCAGGCGCACGGAAGTCGCCGTCATCGACTTGCCCCTTGCGACCTTCGATCGAGAACCTGATGTCCGTCCCTGCCGGAGAGGTCACGTGCACCATCTTGCCGTCGTCGATAATGGCCTTCAATTTTGCTGCCAGAGCCTGCATCTGTGCATAATCAACGTTCACACAGCGTTCGAACATGTCGACCGTGGCACCTGGCGACCAGAAGCTGCGAGCCCGCCGATTCTCCAACAGTAGCTCGAAGATGTGACTGTACTTCTTGCCATCCCGCCCAACATAGCCAGTGATGGTGCCGAACGGGTCCTTCCCGACCTTACCCGAGCCCATTCCGATCAGGACGTCCGGCTCGGACCTTATGGCCTCCAGCACAGCCCGCTCAGCGTAGTCGTATTGCGTCTTGCTTGGTTGCACCACGATGGTGGGCTTCCCCCCTAAGGCCCTGGTCTGCTCGAACAGGGCCTTGGCGATAGGGAAGGCGTCACCGTCAAGATCGGTGACGATGACCACTTCCTCTTTCTCCTTCAATCCAAGTACCTCGCCCATGGCCACCCTGGCTGCATCTTGAAGCTTCGACATATGAATCCTCGAATCGCCTATCTGGGAAAGGACAGCCTGGCTAATAACGCTTGTTAAGGCCCATAGCCCCTCCCATGATCAAAACTGAGCCTAAGCGAGCCATTTCTTGGTCAGCTGCTCGCTGATTTCCCATAATCGTCTCGCCTGCGCTTGGTTCGTGGACTCGGGGGATGAGGCCTTGAGCTTGCTCTTGGCGAAGTACTTGCCCGTGACGCTCTCGACCTCGGGCGAGCTGGCGAGATAGATCATGGTCTGCGCTCCTTGCTCCGGGGACTTCATGAAGACCCCGAAGATGGTATAGAAGCCGCTGACCGCCCCTCCCATTCCCTTGGCGAAATTGGAGCGCACCGCTCCCGGATGCAAGCAGTTGGCCGTGACCCTGGTTCCCTGTGTCCGACGCGCAAGTTCGAAGGTGAACAACACATTGGCCAGCTTGGATTGGCCATAGGCTTTGAAGGCGGTGTATTTCTTTTCTGCCATGAGGTCATCGAAGTCGATGTGGCCAGAGAGATGCGCGGCGGAGCTTGTTACTACGGCCCTGGAAGGAGCGCTCGTCTTTAGAAGGTCGAGCAGTCGGTTGGTGAGCACGAAGTGTGCCAGATGATTGACGCCGAAGGTATATTCGAAACCGTCCTTGGTCGTCATCCTCTTGCCGTTGATGCCGCCGGCATTATCGATCAGTACATCCAACCGATCGTACCTGGACTTGAAGTCGGTCGCCGCTTCTTTGACCGTATCGAGCGATGCTAGGTCGCATCTGATGAAATCGATGCTCTTGCTTCCCGTTCGAAGGGTTATCTCCTCGAGCAACTCCTTCCCCTTCTCAGCATTCCGACCGAGCACCACCATGGTAGCTCCCATATCGGCCAAGGTGACCGCGGTCACTTTCCCGATGCCAGAAGTTGCACCTGTGATCAGAACGACCTTGCCTTGCATCGCTTGGGATTGCATTTATTCTCGCCTTCCGACTGCTTTGAGAGCTTCCGCACTATCTAGTTTGGCTTCACAGCTTCGTTGTTCCAATGTCTTCCACCAGGCTACCTCAGTCACTCAAATCAGTCCAAGGCATGACCTATTATCAAGTTCAAGGACCCGGTCGCTGATGCTCGGAACTTCGATCGAGTTATATTTTTGGCACCTTCCACTTGGATTCCTTCGGATCGGACTTGACGACCTTGGTCCCCAAACGGTACTTCCACGCTGCTCCCAGGCTGGCCAGGATTAAGATGATGCTTACGACCAGGAGCGCCATGCCGTCCTCCACGGTGACCGCCAGCTCCTCTGTAAGGTCGATGCCGAAGAAGTTCCACAATGGGTCCAAGACGCTCCCTCCATCCACCAATGTGAATCCTAGGGCAATCACCGTTAGCACCAGGACGAACCCCACCGCCGCGAAGATGGTGTACAAGAGCGCGGCCCATGGGAATGTCCAAAGCTTGCGTCCGAGGACCGCTCGGATGAACACCAGGCCTCCCCAGATGAAGAGCGCCACCAATGATAGCAATATCTTGTTGAGAACCAATGGTTCGTCCATCAGGGCGTTCAATGGATCGGCGAGCATCCCAGTGATGGCCGAGATGATCAGGAGCAGAACCCCGGATATGGCCGCCAGTAATCCCGCGGCGTCCATGTAGGCACCCACCTTCGAGAACCATTTGGCCGAGTCCCCTTCAGGGTTCTTGGAGAACCTGAGAACCATGACACATATGAACGCCACCACGATAGCGAAGAAAGCCAACGCGAAGAAACCGCCGTGCAGTTCCACGGTTAGCGCATGAACCGAGCCGAAATCGATTGCCATCACTTCTCACCTCCATTCTTCCTTCTAGCCATGCCTACGGCCAGGGTGAATAGTAGCATCATCGCGGCGAGCGCTGCCAAAGGAAACGCGACCAGGCCCAATCCCCAGTTCTGGTTCCTGACCTCTACGGTGGTGTTGAACATCTGCGTGACCCCGCCATTGTAGGTTATGCTCACGCTGAGATTGTGCTCCCCATCGCAGAAGGTGGTGGTATCTATCCATACCACGAAGGGTTCAGCGCTAGCGCTGCCCACGGTTCTGCCCTCCAAGGCGACGTCGAGGTGCTCAACGTTAGAGACATTACCCGCCAAGGCGACGCTTTCGTTTCCGGATAACCTGTCACCCACGATGATGAATGGTACAGAAGGTGCGGCCCCATGGACCGTCGCCATGCTCAAAGACATTGCTAACACCAGGACGATTGACGCTATCGCCGCGATCCTGCCCTTGCCCATGCTCACAGCCCTCCCTCCTCGGTCTCACCGATTACAGGTTCCTCCCATTTCGACCAGGAGGTGCTGCTCTTCGCCCTGTACTCCTCCTTGGCGATCCCCGACATGCGCACGAATAGGAGGCCGAAGACGATGATCAGAAGGCCTATCAGCCCGATGGCGAAAGACCACTCAGGGCTCAATGAGAGGTCCTGCGTGATATCGATGTTCAGGAAGTTCCAGAAAGAGTCGAGGGAGCTCTCCCCCTGGGTGAGATGAGCCCCCAATGACCCGGTCAGGCCGATGAAACCCATCCCGATGATGGCCAGGAGGGTGTAGCTGCCGGAGAGGAAGGGATTGGTCCAGAGCTGGCGTCCGAACTTATGGCGGATGAACGCCACCCCAGCCCAGGTCACCAGCGCGAAGACGGTGAGCATGATCTTGTTGAGGATGATCGGGTCGTTAAGCAGGTTCTCGGACGACTCCGAGCCCGAACCAGTGATGGCCGAGATGATTATCGCGACGATGCCCAGAAGGACCGCTACGTAGGCCGTCGCATCGGTGTAGCCGCGGGTCCTTCGCGAACAATGCAAAAGGCTCTTAGGCATGCTCTCATGGTAATAGACCACGAGCTGGCACAACAGCGTGATCAAGATGCAGGCAAAGGCCAGGAGGAGCAGGGCTGAATGCAGATCGACCGTCAGGGAATGGACCGCGCCCCAATCGACCTCCATCACTTACCCCCTTCCTTCGACTGCCGCCTGAACATGGCCACGACGAGCAGGATGACGATCAGCGCTATCAGAGCCAGACTGCCAGCGATGATCGTGCCGCCCCATTGGGCTAGGGCAGTATCGTTCGATGAGGATGTGACCGTTGTGATGATGGCGCTCCGGCCATCATCCGCTGCTCTGAATATCCCCGCAAGATGACCGTTCTGCAATCCCGTCCCTGAGATCGGCCCATTGCACAAGAATGGCGCTGCAAGAATCATTAGCGAAATTGCCAGCATTGCCACACCCAACAATAATCCACGACTCTTCAATCCAACGCCCTCCAGTGCCCTGATTGTTTAGGGGAATGCATGAGTAATAAGTCTTTGCGTTTTCCAACCTATAGGGTCCGCTTGAGCTTTCTGAAGTACACCACTGATGGAAGATCGTAGGTGTGAATATATGTGCTCGACCGCAGAAGTCCAGGGAATTCGAGTAATCGCTTATGAATCGTGAATGATGCAGCTGCCTGGCGAAGCCGTCTTCTTATCGACTAATTCTAAAAAGTGGAGTAGCTGGATCGTGGTCAATGATGGAATTTGTTAGTATTCCCCATATATTCATATAGTCGAACATTTGTGTCACGAACACTAGATCTTATCCGTTCACTGGAATCTTAACGAACCCATAGGGAAGTAAGAGAGACTAGAGATGGACACAGAATTTAGGTAAAGTGAAGATGGGGGTGAAGAGAAGAATGTATAACGACAGGGCACCGAGAGAGATGCACAAGGCGGTTTGCGCCGACTGCAAGAAAGAGTGCGAGGTCCCGTTCAAACCGACCGAGGGCCGCCCAGTCTATTGCCGCGACTGCTTCAACAAGCACAAGCCGGCACGACGCTATTAGACTAACGTCCGTGCTCTAGCACGATCGTAGTAAATCACTTCCGTTTTTTCATTTTTCCATATAATATGGGCACGGCCACGCCTACCGCGAATAATGAGAAGGAGGGCTTGGGCCCGCCTGAATGTTCTGCTTAGGCCATGAGCCTAACGACCTCCCATCAAGTGGCACGTTGCACTTCCCGGGAATCGCCGATTACAATCCTCAAGAGTCGGAATGGTTCTGTTGGCCATTTCTATGCGGCTTGGGGGTGCCGCCCGTTCCGCCTTCGGAGGTTCTAGCCGTTCCAGATTCCATCAAGGTCACGACCTCGCTGACCGTCTGCCTCCTTTCGTGCGCGGTCATGTCCTTCATGGTCTCTCCGATGATCTGGGGCAGGACGCGCCGCATCATCTCCTTCTTTTCTTCGGGCGACATCATTGCCAGGAAATCGTTCAACAGGATATCCACGAAGTGCTGCCTTTCCTCTCGACTCATGCTTTGGATAAGTTCCTTGGCGATGACCTCGGTCAGGGACATGGTGCTCAGACCTTTCATTAGAAGCACCAGTATTTATTCCCCAGGATTCGACGCGCAATTCTTGACTGCTCCAAGAATTGGTGGCTTCTTTTCTGTGAGAGCGATGGAGAAATGCATTTATACTTACATGCTATGTCAAGACATAGCACGCTAAGGTGTGTCACACTGACAGGAGGTTAGAAGATGGCCGGAGCGAACATGGATATGCCGCTGACCGCGGCAATGCCGCTGCATGAGACCAGGCTCGCCATGCCCCAGGAGGCTGGCATTGAACAGGGCACTCCGCAGTATTATGCGCTCCAGAAGCTCATCCTGAGGGCAGCAAGGAGCTTCCTTGGACCCAGGTGCAGGGCCATAGACCTCTCCTGCTCTGACGGAGAGATGCTCTCACCCCTTGTCAAAGAGGCGTGCAGTTTGAACCATTTCATTGCGTTAGATTCCTCAAAGACGAACGCTGAGGCCTGCATGGACCGTTTCCGATTTGATGTCGGGCTGGGACTCGTAGAGGTAGGGCGGATGGACCTGGAGAGCGATTTCCCCGAGGTATTGTCCCACTTAACCCTGAGCATCGACGGGATCGGTGCGCTGTCCGGCGCGAGACAGGATGAGGTCCTAGCACTGGTGTGCAAGCATCTGGACCGCAGGGGCGGGTTCATCTTGGTAGAAAGGGACGATGGGGGCAAGGATTGGGAAGCGTCGTTGCTTGAGGCGGGATTCCGGGAGGCCAAGACCATCTGGC
>Ga0315283_10003941_pt1 | contig 12785 bp, 8 predicted proteins | sample YL17G09_0_MG_FD_204541 | JGI IMG/M metagenome (GOLD analysis project Ga0315283, IMG submission 204541) | Sediment microbial communities from Yellowstone Lake, YNP, Wyoming, USA - YL17G09_0 | ecosystem: Environmental > Aquatic > Freshwater > Lake > Sediment | place: USA: Wyoming | collected...
CGAGGCGCTGCGGCGCGAGATCGAGCGCCAGTACGTTGCCGTCTCGCTCTCCACCAGCAACGAGTTCCGCGCGCTCGAGGACGCGAACCGCCTGTTCCGCGAGACCTCGGACATGAACGGGCTGCTTGCCCAGACCGTCAAGCTCGCGGTGGAGAATGCCGGCGGGGACCGCGGCTTCGTGGCCTTCTCGAGCGGGGGCGTGAGGCTCGACGTGGTCGCCCAGCACGGCCTGGGCCGTGACCGTGCGCGCCGCATCCTGCGCGCGCTGGAAGAGGCGGTGGGACCGCGCCTGGCCGAGAGCGGTCCGGTGTTCTCCAGCCGCGTGGCTGCCGATCCGCGCTTCGGCGCCGCGGTGGCCGACGCGCTCGAGAGTGTGGCCTCGCTGGTCTGTGTGCCGCTCAATTTCCCCTCGCAGTCGGTGGGACTGGTGTTCGTGGACCGGCTCAACGACAACCTGCTCGGGCCTTTCAAGCAGCGCGACGTGAACCTGCTCGCGGTGCTGGCGAACAGCGCGGCCGTGGCGATCGTCGAGGCGCAGCGGTCCCTGCTGCTGGCCGAGAACCGCGAGTTGCGGGACAAACTGAAGCCGAGCGCAGGCATGGATCGGGTGGTCACCGCCTCGCGCGAGATGAAGGGCCTCCTCACCCTGCTCTCGAAGGTCGGCGACAGCTCGGCCACGGTGCTCTTCATGGGCGAGACCGGCACGGGCAAAGGCCTGCTCGCCCAGGTTGTGCACGAGTCCTCGAACCGCCGCGACCGGCCGTTCGTCCAGGTGAACTGCGCGGCGCTGCCCGAGTCGCTGCTCGAGAGCGAACTGTTTGGCTACGTGCACGGCGCCTTCACCGGGGCGGTGCGCGACAAGCAGGGGCTCTTCGAGGAGGCCGAGGGCGGGACCATCTTCCTCGACGAGATCGAGAAGGTGCCCGAGTCGGTGCAGGCGAAGCTGCTGCATGTGCTGGACCGCAGCGAGATCCGCCCGGTGGGCGCCACCCGGAGCAAGCGCGTGGACGCGCGCGTGATCTGCGCCACCGGCATGGATCTTCGCGATCGCATCCGGGAGGGACGTTTCCTCGAGGACCTCTACTACCGGCTCAACGACATCACCGTGCGCGTGCCCGCGCTGCGCGAGCGGCGCGAGGACATCCCGGTGCTGGCGCAGCATTTCGTCAGCCTGTATTCACGACAAATGGAAAAGGACCTCCGCGGGTTCAGTCCCGAGGTGATGCAACTCTTCCTGGCCCACGAGTGGCGTGGCAACGTGCGCGAGCTGGACAAAACGGTGAAGCGCATGGTCGTGCTCGCGGACCAGGGCGACCTGCTTGGGCTCGACCTGTTGCCGCCCGAGATGCGCGAGCACGCCACGCGGGCCGTGGCGGCGGCCGCAGACAACGGGGGCGATGCGGGCCGCAGCCTGCGCTCGAGCATCTCGGAGCTCGAGCGACGCGTGATCTCCGAAGCCCTGGACCGGCACCGCTGGAACAAGGCGAAGGTGGCGCGCGAGCTTGGCCTGAGCTACCCGACGCTGCTCGCCCGGATTCGCAACCTCGAGTTGGAGCGCCGCCGCTCGTAGTTCGCGCGCTTTTTCGCGCGCCACAGCGGGACCGCAACGCGATCGCCGGGCCTGCCTGTCGCTTGGTGTTCCAGGAACGACTCCCGTCCCACCCCCGAGCCCAGGGTTCTGTCAAGGTCCTGATCGTCCGCGGTGCGGTGGTGAGGCGGGGACGCTCGCCGACCGCTTGCGGGGGCAGGAACCGCGCCGGCGGCGGCCGAATCGTGTTCGAACGCGGCGCGGAGGCACGGCGGTGCCTGGGGGGGACCGCGCGGAGCATCGGCGGCGCGGATTTCCCGCGGTTACAGGCCGGGCGCGGGCAGTGCCAGGCGCGGTCGCTGGGCGAAGTGGCGCAGCCCGCGGCCGGCACCGCACCGCCGCTGCGGCCCACACCAGCAGTGCCAGCCAGCGGCCGTCCGCCTCGGCAACCTACGCCAACGACTCCCGGACCACGCCCCGGAATCCCAGACAGGGGTGCGCGCGCGGCAGCGCCTTGAACGGTGCCATCTCGCGACGTTCGCGGGGCCGCACTTTGACCCGGCGCAGCGCGTCGAGCAGCGGCAACTGGGAGGACTCGGACATCAGGCCCAACCGATAACACGGTCAGGGGGGAAAGTCCGGCTCAGGGCGCAAGGTCCCGGACCTCAACGGGAGGCCGGGGAAAATGACGGCGTCCTGCCAGGGCTGGCCCGGGCACGTTGTTTGCGAGTTGCTTGTGATAAGCTCTCCACCCTCCGGGCCCCTGCCGACCCGCCTCCCGCACTGGATCCCATGTCCGTCCTTCGCGTTTCGCTCGTCGGCGCCGCCCTCTCGATCCTCCCCGCCGCAGTCGTACCCATCGCCCGGGCCGAACCCGCGCGCGAGGTGGTGGTGGCACTGACATCCCCACGCCCCGGCAGCGCAGCCCGAGTGGCCCGCGCAGAACTCACCACGCGGATCGAGGCCCTCGGCCTGCGCTTCCGCGAGTCGCTCGCCGACCGGCTCCCGCCCGCCGTTCCGCCGTCACCCGGCAGCAACGCCGCGCTCCGCTTTCAGCTGCCGGGCGTCGAGCCCGGCACCTTCGCCCTCGACCCGGAGCGCATCTGGCTGCTCGAGGCGCCGGACTCGGCCACCGCCGCCACCGCGCTCGAGGCGCTGCTCACCGACCCCGGCGTGGAGTGGGCCGAGCCCAACCGGGTGCGCGAGTTCGCTGCGCTGCGTCTCGATCTGCCCGTGCCGGACGACCCGCTGCTGCTCGACGGGCGCCAGTGGGGTCTGCGCAACCTCGGACCCGCCTCGCCCTGGGGCGGCGTGGCTGGCGCCGACATCCGCGCACTCGAGGCCTGGGCGCTCTGCTCCGGCTCGAACGCCGTCCTGCTCGCCGTGGCCGACACGGGGATCGACCCGGCGCACCCCGACCTCGCGGCCATGCTGCCCGACGGCTCGCCGCGCATCGTCCACGCGGTGAACCTCACGGGCCTGGAGCCCGCCGGCGCCTTTGCAGATTCGTTCTACCACGGCACCGGGGTCGCGGGCGTGATGGCGGCGCGCACCAACGATGGGCCGCACTTCGACTCGCTCGGGATGGCGGGGGTGTGCGGCGGCAACGGGCGCGACAACTTCGGCTGCCGCCTCGTACCCATCAAGATCTCGCCACGTCATAGCGGATACGCGACCTCGTACGCCATCTCCGCCGCCGCGCTCTACGCCACCGCGGTGGGTGCGCGCGCCATGAACCTCTCGTACGCGGGCACCTCTCCCAGCCGGCTCGAGCGGCTGGCCATGCACTGGGCCATCGCCCGCGGCTGCGTCATCGTGGTGGCCGCTGGCAACAGCGGCTACCCGGAGAACTCCGGCCCGCAGTACCCCGCCGCCTACGCCGCGGACGGGCTGGGTATCCAGGTGGGCGCCACCGACCGTTTCGACCAGCGCACCTACTGGTCGTCCTACGGCCAGGACATGGACCTCATGGCCCCGGGCCTGGACATCTGGACCACCTACATGACCTACCCGAACGCCGTCGGCACTGTCTATCCCGGCTATGTCGCCATGTCCGGGACCTCGTTCGCCGCCCCGTTCGTGACCGGGGCCGTGGGCCTGCTCGCCGCCGCACGGCCCGAACTCATCGACGTGGACTTCAAACACGTGCTGCGCGAGAGCGCGCACGACATCGGCGATCCGGGCGTGGATGCGATGACCGGCTGGGGCCGGCTCGATGCCGCGGCCGCACTGGAGGCCGTCGGGCCGGCCATCGGCATCTGGCACGACGAGGTCGCCGGCCAGTCCTTCCGCTCGCTCGGCTCCGACACGCTGCAGGTCGACGAGGGCGGCTTCGGCACGCTCGGCCCCTGGAGTGGGCGGCATCCCGCGGAACTCATCGAGGTCACCGCCAACCTGGCGCTGCCCGACTCGTTCCTGGGGTTGGTTCGCGTGTGGCCACGCGTGGGCGGCACGACGACCGTGCGTGGCGGCTGGCGCCTGCCGTACTTCGTGCCCTGGGCCGAGGTGGTGGAGTGGAACCCGCCGGGCACTGCCCTGCCCGGCGCAGCATGCTCGTTCACGCTGCGCGGCTACGTCTACCGCATCGCCACCGCCGGCCGCCCCGGCTGCCCCGAGGACGAGTACGTGCCCCTGCCGCCCACGCAGATGCGCTTCGGCTTCACCGTGCTGGGCCGGGTGGACCGGCCGCCCACGGTGACGCTGCTCACCCCCGTGGCGGGCGACACGCTCGCGCCGGGCGACACCCTCACCGTGCGCTGGACAGCAACCGATCCTGACGAGGTCACGACGGTCGGGGTGGACCTGGTACAGAGCGGGCGGCCGCCGCTCGCGCTCGTGCGCATGCCGGCGGGAGTGGGGGCGGCGAGCGTGACCGTTCCGTGCGAGGCGTGGCCGGGCGGCGGCGAGCTGCGCGTAACCGCCTACGACGAACACGGCACGCAGCGCGACCAGGCCTGGGCGGACGCTGCGGTCCAGATCCGCGCCGCGACCTGCAACGGCGGAGCGGATGCGGCGCTGCGCTTCGCTCCCAACCCGTTCCGCGGCGCGCTCCGCATCTCGGGACCGGCGGGGACGCGCGTCACCATCTTCGATCTCTCGGGGCGCAGGCGTCACGCGGCCGTGCTGGACGGCGGCGGGCGGCACCTGTGGAACGGTCTCGATGACGGCGGACGCGCCCTCGAACCCGGCATCTACCTCGTGAGCAACAGCGGTCTGCCACACACCACCAAGCTGGTGAAGGTCGAGTGGGAGATGTACATGCACCTCGTGACCACGCTGCTCCTGTGCCTCCTGGCGAATCCCGTGACCGTCCGCGGCGAGCCGCGGGAGCCCGACGCCCCGGCGGTCCCCATCGCGGTGACGCGGGTCGGCGATCGCATCCTCGTGCTGGACTGCATCGACGTGAACGTCACCGCCATCGCCACGGCCCGGGGCGTCGTCGTCATCGACACCGGCCGTTCGCCGAGCCTCATGGAGGCGGTCGCGCGACGGATCGGGCGGGAGTTCGGCCGCGGCGACGTCCGCTACGTCATCGACACGCGCACCCCGATCACGCCTCCGGGAACCAGGTCTTCCCGGAGGCGCTCATCGTCTCGCATCGCAACGGCCCCGTGTCCATGCGCAGCAGGCCGGCGGACACGCCCGGCGCCCTGCGGTACGCGCGCGACCAGATCGAGAAGGCCCGCGCGCAGCTCGCGTCCACGGACCCGGAGGAGGCCCGCCGCGCGGGCGCGGGGATCACGGCCCGCGAGTTGATGCTCGCCGACCTCCAGGGCCGCTACACCGTCACGCCCGCGACGCTCACGTTCAGCGACCGGTGCTCTCTCGATCTCGGAGACGTCCGCCTCGAGCTGTCGGCCTGCGGGCGCGCCCACTCGGACAGCGACATCCTCGTCTACGTCCCCGGGGAGAAGGCCCTGCTGACCGGGGACCTGTTCTGCGGACCGGACCACCCGTGCTTCGCCGTGAGCCCGCTCGTGGACGTCCCGGGCCTGGCATCGAGGATCGAGCGAGTGCTCGACGACCCGGCCGGCCTCGAGACCGTCATCCCGGGCCATGGGCCCCTGCTTACCCGCGCCGATCTGGTCCGGCTCCTCGGCATGATGCGGGAACGCCAGGCCGAGTTCGACGGACGACGATCGGCGGCAGCCACGCTCGACACGCTGATCACCACGGTGGGCATCGACCAGGCACTCGCGCGACTCATCCCGCCGGCCGCCGGCGGACGGGACTCGGCCTATTTCGACGAAGAGGAGTTCGACGCCCTCGCGGAGTCCTATCGGTGCGTGGGCCGGCGGCCCGAGGCCATCCGGGTCCTGGCGCATGCGTGCCCGCTCTTCCCCGGATCGACCCTGCTGCTGGACAGCCTTGGCGAGGCCCACCAGGAGGCCGGCGACATCCCGGCTGCCATCTCCTGCTACGAGAAGTCGCTGGCGTTGGCTCCGGCGAACCGACGCATCGCCGACCGGCTGGAGACGCTGCGCTCGCGGTAGTCGCAGGCCGGGGGCACCGCCTCCGCCGCCGCGCTCGCTCGCGATTGCCGCCTCTTCGCGGCGCGTGCTACGCTTTCGCGTCCATTCGAGGCCACAGCGCGCGGCGCGCGCGCTTCGTCGTTTCCCCATCGCCATGAGGTGTACGTGAGCCCCGAAGCCGCCGGTTCCGATCTGCAGGCCGTCGAGCGCCTGAAGGCGGCGCGGGAGAAGATCCTCGCCGAACTGCACAAGGTCATCGTGGGCCAGGACCTGGTGGTGGAGCAGTTGCTCACCGCCCTGTTCGCCAATGGCCACGTGCTGCTGGTGGGAGTGCCCGGGCTCGCCAAGACCCTGCTCATCTCGAGCCTGGCGCGGGTGCTGGAGCTCAAGTTCAGCCGCATCCAGTTCACGCCCGACCTCATGCCGAGCGACATCACCGGCACCGACATCATCGAGGAGGACCACGCCACCGGGAGGCGTTCCTTCCGCTTCATCCACGGACCGGTGTTCGCGAACATCGTGCTGGCGGACGAGATCAACCGCACGCCCCCGAAGACCCAGGCCGCGCTCCTGCAGGCCATGCAGGAGAAGGAGGTCACCACCAGCGGGCAGACCTTCCCGCTGGCGCTGCCGTTCTTCGTGCTCGCGACCCAGAACCCGATCGAGCTCGAGGGCACCTACCCGCTGCCCGAGGCGCAGCTCGACCGCTTCATGTTCAACGTGCTGGTGGACTACCCGAGCCGCGACGAGGAGGAGCGCATCGTCGCCACCACCACCTCGGCCTACCAGGCAAAGCTCGAGCGCGTGATGTCGGGCGCGGACATCCTCGAGCTGCAGCAGCTCATCCGCCGCGTGCCGGCGGGCGAACACGTGGTGCGTTACGCCGTGCGGCTCGCTCGCGCGACCCGCGGCGGAACCTCGGCCGAGGGCGGCGCGGAGGCGCCGGAGTTCGTGCGCCAGTGGGTCTCGTGGGGCGCGGGCCCGCGCGCCTCGCAATACCTGGTGCTGGGTGCGAAGACGCGCGCCGTGCTGCACGGCCGCTTCGCCCCGGGCATCGAGGACGTGCAGGCCGTCGCGCCCGCCGTGCTGCGCCATCGCATCGTCACCAACTTCACCGCCGAAGCCGAGGGCGTGAAGCCCGAACGCATCATCCAGGAACTGCTCAAGACGGTGCCGACCGAGTAGTCCGCGCATGGCTCCCGCCCCGTACGCGCCACGCCAGGAAGTGGATCTCAAGCGCCAGATCGGCCTTTACGCCGCCACGGCCATCACGGTCGGCAACATCGTCGGCTCGGGCATCTTCAAGTCGCCGAACTCGGTCGCGCAGTTCCTCGACCAGGCGCCGGCGATGATCGCCGTCTGGATCGTCGGCGGCGTGCTCTCGCTCTGCGGCTCGCTCGCGCTGGTGGAGTTGGCGGTCGCGCACCCGAAGACCGGCGGGCTCTACGTCTTCATCCGCGAGGGCTTCGGCGATGCCTGGGCCTTCACTTTCGGCTGGGCGAACCTGTGGGTCATCAAGCCGACGCTCATCGCCGCCATCACCTTCGTGTTCGCCGAGTACTTCTGCGATGCGGTGGGCCTGCCGCACGGCGCGCTGCTGCCGGCGGGCTGCGCCGCCATCCTGCTGCTGACCGGCGTCAACGCGCTGGGCGTGCGGCAGGGCGCGGGGACGGCCTCGCTCTTCACCTCGCTCAAGGTGCTCGGCATCGCGGCGCTGTGCGTGGCGGCGTTCGCGCTTCCGCACTCCGGCGCGCCGGCCGGCGCTCCAGTCGCCGCCGGACACGCCGCGCGTCCGCTGCTGCTCGCCATGGTGCTGGCGATGATCCCGGTGCTCTTCGCCTATGACGGCTGGACCGACGCCACCTACGTGGGCGGCGAGATCGTGGAGCCGAGGCGGAACCTGCCGATCGCGATCCTCTGGGGCACCGTACTGGTCATCGCGATCTACGTGGTGACCAACCTGGCCTACTTCCGCGTGCTCACGCCGGGCGAGGTGGCCGCCTACCCGGTGGTGGGAGCCGAGACCATGCGCCGCATCCTCGGGCCCTGGGGCAGCCGCGCGCTGGCCGTGCTGGTCGCCATCTCGACTTTCGGCACGGTGAACGGCTCCATCCTCACCGGGCCGCGCGTGACGCTTGCCATGGCCGCCGACGGACTGCTGTGGAAGCCGCTCGCCCACCTGGACCCCCGGCGCTCGACACCCGACCGGGCGCTGTGGCTGCAGGCGGCGCTCTCCTGCCTCTGGCTGTGGATCGCCAGTTCGTTCGAGGACGTCTCGGGCTGGTTCGTGACCACGATGTGGCTCTTCTACGGGGTGACGACCGCGGCGCTCTTCGTCCAGCGCCGCCGCGAGCGCGAGAACGGCGTGCGCCTCTCCGCCTACCGCACGCCGCTCTACCCGTTCACACCCGTCGTCTTCATCCTGGTCACCGTGGCCATCATCGCGAGCGATCTATCGGCCAGCGGCTGGCGCGCCGCGGCCGGTGTGATCATCGCCGCGCTGGGCTTCCCGGTGTACTTCCTCTGGCGCGGGCGGAGGAGCGCGTGAGCACGCAGCGACGTCCGCGCCGGCGCCACGGACCCGCCGCGGCCTTCTTCATGATGCTGGCGAACTCGCTGCTGCTGGCGGTCCCCTTCGCCCTGTTCTTCTGGGCGCAGAGCCGCTCCCGCGCGAGCTCGCTGCTTGCGTACTACGTCGCCTCCTGCATCTTCGCCTCCGTGATCGGCAGCTCCCTCTGGGCCACGAGGCACTTCGTCCTGCCGCGCTTCGCCCCGCGCGACGAGGCCCGGGGCCCCGCCGCGGCCCTGCGCGCCACCGGGTTCTCCGGCGCCGCCGCCTTGCTCGGCTCGTTCGCGGCCGCCCTGCTCCTGCACCGGACACTGGTCCCCGGCCTGCTGGGCTCGCCGCGCTCGGTGCTGCTGTTCTCGTCCTACGCGCTGATCTTCACCGTGCTCTTCCTCGGGCTCGCGCTGGCCGCGAACCTCTACCACCGCGTCGAGGAACGCGTGCGCGCCGACCAGGAGCTGCGCCTCGCCCGGCGCATCCAGAGCTCGTTCCTCCCGACCGAGTTCCCGGCGCTGCCCGGGTACGACGTGCACGCCATGAACGCGCCCTCGCGCGAGGTGAGCGGCGACTTCTACGACGTCGTGCCCGCGGGCGATGGCCAGCTGCTGCTGGCCATCGCGGACGTCTCGGGCAAGGGCGTGCCGGCGGCGATCCTGACCTCCATGCTCCAGGCCTCGCTGCGCACGCAGGCCGGCGGGGGCGCGCCGGTCGCGGGCATCCTCTCGACCATCAATGCGCTGCTGCTCCAGCAGCACGCGGTGGGCCGCTTCGCCACGTTCTTCCTGGCGCGGCTCGACGCCGCCTCCGGCCGGCTCGCCTACTGCAACGCGGGCCACAACCCGCCGCTCCTGCGTCGCGCCGCGGGCGCGATCGAGACGCTCGAAGTGGGCGGCACGGTGGTCGGCATCCTGCCGGACCAGCGCTGGGACGAGGGCGCGGTCCAGCTGCGCCCCGGCGACCGGCTGGTGCTCTACACCGACGGCATCACCGAGGCGGCCGGCCCCGGCGACACGATGTTCGGGGACGACCGGCTGCGCGACCTGGTCGCCGGGCTGCCGCCCGGCCTGTCCAGCCGTGAGGTCGCGGAGCGGCTGATCGCAGGGGTGGATCGCTTCACCGGCGGCAGCGAGCCCGACGACGACCGCACCCTGCTGCTGCTGCGCGTGCTCGGGGGGGCCGAGTCATGATCCCGTCCCCGGAGCGTGACCGGAGCGCGGTCGCGGGCTATATCGCGCCCGTGCTGTACGACGTCCAGTACTCGGCCTACCGGGAGGACCTCCCGTTCTGGGTGGAGCTGGCGCGCGCCGCGGGCGGGCCGGCGCTCGAGGTGGGCTGCGGCACCGGGCGCGTCCACCTGCCACTGCTCCAGGCCGGGGTGGACACCGACGGACTCGACCTGCTGCCCGCGATGCTCGACGAGTTACGGCGCAAGGCCGCCGTGCTGGGACTGGCCCCGCGTGTGCACGAGGCCGACATGCGCAATTTCACGCTGCCGCGCCGCTACACGCTCATCGTCATCCCGTTCCGCGCTTTCCTGCACAACCTCACCACCGCGGACCAGATTGCGACCCTGCGCGCCTGCCGCCAGCACCTCGAGACTGGCGGCCGGCTGGTGGTGGACCTCTTCTACCCGAGCTTCGCTCGCCTGATCGAGCCCGACGGTGAGTGGCGCCTGGAGCGAGAGTTCCCGCACCCGGAGAGCGGCCGCCCCATGAGCGTCGTCTCGCGGCGCGCCAGCGACCGGGTGAACCAGACCATGCGGGTCGAGATGGAGTTGCGCGAGCACGACGAGCGCGGGGCCGTGCTCGCCGCCCACCCGCAGAGCTTCGCGCTGCGCTGGATCTACAAGCCCGAGATGGAGTTGCTGCTCCAGGTCGCGGGCTTCGCGCGCTGGGAGGTCGCCGGCGGCTTCGACGGCCGGCCGCTGCTCCACGACACCGACCAGATGATCTGGACCGCGTGGAAGGATTGACATGAGCACCTCCTCCCCACGCTCCGGTTCCGGTGCCCGCCCCGACCTCGGGCTGGCGGGCGCGCGCCCGGCGGGCCGCGAGTTGCTCGATCCCGCGGTGGTCGCTCGGCTCTCGCACCTCGACGTGCGGGCGCGGCTGGTGGTCGAGGGCTTCATCGCCGGCATGCATCGTTCGCCCTTCCACGGCTTCAGCGTCGAGTTCGCCGAGCACCGGCCCTACATGCCGGGCGACCCGCTCAAGAGCCTCGACTGGAAGGTCTGGGCGCGCACCGACCGCTTCCTCATCAAGCAGTACAACGAGGAAACCAACCTGCGCTGCCACCTGCTGGTGGACTTCTCGGGCTCGATGGGATTCAAGTCGGCGCGCGCCGCCATGACCAAGCTCGAGTACGCGCAGTGCCTGGCCGCCTCGCTCGCCTGGCTCATGCTCCACCAGCAGGACGCCGTGGGCCTGCTGCTGTTCGCCGAGCGGCCACTGCGCTACGTGCCGGCGCGGGCCGTGCGCTCGCACCTCGACGTGGTGCTGAAGACGCTCGGCGGGCTCGAACCGCAGGGCCGCACGCGGCTCGGTCCCGCGCTGCACGAACTGGCCGAGCGCATCAAGCGCCGCGGCCTGGTGGTGCTCTGCTCGGACCTCATGGACCGGCCGGCCGAGGTGCTGACCGGGCTGCAGCACTTCCGCCACGACCACCACGAGGTGGTGGTCTTCCATATCCTCGACCCCGACGAGCTCGACTTCCCCTACACCGACAGCACGACCTTCGTGGACCTGGAAAGCGGCGAGCGGCTCACCACCGAGCCCTGGGAGATCGCGCGCCGCTACCGCGAGCGGCTCGCCGCCTGGACCGCGCAGTACCGGCGGCAGTGCCGCGAGAACCGCATCGACTACGTGCAGATCGACACCCGCACCCCGTTCGACCAGGCGCTGCTTGCGTATCTCGAAAAACGCGCGAGGCTGCTGTGATCCTTCGCGTCGATCCCGCGGGGCGTGAGGTAGCGCCGTGAACTTCCTCAACCCGCTCTTCCTCTTCGGTCTGCTCGCCGCGGCCATCCCGGTCGTCATCCACCTGTTCACGCGGCGGCGCCCGCGCGAGCGGCCGTTCCCCTCGCTCGAATTCCTCGCCGAGGTGAACCAGAGCGAGATCCGCCGCCTGCGCCTGAAGCAATGGCTGCTGCTGCTGCTGCGCACGCTGGCGGTGGCCGCGATCGCGCTGGCCATGGCGCGACCAGCCGTGCGGAGCACCGGAGCCCGCTCCAGTGCCGCGACCACCGTGATCGCGCTCGTGGACATGAGCGGCAGCATGGGCTCCGCCGCCGGCGCGTCCTCCGGGGGCCAGGCCGCCACGCTTGCCGGTCAGGCTCGCCGGGTGGTCGAGGATCTGCTCACCACACTCGGACCGTCCGACGAGTTGCTGCTCGTCCCCTACGACCGCACCCCGCATCCCGGGAGCGCGCGGCCGAGCAGCGACGTGGGACGGCTGCGTGCGGCCGCGCAGACGCTGGACGCGGGCGCGATGACGACGGAGCACCGCGCCGCACTCGAGTTCGCCACCCGCGCGCTGGCCGGGACGCAGGCCCTCAACCGCGAGTTGTTCTGGGTCTCGGACTTCCAGGCTGCGGGCTTCCCCTCGAACTCGTTCGCTGCCACGCCCGCCGGGCCCTGGGCCCAGACGCGCGTCTACCTGGTCCCGCTCGCCCCGCGCAGCCGCGCCAACGTGGCCCTCACCGATGCGGCGCTCGCCCCCACGGAGAGCGGCCTCGCGCTGACCGTGTCGGCCTCGTCGTATGGCGCGAGCCCCGGCGATCTCGCCGTCGAGGCGCACGATGCGCAGACCCGCGCCGAGCTGGCGCGCGGCTTCCTCGCCCTGCCCGCGCGCGGCGCCACCGCGACGCTCCTGCCACTCGCGCGCATCCCCGACCAGGGCGGTGTGGTGACGATCCCGGACGATCCGCTGCCACTGGACAACCGCCGCGTGTTCGCGGCCGGCCGCTCGGGCACGCTGCGCGTCGTGCTGCGCGAGGACGGCCCGCCCTCCACGCTCCGGCTCGCGCTCGAGGCGGGGGCCCCGGCCTCGGGCCTCGCGGTCGAGACCGTGGCCGCCGCGGCACTGCCCGCGCGGCTCGCGGGCGCGGACGTGCTGGTGCTGAACGATCTCGAGCGGCTGGGCGCGATGGAGACCCAGGCCGTGCTCGACTTCCAGCGCTCGGGCGGCGGCGTGCTCGTCGTGCTCGGCGCCCGCGCCGATG
>Ga0315283_10003942_pt1 | contig 12781 bp, 14 predicted proteins | sample YL17G09_0_MG_FD_204541 | JGI IMG/M metagenome (GOLD analysis project Ga0315283, IMG submission 204541) | Sediment microbial communities from Yellowstone Lake, YNP, Wyoming, USA - YL17G09_0 | ecosystem: Environmental > Aquatic > Freshwater > Lake > Sediment | place: USA: Wyoming | collected...
CCGCTGAAGGTTAAAAAGGTTAATACCGGACACCTCTGGCCGGTCACAGCTCCGTGTACTTGCGCGCGGACCCTTTCGCCTTGTCGATAGGGTACTTGGCCGCGTTGCGCACGATTTTCGCCCGGGCGGCCTGCTCGAGATCCACGCCGAGCTTGTCAGCGAGCCGCACGAGGTACAGCAGCACGTCGGCCAACTCTTCCTCGACTGCCGCACGGGTCTCCGGCGACGGGTCGCGGCTTTGCTCGTCGGTGAGCCACTGGAAGGGCTCGAGCAGTTCCGCCGCTTCGACCGCCAGCGCGGTGGCCAGGTTGCGGGGTGAATGGAACGGGTCCCAGTCGCGTTCGGCCGCGAAGGCGCGCAGTTCGTCGCGCAGCTGGTGCAAGGCATCGGACATGGGTCGGCCCTCGCGATCGGGGCCCCCATTATCCGCGAGCCGGGATCAGTGACTTGATTTCCAGCCGCTGGGGGGCCAAGCGGCAGTCACGGGGGGCAGGGCGTTCCGGGGGACGGTCGGGCGGGAAGCTTTGCGCCCTGCCCGAACCTGCTCGGCGAGGCCCAGCAACGCCTGCAGCGCGGCGATCACCGCGACGATGGCCACCTCCATGTCGAGTCCCAGAAAATGCACGGTTTCAAGAAAAGTCCGCTCCATCGATCCTCCTGTGGATTCGGCAACGGGCGTCCAAGTCCACGGGTCATGCTACACCCGAATTGCTGCACCGCAACAACTGTGGCGTGAATTCTGCGTGACAGCACGCTCTGCACCGTATCGGTGCGTGGCCACCCGAGCCGGCGCCCCCTGGAAACTGCCGGCTGCGGTAGATTCGGCCCCACCCCACTGCAGGAATGCTCGCCCATGAACAACATCAAGGTCTTCGTGCTGCTCGCCGGGATGGTCGCGCTCTTCGGCGTGGTCGGCGGCATGCTCGGCGGCCAGAGCGGCATGATCCTCGCGCTCCTGATCGCCGCCGTCATGAGCTTCGTCATGTACTTCAACTCCGGGAAGATGGCGCTCAAGGCGTACAACGCGCGGATCGTGAGCCAGCAGGACGCGCCCGAGCTTTACGCACTGGTCGACGAACTGCGCACGCGCGCGGGGCTCCCGATGCCGGCCCTGGCCGTGGCGCCTCACGAGCAGCCGAATGCCTTCGCGACGGGCCGCGATCCGGAGCATGCGGTGGTGTGCGTCACCGAAGGCCTGATGAAACTCGTCGATCGCGATGAATTGGCCGGCGTTCTCGCGCACGAGCTCGGCCACGTGAAGAATCACGACATGCTGCTGCAGACGCTCTCCGCCACGATGGCGGGTGCGATCACCAACCTGGCTCGCTTCGGGATGTATTCGCCTTCGAACCGCCAGAACCGCTCGCCGCTGGCGCCGCTGGCGGCGCTCCTCGCACCCTTCGCGGCGATGATCATCCAGTTTGCGATCAGCCGCTCGCGCGAATTCAAGGCCGATGCGTCGGGGGCGGAGATCAGCGGCAAGCCGCTGGCGCTCGCGAGCGCGCTCGGCAAGCTGCAGATGGCGGCGCAGCGCGTCCCCATGGCGGTGTCGCCGACGATGGCGCCGCTCGCGCAAGTCAACCCGCTCTCGGCGTTCAAGGGCGGGATCGCCTCGCTGTTCTCGACGCATCCGCCGACGGAGCAGCGGATCGCCGCGTTGCAGGCGATCGCGCGGGGGGAACGGTGAATGCCGTCGCCCGCTTGCGGGAGAGGTAAGACGCCCTCACCCGCCCCGCGGGGCGACCTCTCCCGCAGGCGGGAGAGGTAAGACGCCCTCACCCGGCGTGCCGCCGACCTCTCCCGCAGGCGGGAGAGGTAAGACGCCCTCACCCGGCGTACCGCCGACCTCTCCCGCAGGCGGGAGAGGTGAAGATTACGGAAACTGGATCTTGCCGCGGGGCGGAGCGCCCTGGCCGAGCGCAGCCGCGGCGCCCGCATCCGGAATGACGATCGAAGAAGCCTGCTGGCGCCGCATTTCCTGCAGCTCCTTCATGGTCTCCTCGAACGCCACCTTGGCGCCGTCCGAAAAACCGGCGCAGGCCTCGGCGAGGTTCTTCGCCTCGATCTCGAACGACAGCGGCAGCGCGCCGGCGGGCGTCATGATCTGCGCCTGCCCGACATAGGTCGGCTGGCGTGAAGGGTCCGGCGAGCCGTCCGACTTCACCGGCGTCATCACGCGGATGGTGCCCACCCTGCGGTCGGTGAACGTGTCCTCGCGCCAGAGGTCGTTCACATCCATCTTCGGTTCAGGGGCGTTTGCAGGGCCGGCCATACGGATTTCCTTTAATCAAAGGGGATCGCGGAGCTTCGCGGGGGGTGCCACGGTACCCGAGGCGGCCCGTGACGACAATCTGCGGCAACTCCTCAGAAACCGGCGTCGGGTCCGCCCGGGCGGGGCGGGAGTGTGCGCTGGTCGATCGGCCAGGGCGTCATGGCCACGTAATAGAGCAGGACCAGGTTCACGATCGGGATGGACGCCATGATCGCGAGCCACGGCGGGAACCCCATCCGGCCGAGGATTTTCCAGAAGGCGACGATCTGCAGCAGGGACAGGATGGCAAACCAGCGGATCACAGGCGGCTCCCGATACGGACGACCGGACCAATGATATAACGCCGCCCATGAACGACCTGCATCGCTCCGCGCGCGGCCCGATCCGGGCGCCCCGCGGCACCACCCTGTCCGCCCGCAGCTGGCTCACCGAGGCCCCGCTGCGCATGCTGATGAACAACCTCGACCCCGACGTCGCCGAACGCCCCGGCGACCTGGTCGTCTACGGCGGCATCGGCCGCGCCGCACGCAACTGGGACTGCTACGACCGCATCGTGAAGGCGCTGCGCGAACTCGGCGACGACGAAACGCTGCTCGTCCAGTCCGGCAAGCCGGTCGGGGTGTTCCGCACGCATGCGGACGCGCCGCGCGTGCTGATCGCGAACTCGAACCTCGTTGGCCGCTGGTCCACGTGGGAGCACTTCCACGAGCTCGATCGCAAGGGCCTGATGATGTACGGCCAGATGACGGCCGGCTCGTGGATCTACATCGGCAGCCAGGGCATCGTGCAGGGCACGTACGAGACGTTCGTCGAGATGGGCCGCCAGCACTTCGGCGGCAACCTCACGGGCAAGTGGATCCTCACGGCGGGGCTCGGCGGCATGGGCGGTGCGCAACCGCTCGCGGCCACGATGGCAGGCGCATCCATGCTCGCCGTCGAATGCCGGCAGGACCGCATCCAGAAGCGCCTCGACACGCGTTATCTCGACGTGAGCACGGCCTCCCTCGACGAAGCGCTCGAGATCCTCGCGCGCGCCGGCCGCGAAGGGAAAGCGATTTCCGTCGGCCTGCTCGGCAATGCGGCCGAAGTGCTGCCCGAGTTGCTGCGCCGGGGCGTGCGGCCCGACGCCGTCACCGACCAGACCTCGGCACACGACCCGATCAACGGCTACCTGCCGGAGGGCTGGACCGTCGAGCAGTGGGAGCACGCGAACGACCCCAAGGCGGTCGAGATCGCGGCGCGCAAGTCGATGGCGAAGCACGTGCAGGCGATGCTCGAGTTCAAGAAGCTCGGCATCCCGGTCTTCGACTACGGCAACAACATCCGGCAGGTCGCGTACGACGCGGGCGTCACGGACGCCTTTTCGTTTCCCGGCTTCGTGCCCGCGTACGTGCGCCCGCTCTTCTGCCGTGGCATCGGCCCGTTCCGCTGGGCCGCGCTCTCCGGCGATCCCGAGGACATCTACCGCACCGACCAGAAGGTGAAGGAGATGATCCCGGACGATGCGCACCTGCATCGCTGGCTCGACATGGCGCGCGAGCGCATCCAGTTCCAGGGCCTGCCGGCGCGCATCTGCTGGGTCGGCCTCGGGCAGCGTCATCGCCTCGGCCTCGCGTTCAACGAGATGGTCGCGCGCGGCGAACTGAAGGCGCCAGTCGTGATCGGCCGCGATCACCTCGATTCCGGCTCGGTCGCGAGTCCCAACCGCGAAACCGAGGCGATGCGGGACGGATCCGACGCGGTGGCGGACTGGCCGCTGCTCAACGCGCTGCTCAACACCGCGAGCGGCGCCACGTGGGTGTCGATCCACCATGGCGGCGGCGTCGGCATCGGCTACTCGCAGCACTCGGGCGTGGTGATCGTGTGCGACGGCACGCCGGCAGCCGCGAAGCGCGTCGAGCGCGTACTGTGGAACGACCCGGGCACGGGCGTGATGCGCCACGCCGACGCTGGCTACGAGATCGCGATCGACTGCGCGCGCGAGAACGGGCTCAAGCTGCCGTTCCTCGACTGAGATGCGAACCCTCTGGCGCAATGCCCGGATCGCGACCTGCGACGACCAGGCACGCGTGTTCGAGCGCGGCGCGCTGCTGACGGAAGGCGGCAAGGTCGAGTGGGTCGGCGACGATCGCGCGCTGCCCTCCGGCCTGCGCCCGGACCGCATGATCGAACTGGCGGGCCGCTGGGTGACGCCCGGCCTGATCGATTGCCACACGCACCTCGTGTTCGCCGGCCAGCGCGCGTCGGAGTTCGCGCGACGCACGGCGGGCACGAGCTACTCGGACATCGCGCGCGAGGGCGGCGGCATCCTGAGCACGGTGCGCGCGACACGCGCGGCGAGCGAAGAGGAACTGCTGCGGCAGAGCCTGCCCCGGCTGGACTCTCTGCTGCAGGAAGGCGTGACCACGGTCGAGATCAAGTCGGGATACGGGCTCGACTTCGCGACCGAGGAGCGCATGCTGCGCGTCGCGCGGCAACTCGAGGCCACGCGACCGGTGACGGTCTCGACGAGCTACCTCGCGGCACATGCGTTGCCGCCGGAGTTTTCGGGCCGCGCGGACGAATACATCGACACGATCTGCAACGACTGGCTGCCAAGACTGATCCGAGCGAGACCCTCACCCCAACCCTCTCCCGCAAGCGGGAGAGGGGGCGAGACACCTCTCCCGCTTGCGGGAGAGGTCGCAAGCATTGACGCGACAGCGTCGATGCCGCGGGTGAGGGGGCTGATCGACTGCGTCGACGCGTTCTGCGAGAACATCGCGTTCAGCACCGCGCAATGCGAGCGCCTCTACGCCAAGGCGGTTGCGCTGGGTCTTCCGGTGCGCATGCACGCGGAACAGCTGTCGAACGTCGGCGGCAGTCAGCTTGCCGCGAGCTACGGTGCGCTGTCCTGCGACCACCTCGAATACACCACGGAAGAAGATGCGGCCGCGCTGGCCACGGCGGGCTCCGTTGCCGTGCTGCTGCCCGTGGCGTTCTACGCGCTGGCGGAAGAAAGACTCCCGCCGGTCGCCGCGCTGCGCAAGCAGCGTGTGCGCATCGCCGTGGCGACCGACTGCAATCCCGGCTCCGCGCCGGGCGCGTCGCTGCTGCTCGCGATGAACATGGCGCGCCGCCTGTTCGGCCTGACGAGCGGCGAGGTGCTGGCCGGCGTCACCCGCCACGCGGCTGCGGCACTCGGCCTGCAATCGGCGCGCGGCGCGCTCCAGCCAGGCTACGCAGCGGACCTGGCGGTGTGGTCGATCGATTCGCTCGACGAACTCGGCTACTGGGCCGGCTTCAATCCCTGCAGCATGGTCGTGAGAAATGGCGAGATCGCGCTCGAGCGCGCCGCCTGAAGGAAGCGAGATGCCGATCCGAGACCCCATGGCGAATTGGACCGGCCGCGTGGACGCCGTCGAAGGCGCATCGGGCCGGCGCTGGCACCAGGTAGTGCGGCAGATGACGAATGATGCTGCGCCCGGCACGGCGATCGTCGGTTTCGCCTGCGACGCGGGCGTGACTCGCAACCGCGGTCGGCCGGGCGCAGCCGAAGGCCCGCAGGTGCTGCGCAGGATGCTCTCGAATCTCGCGTGGCACGGCGGCGCAGCCGACAGTCTCCTCGACGCAGGCGATGTCGTCTGCGACGGCGATCGCCTCGAAGCCGCGCAGCAGGAATACGCCGATCTCGTCGCGGAGTTGCTGCGCGCAGGTCATGCGCCCGTCGGTCTCGGCGGCGGGCACGAAATCGCATGGGCGGCGTACCAGGGCATCGAACGGGCGCTCACCGGGCACCCGCGCTTCGAGCGACTCGGCATCATCAATTTCGACGCGCACCTCGACATCCGCAAGCCGGAGATACCGGGGCGCGGCACGTCGGGTACGCCGTTCCTGCAGATCGCGGAGGCGCGCGCGGCGGCGGGCAAGGATTTCCGCTACCTCTGCATCGGCGCCGCCGAACCCGCGAACACTCCGGCCCTGCTCCAGCGCGCGCAGTCCCTGGGAACGGAAATCGTCTTCGACGTGGACGCGGGCAGTGCCTCGACGGAAGCCGTGCTGCGCGAATTCGTCGCCGACTCGTCGGCGATCTACCTCACGTTCTGCCTCGATGTGCTGCCGCCCGCCGTGGCTCCCGGCGTGAGCGCGCCGTCCGGGCTCGGCGTGGCGCTGCACCGAGCCATCGCGCTGCTGCGTGAAACCCTGCGTGTGTGCGGGCATCGTACGCCGGCGAGCAAGCTGCTCGTCGCGGACATCGCAGAATTCAATCCGCGCCACGATCCCGACGGGCGCACCGCTCGAACGGCGGCACGCATCGCCTACGAGATGGCCGCAATCAGTCCTTGACGTCTGGCTCGACGAAGATCCAGCCCACTTCGGGGAAGCTCTTCTTGATGTCGCGCTCCAGGTCGTTGAGGTGCCGGACGGCCTCTTCGATGGTCAATCCAGCACGCATCTTCACCTTGGCGGCGAGCAGCACTTTCGGGCCGAACTGCAGCGTGATTGCGTTGAGCAGCGTCTCGATGTCGGGATCGCGATTGATCAGCTCGTCGATCTGCGCGCGCAGGGCAGGCTCCGCCGACTTGCCGATCAGCAGCGCGCGGATGCGCACCACGATGAACGCAGCGACGATGATGAGCACGCAGCCGATCAGGATCGAGCCGATCGCGTCGAAGCGCGTGTCGCCTGTCTGCGCCGCAAGCCCGACGAACGCAAAGGCCAGCACCAGGCCCGCGAGCGCCGCGATGTCTTCGCCGAGCACGACGACCAGCTCCGCATTGCGCGTGTGCCGCAGCCATTCCATGAACGGGCGGCCGCGACGGATCTTCGCGATCTCCTTGAGGCAGCCGAGCAGGCTGCCGGACTCGAGGACGATCGAGATCGCAAGCACCATGAGCGCCACCCAGGCCTTGTTGAGAGGCTCCGGATTGTGGAGCTTGTGCCAGCCTTCGTAGATCGAGAACAGGCCGCCCACGCTGAACAGCAGCAGTGCGACGACGAAGCTCCAGAAATACGTGACCTTGCCGAAGCCGAGCGGGTGCGCAGCGGTGGGCGGATCGTCCGACTGCTTGAGCCCGATGTAGAGCAGCACCTGGTTCGCGCAGTCGGCGTACGAGTGGATGGCCTCGGCCAGCATGCTGCCCGAATTCGTATAGATGGCCGCCCCGGTCTTGGTGATGGCGATGCCGAAGTTTGCGAGGAAGGCGTAGAGGATCGCCTTTGCAGACGACCCTTCGTTGGAGGACATGGCGCATTCTCCAGGGCGACGCCCCGACGATAGAGGCAGCCGCCTCGGCACGCAATCGTGCCGCCCGCATTTTGCCACCACGCCCGTCGCGGCGTATCCTCGCGCCTCCCCGGCTGTGCGCCGTCACGGAACCGACATGAGACTGCGCGTGATCGCTCTCGGAGTGTGCTTGATGGCTGCGCTTGCAGGCTGCGGCCGCAAGGCGCCCGCACCCGAGGCGCCGGCCGCGAAGCCGCACCACGTTGCCGCGACGGCCGGGCACCTGCCGGCCGGCATCGACTGGTATCCGGGCGGCGTGGACGCGGCCTTTGCCGCCGCGAAGGCGTCCGGCAAGCCGCTGTTCCTCTACTGGGGCGCCGAGTGGTGCCCGCCCTGCGCGCAGATCAAGGCCACCATTTTCAGCAGGCGCGAATTCCAGGAACGCTCGCGCCTGTTCGTGCCGGTGTACCTCGACGGCGACACGCCGAGCGCGCAGAAGTACGGCGAAAAGTTCGGCATCGTTGGCTACCCGACCATGATCCTGTTCCGCCCCGAAGGCACCGAGATCACGCGCCTGCCGGGCGGCGTCGATATCCGGCTCTACGCGAAGATCCTCGACGTCGCGCTCGCCAGCGCCAGGCCGGTGGCCGACATCCTCGCCGCCGCGCGCCAGGGCGGAGAGACCGCGCAGAACGATTGGAAGCTGCTCGCGTACTACGACTGGGCCACGGACAACGGCCACGTCCTGCCGCAGGCAGAGCGAACCGCCACCTTCCGCCAGTTGGCCGCGCGTTGCCCGGCGGAAATCGAGGCCGACTGCTCGAGGCTGTTCTTCGAGTACCTCTCGTCGGCTGCGCGTGGCGCCAAGGACAGCAAGAAGCCGGCGTTCGACGGACTCGAGCGCGCCGATGCACGCCGCAAGCTGCTTACGCTGATAGACCAACCGTCCGTGCAACAGGCCAACGTCGAACACCTTCTGTACGCATCGCCGGACGTGGTCGGCGCGCTCTCGGACGCGGGCACGCCCGAGCGCCGCCAACTGACGACGGCGTGGAGCGCAGCGCTCGACACGCTGGCGGCGCTGAAGGGCGAAGGCGCGCTCTCGACGAAGGAGCAGCTGAACGTGCTGCGCGGACGCGTGCTGCTCGCCAAGCTCGACGCACCCGACGGTCCGCTGCCGCCCGCACTGCTCGACGAGGCGCGCCGCGCCGTGGCGAGAGTCGATGCCACGGTGACCGAACCGGCGGCGCGGACGGCCGCGATCAACGCCGCCGTCGGTCTCTATTGGGAAGCGGGGCTCGATGCCGAGGGCAACCAGCTGCTGACCGCGGAACTCGGCAAGTCGAAGACACCGTACTACTTCATGCTCGACCTTGCGGACCTCGCCGAGAAGGTCGGACGCAAGGACGAAGCGGTGCAGTGGCTCGGGCGCGCGTACCACGGCGCGAAGGGCCCGGCGACGCGCTTCCAGTGGGGATACAACTACCTCACCGGCATGATCGAGATGACGCCCGGGAACGTGAAAGGGATCGAGCAGGCGGGACTCGACGTGCTCGGCGAACTCGACGGCTCGCCGGACGCGTTCTACCAGCGCACGCGCATCCGGCTCGAGCAACTCAGCGACCAGCTGCTCGACTGGGGCAGGACCGGCGAAGCCGCAAAGACCGTGGGCACGCTTCGCGCGCGAACGCAGGAGATCTGCGTGAAGCTGCCCGAGGGCGACGAAGGCCGCGCTGCGTGCGAGGCGTTCCTCAAGCGCGGCCAGCCAGCCACTCGGCGCGGCTGATCTCGTACTTGCAGGCCCGGCGCTCCTCCTGCGTCTCGCCGATCTCGAGGTTGTCCGGGTAGACGAATTCGCCGGTGCGGCGCAGGCGGCACTTCTCCATGACGCGCTGCGACGCCCGGTTGCCGAGCAGCGTGCGCGCCGAAATTTTCTCCGCACCAACGCGCATGAAACCGTGCTCGAGCAGGGCGCGAGCGCCTTCCGTCGCGTACCCGTGCCCCCACGCGGCCCTGCGCAGGCGATACCCGAGTTCGAGGTACTCCGGTTCGATGCGATCGTCCCGCAGGTGGAACCAGCCGAGGAATTCCCCGTCCGGCAGGCGCACGGCCGCCCAGTAGCCGAGCAGCGGCTGCTTCTCGTAGATCTCGAACCAGCGGGGCATGAAGGTATTCACATAGGCCTCGCGCGGCGTCGGCCGGCCGCCGGTGATGTAGCGCATCACTTCGGGATCGGAATCGAGCTCGACCAGCGCGTCTGCGTCATCGACGGTGAATCTGCGCAGCCGCAGCCGCGCGGTCTCTAGTAGGATCATGGCTCGAACTCCGGAACCGGCCGCCGACAGCATCCAAGAGTAAATCATGCCGACCTCGCCCCTAGAAGCCGTCCGTCCGATCACGCTCGCCGAGGTGCAGGCCGCGCGCGCGCGAATCGCGCAGACGATCGTGCGCACGCCGCTGGTGCGCCTCGATCTCGGGCCGGGCTTTCCCGACATCCGTCTCAAGCTCGAGAACCTTCAGCCGATCAATGCCTACAAGCTGCGCGGCGCGGCCAATGCCGTGTCGCTGTTGTCCGAGGCGGAACGCAAGCGCGGCGTGTGGACGATCAGCGCTGGCAATGCCGGGCAAGGCGTGGCCTACGCGGCCCGGCGGGCGGGCGTGCCCTGCACCGTCGTCGCCATCGAGACCGCGCCGGCCTCGAAGATGGAGCGCATGCGCGCGCTCGGCGCCCGCATCGTGCCCGTGCCCTATGCCGTGGCCTGGAAGGCCCTGGAGGATCGCGCCTACGAGGATGTCGAGGGAACTTTCATCCATCCTTTCGACGATCACAACTTCATCGCCGGCCACGCGACGATGGGCCTGGAGATCCTCGAAGACGCGCCGGACACGGTGGCCGTGATCGGCAGCATCGGGGGCGGTGGACTCATCGCCGGCGTCGGCAGCGCCATCAAGGCGCTCAATCCGGCGATCAAGGTCTGGGGCGCCGAACCGGAGACGGCAGCACCGACCGCCCGGTCGTTGGCAGCCGGTTCGCCGCAGGTGTTCGGCGAATGGCAGGCGTCGTTCGTGGACGGCGCCGGCGGCCAGAGCATGTTCCCTCGCATGTGGGAGCGCATGAAGCCCGTGATGGACGGGTGCATCGTCGTGAGCCTGGACGACACGCGCAAGGCAATGCGCCTGCTGGCGGAGAAGACGCGCGTCATCGCCGAGGGGGCCGGGGCGCTGTCGGTCGCGGCCGCGTTGACCGGCAAGGCGGGCGCCGGGCCGATTGTCGCGGTCGTGTCGGGCGGCAACATCGACCTGGCGAAGTTCTGCGAGCTGATCGGCGCATGCAAACCCTGAACACCCTGGGGCGCATCGCAAGGCGTTGCGGCGCATTGGCCATCGCCGTCGGTTTCCTCGCGTCGAGCGTGCACGCGCAGGACATGCAGATCATCACGCTGAAGCACCGGCTCGCCGACGAAATCCTGCCGGTGGTCCAGCCGCTCGTCGAGCGCGGCGGCGTGATCACGGGCACGGACAACCTGCTCATCGTGCGCACGAGCGCGGACAATTTCGCGCAGATCCAGCAGGCCGTGGCGGCGCTCGACCGGGCGCCGCGACAACTGCTCATCAGCGTCGGGCAAGGCGGTCTTTCGACCGAGAGCTCCGCGAGCGTGCGCGGCTCGGCCACCGTCGGCAGCGGCGACGTGCAGGTGGGCGTGAATCGTCCGCCGGGCACGGAGTCGGGCGTGCAGGTGCAGGCCCAGGCGCGCACGCTGCAGACGGATGCGGGCAACGTGAGCAGCGTGCGCGCGCTCGAAGGCTCGGAGGCCTACATAGCCGTCGGCCAGTCGCGCCCGGTGACGACGACGAACGTCACGCCGGGCTGGTACGGTCCGACCGCCTCGCAGACCACGCAGTATCGCGAGGCGAGCAGCGGGTTCTACGCCACGCCACGCCTCAGCGGCGACCGCGTGACGCTGGAGATCTCGCCGCAGCAGCAGGCGTTCCGCGGCCGCGGAACCATCGACACGCAGCGCGTCGTGACGACCGTGTCCGGCCGCCTCGGTGAGCGCATTGCGATCGGGGCCGTACGTGAGCAGAGTTCCGGCTTGACGAACGGGCTGCTCCGTTGGGGCACCCGCTCGTCCGACTCGGAATACTCCGCGTGGGTCATGGTCGAGGAGATTCCCTGACGCCGATCAGGTCGACGGCGCTTGACCCGCAGGCACGGTCGAGGGCGACGGCGGACCGCCTGGCGGATTCGCCGGCGGCATCTCCTTGGGCGTCGCTTGATCCACGGGCGCCGTCGGCGCCACGCTCATGCCGGACGAAGGCGCGATGGGCGCCGGCGCGCTCACGATTTCGACTCTGTCGATGAAGTAATCCGTCTCGCCGAAGCAGTTGGTCGGCAATCCGGGATGCTCGCTGTAGGACAGGCGCACCTGCTGGCCCACCGCCTTGAACAGCCGTTCGGCCACCGCGCCGTCGCGCACCGAGAAGTTCCAGATCTGCGGGGCGACGCCGCCCACCACGTACATGGCAAGTTCGCCCTCGTACGTCTTGCAGATCCAGCCACGCTTCGAGAACTTCTGCAGCACGCCCGCGCGCTCGCCCTCCGAGTAGCTCCACCACAGCATGAAGAGCGTGTAGAGCGCGATCAGCACCAGCGCGCCGATGAGGCTGGTCCACACGAAGAACATGAAGCTGCGACGCGGCGGCCTCTGCGCCGGCGGGGGCGCTGTGCCTGACGGGGTCGTGGAGGTGGACGTGGGCGTATTCGTTGCGGCCATGGTGCGTGCCTCTGTGCTCAAAGCTGGGATTCGATCGGAACGAGACGGAGCAACGTCACGCCGAGGCGCTCCAGGATGCTGGTGTCCGGCTCGTTTTCCCCGCGGCGTTCCTCTCCGTCGGCACGATCGTACCAGACGAGCCCCTCGCCCTTCTCCAGGACCACACGGTAACTGAAGTCCGGGGACGTGGTGACCTCGAACTGGCGGCGCAACTGTTCCGCCAGTTCCGGGCTGTCGACCAGCACGCCCATCTCGGTATTGAGGTTCGCCGAGCGGGGATCGATGTTCATCGAACCGATGTAGGCCCAGCGCCTGTCGATGACCATGGCCTTGGTGTGCAACGTGGCGCCGGACGAGCCGAGCACGCTGATCTTCCTTCGCGCATCCGGATCGCCGGGCTTGCGTTTCATCTCGTACAGCTCGACCCCGCCCCGCAGCAGGTCGCGGCGATAGCGCGCATAGCCCGTGTGCACGGCCGCGACGTCCGTCGCGGCGAGCGAATTGGTCAGCACGACGACGCGCATCCCG
>Ga0315283_10003943_pt1 | contig 12779 bp, 22 predicted proteins | sample YL17G09_0_MG_FD_204541 | JGI IMG/M metagenome (GOLD analysis project Ga0315283, IMG submission 204541) | Sediment microbial communities from Yellowstone Lake, YNP, Wyoming, USA - YL17G09_0 | ecosystem: Environmental > Aquatic > Freshwater > Lake > Sediment | place: USA: Wyoming | collected...
TGACTCTGAACTTATCTCCTTTCCTCAGAGGTCTAAGTAACTTGTTCCATGTGTCAGTATCTTCCTTCATTCTCTGTCATCCTCCCTCACTTAGAAACACCATCCTTCTCTCCTGAGTTGTTTGGCGTATAAGCATTTATTACAAGCTCTTTTTGAGGACCTTTCAGTTTCTTACCCAAATATACGACTGAGTTGACCCTGTATGGGCACTTCGTAGGGCTAGACCCTTTACAATGGCAGTCACAGGTAGTCTCGGGACAACAGTAACAACATAAGGTAGGAGACATATCCTTTGGACAGATTTCCATCGAGGTTCCTCTAAGATGGAAGAGGGCTACACAGTATTTTCTAGTCCATCTCTCAGGTCTGGTCTTCATAACTTGTCACCTAGTGCCAGTGTCTCAAGTATCCTCATAAGTTCTTCCTTACCCTTCTCTAGTCCTTCCTTCTCTAGGACTTTCCTAACTTTCTTCCAAAGAGCATAATCTTTGGAATAGGTATGCATTCCACACAACACCATCAGAGCCTTATACTCTTCTTCAGTTACACTCGTTTCACAATCATCCTTAAGGCCAAAGATAGAGACTAGAATCCCATCTAAGTTAGATACCATTGTAGTCTGGAAGGTCTGGAAGGATTGATATAGTCTTCCATGTTCATCCTTCTTCCCAATCTCGTAGGTTACCATCTTGACCTCAGGTTTTCCATCCACCCATATCAGTACTTTAATCCAAGGCAGACGTTTGATGTGGTACGTAGGCATTCTATTTCTCCTATGGGATTAATCTATAGGTTACCTTCCATACCGAGTCCCAGAAGTGGGAGTACCATACTTGAGATAAGCACCAGCCTAACTTCTTTCTTCGTATGTATTGTTCTAGGATGAAGTGTGGTAGGCATAGGTTACTCCAGTGCCACTCTCCATTTGGGGTATCATAGTCTACTTCTACAAAGGCTGGATTCTTACATCCTCTCCAGTCACACTTAAGTTTCATATATGTTCCTCCTTAAGGAAGGGAGTCTATACTACGACTCCTCTTTCCTTAGTCTTCCTGTCTGTTATGTAGTCTTGCACCTTGTCTTTAGGTATCTCTTCTATGCTCTCTTCACACCCTTGGCATGGTTGAGGTTGCTTTGGTTGTGGTTGAGAAGCAGCTTGTGCCTTCTGAAGTTTACCAATGTCTTCTAGCAAAGTCTTAAGTTTCTCATTGGTCTTCTTCAACTTATCAAGCTGTTCTGTAGTGGGTTCATTGAGGTAGTTATTTACTTGGTAACCCTCATCCATGTCATGTTCTACTTGTTCAATCTTGCCATTGTGAAGGAACGAGAAGTCTTCAGTTGCTGCTAGAGCTATGTCCTCTGGTTCCTTATATTTCTTTATATTCTTCTTTTTCTCTTCTTTCTTTTCCTCTACCATACTTGCACCTCCTATAGAGTTCTTATAATATTCCTCTGAAAGGAATGTCTAACCACGAAGTGAATAGTTCTCCCTCTTCCTCCAACTGCTTTTCCCATTTCTGGTATTCCTTTCTTACTCTTTTACCTATCAACTTCTCAAAGGCATGTCGAGGAATCTTCTCAGGAATCCTAATGTCAAAAGAAAGACATTTGCCTCTATGGTAGATAGAGAGAGTATAGAGAGGGTCTATTCGAAGTATGCTTCTAAAGCCCATGACTTCCTGTATTGATAGGATTTCAAACTCCCAAGAATAAGGTCGTTGTGGGGTTATGATTTCATAAGGAAGGTATACCTTCATGTTGGGACTTATCCTTTGTCTATCATCAAAGAGGTATCTTAGAGAACCTATTGCTTGATGGTAGGCTTTTTCATCTTCCATGTTTACACCTCCAGTCCTAGTTTGTGTTTGGTTATGGTGTTGAGTAGTACTATACTTAGACCTACTGCTACTGTTGTAACAATCATACCAAGAGTTCTAACTAAGTCTAGATTCCAATATGTTGCTAAGGCTACTAGACCGTATCCTCCTAGTATGCTAGCTGATATGTCTATGGTATGGTAGACTAGCTTAGGGTGTCTATGGAACCATTCTGTTCTAATTCTAAAGGTTATACGTTTCAATGTTATCACCTCTAGTAAGTGAGTAGGATGGGTCTGTCCAACCATAACCTAACTATTTTCTTAGCCTCAGAGGTAGTCAGCATATTCTTTGGGAACCCACAGTGAGGGCACTCTTTTCCTTTCTCCTTGCTTTGTGACAGATGGGGCAGTTAATTACTTCCATTCTAGTTCTGGGTGTCATCTTCAACTAGACCTCCCATATCCTTCAAGTCTTGTTCATTCAATGTAGACCTAAGTACCCATATCTTCTTCTGTTCCTCTTTGGAGAGTTCTTTGTACCATACCTTGAAGCATCCTTTACAGATGTAGTAGCAGTTGCCTGTTCCTAGGTTCTGACAGTAGACCATTGAGGAATGCTTCTCAAACTCTCCTTCCTCTATGGACTTCATGCAATGGGCTGCTTTCTCTTCCATCTTCTTGTCTAAGTCCTTAGCTCCTTCTTTGTAATCCTTCTTGTCAACTATCTCTATCCCATGTTCAGCATAGGCTTTCTTAATTTCCTCTTTAGTGGGCTTCTTTCTTTGTTTCCCCATGAGGTATCACTCCTAATTTGAGTAGTTTCTTTATTCCTTCTCTGGCACATTCTGGAACCATACCGCAGACCTTCTCACATTCGATGATTGTCTCCGAGTCCCCAAAGCAGGATGGTCTGGCTATATCCATGAAGATTTCCTTAGTCTCTTTCATAGAAAGGTTACTCCAGTCCTTGTTTTATTCTACACCCTGCACAGAGGAATGGTATGTCTTCTTCGTCTTCCTTCAAGTTAATTGCTGTGAGAACGGAATTCCCACAGCTGGTACAGAGTCTTTTCTTTCAGTGTTTATTCACCATTACTTAGCACTATCCAAGGATTTCTATGTACCAGTCAAAGAAGAGTCCTATGCCTATTGCTCCTGCTATGAAGTCAAAGTAGAATGGTATCAATCCTCTGGGTGTAGTGAAATACCATCCATAGAATCTTGTGATAGCAAAGTACGTGGTTGCTATGCATTGTCCTAGCCATACGGTCTTGAAGAAAGTCTTAAGTCTACTCATTCTTTTCTCTCTCCGTAATTTCCTTAGCCAACTTGGTACACCAATCTGCCACTGTTCCCATGCATTCCAGTTTACCATCATAGTTTCTATGATAGACCATATCATGTTCATTGATGTAGATACGCTTGGAAACTGATTCAAAGGTATCTGGTCTCTTTGGTTCTGGTTCTGGCTTATCTGCTAACTCATCTAGAAAGAGTTTTGTCTTAGAGTTCTTAGGTTGCACCTTGAAACCGAGCATTGAAGCTTGGTCGTCTATGTTGTGAAGGAGTAACTTCTTACGAGAGGACATATTCTCTTTCAACGAGCCCACCTTCGTATGAAGCTCAGTAGCTCTTCTACCTCATTTTGTGAGGTGAAGGATTTGATATACGCTTTTGCTTCAGTTGTACTGAAACCATTACGTCTCAGACTCTCTACCATTTCCTTGATAGAGTCCTTTTTCGATAAGACCATTGTTTTCTACCTCCTTGTTATATTGCTTCCACACAACCTTTAGAAGAGGTTGGAACCAAGACTCTTGACGTTCCATTCAATGTGTGGTTTAAGGGAGATAAAAACTCCCTATGGATGTTTAGGGTGCTTGGGTGTCTTTCTGTTTGTTATGTATATGAACGCACAGAAGGCTATTATCCAGAGGGCTATGACTATCAGGATTAGGAGAAGAATCAGTAGAGGACAATTTGTATTGCAAGTGGTATGAGGTTTGTTATCAATTGGACAGATTGTGCATTGAGGAGGATAACACATCCCATCTAATCCGTCTCTACCATTTAGTCCATTGTATCCATCTGTACCATTAGTGCCATCTACTCCATTGAGACCATTAGTGCCATCCTTGCCATCTATGCCTGAGAGTCCGTCCTTACCATCCTGTCCATTGACTCCATTGGTTCCATCTATTCCATTAGCTCCACTGGTACCATTGGTTCCATCATGCCCCATTATGTTCATGAGGAAAGTCCAAGTGCCATCTAGTTTGTAGAATATGTCTCCATTGAGTTGTAGGTAATAGTCTCCATTTACACCTAAGTCTACACTGGGTAGGTCTAGGCCATTATACCAGACTGAACCATCTTTACCATTTATTCCATTGGTACCATCTGTTCCATTTAAACCATCAATACCATTGGTACCATCTAATCCATTGGTTCCTGCTGGACCTTGTGGTCCCGTAGCTCCAGTGTATCCTCTTGGGCCTTGAGAACCTGATGGCCCTGATGGACCTATTAATCCTTGTGGTCCTTGAGGTCCTTGTGGACCTGTTGCACCTGTAGCTCCTGTAGTACCTGTATTACCTTTAGGACCTATTGGACCTGTTGCTCCTGTTGGTCCTATTGGTCCCATTGGTCCTGTGGCACCTGTATCTCCCTTATCACCCTTGTCTCCCTTAGGTCCTATTGGACCCATTGGACCTACTGGCCCTATTGGACCTTGAGGTCCTGGTGGACCCATTGGACCTGGTGGACATATTGGTGGAGGAGGGTCACAAGCTATTGTTATGCCTACGAAGGTAAGACTAACTATCACTGTCATAGCCCATATTGCTAGAAGATATTTCTTATTCATTGTATCACCACCATTTACGTTGTTTTATACGTTACTACTGAAGCCTTCTCCTTGCTATCTATTGGGTTGAAAAGTGCCTCCATGAGACACAAGTCTTTCCATTGCTGCCGTTAGGCTAGTGTATGGTGACTTTGTGTTACTTCAGGTCTTTCGAAGTATTCTCTCATGGGTTAGAAATGGGGTACTAGAGGATTGTCTGCATTACTTCCTGTATGACTACGATGTTCATGACTATGGTGTACACCCTTGCCACTATGACAAGGATGAAGGCTATGGTTATTATCTTCTCTAGTCTTCCCTCCTCTATCTTACCTGACATCCACCACATAAGGACTAGTAAGGATACCATTAGTGGGTATGACAGAAGATTGGCTCCTAGAGGATTTGATTCCATCAGCTTTGTTGGGTATGTGTAGAAAGCCCATTGTGACATTCCCATGTCTATCGCTACCAGGATGATGAGGACTATCGACATCTTCCTAAGTCTATTCATGTACCTGTCACCTTTGAAGAGCAATACTTCAGATGTGTACAAACACCTGTACTTTTAAGCAGGTGTGAACATTCTATCTGAGAGGTTGCTCCACAATGTTGAAGACCGTTACTCATTCCTTTGGATGTTAGCTTCTGGTTGCAATATCCTGTGTGAGAGCATGTTAGAGCATTAGCTTCTAGGTGTGTACAGACTAAGCCAGGAATGGAGAGGATAGCCTTACAGGTTTGTGTTTCCTTGAGAGTCATTGCTTCCACCTACTTGATGCTTCTTGAGCCATATCTCTACAAGTCCTTCTAGAGGTATCCTAAGTAGGACATTGTTTCCTTCGATAGTCATTTTACATTGAAGGTCTAGAGGTTTCTTAGGTGTTATGGATATGGCTTTGTTGTACAGTTCTCTTTCTCTCTCTGTACGATGTAGTGTCTCCTCTGTACAATCTTGGCAATGAGGGCATGTAGAGCAATCTTTATTATCGGTCTTCATGTTTCCAAATTGGTCACATATCATTTTTCATTCCTCCTATCTTTACTAATCTCCTCAAGTTCAACCTTGATTCCTATCCAGACCTGTTGTTGTTCTGGATGTCCTTCCCAGAATCTTATGCGTTCTTCTGCATATGCTATTCTTTCCTTTATGGTCTTCATCTGTCTTCCACCTCATCTTGGAATGGATGAACCACTATTGGACTCTGGAAGTGGAATCCTCTATTGTCTGTCCACTGTGGAACCTTCATCATAAGGTCTGGATATTGTTCCCTAAAGGCACTCTGTAGATTACGGTTATTCCGTTCTGTGCCATCTTCCCACTGAATGATGATATCATCAGCTAGAAGAATCCACTCACCTTCACGGGATAGGTATTCTATTTTACATACGTATTGGTTCATCTTCTCATGCCTCCTTCTTTGTTCCTCTGAAACTATGTTCTGCATTCCCATCATCTAACTCAACTATTAATGATAGGAAGAGTTGACTTGGCTGTTTAGGATATGAGATTAGACCATGTGCCTTAACTCTTCTGTACCACCAGTTTGGATAATGGGTTGTAGTCTTGTTACTTATGTATCCATGAGATTTCTTATTTGTCATGTAGATACACCCTCCAAACACGTCTGAGATTACTAAGTTCTTTAGTGCCTTTCTTAGGCTTCTGTTTCTTCCGGATAGGACAGTCAATTTCATCGAAGTAATATTGCTCTTCCATAGTTCTTTCCCTCCATTACTTTAATGCTTCCTTCAGACCTCATTCACTAAGGTTTACCTTAAGACTTCGCAAGGTATCTACTGAAGGTTTAGAGAACCTTTTAATATTTTCTAATCTTATCTCTATCGGTGATTGATGAATGCGTAAGAATCGTGAAGCTAGAAATGAATATATGCGTACTTACTACAAGACTCATCCGAGAGAGTGGAAAGATAGATATCAAAAGAATAAGGAAAGACTCATTGGGAGAGCCAAAGAACTTCTTGAACAAAGGAAAGATGAAGCATATAAGTTATTGGGAAATAAGTGTACTATCTGTGGATTCACTGATAGAAGAGCTTTACAGGTAGACCATGTTAATGGAGATGGTAAGAAAGATAGGAAAGGAATTGCTATCATGCAATTCTACCTCAAAGTTATCGAATCTGTGAGAAGAGGAGAAAGGAAATACCAACTCTTATGTGCCAATCATAATTGGATTAAACGTGTAGAAAATCACGAATGTAAATAGGAAAAAAAAGACTCAAGACTGTTTAGACCACCATAGTTTAATCCTTCAGCTGTAGGTTTCTAACTGAGTCTTGAGTAGGGTACTGACCCTTTCGGGTATTAGTTCATCATTTGTGCCTTGGGTGTTCACTACGATGAATCACAGGATTAAGTCGAAAGCCTTAACCCTATCAGTAGCTTATTCCCAAGGGTTATAGCATTAGTGTGGACGGCTAATCGTTCCCCCGTATATATCTAGTACCTTCATAGTACCCTTTTCGAATACTCTAGATTCTAGATTCCAATTGTTGATTGCCCTCTGGCAACTATACTCTAATGGCGTGATTCCCGATAAGAATAACGGGACTTTGACCCAATGGTTAACCCACATTACACTCGGTCGAAGCATTCGCAATGTGGGCTTCCGTAGTGGTATCCTTTGTAGCAATGGGGATGAGACTATCCACCTGTATTGCCCATTTATATGCATGAATAGTTTGATGCCTACAACCACTTCATAGGGTTCCAATGGCTTTATACAACGTGATGCCTTTCACGAAGGTTACGGTTTCCCCTAAGTGGTTTGGAGAAGGTTCCACTTCTCTCACGGACACACTTTATCAGCTATTCCTTCCCCAGTAAGAGTGTACTCACTGGGTGCATCTAGTGCTCCCTTCCACCCATTATAGCTTATGGGAAGCTTGAGACTTCGCAAGCTATTACGGAAGGTTAGAATCCCTTAGGGACTCTTTATGTAACAAGTGCTGTGCTTGACTCTTACGTTCTTGCAACATCACTACCTTGTTACTATGTACTATATATGTGATTCGGGCTTATATACCTTTTGGCATGACATCGTCGAGACAGCTACTTCTTTTGATTTAGTGAATTTATTGGGTGTAGTAGAGGTTAGGCTTTGAGTCCTTATCCTCTACACTATCCCGTTCTTATGACTTGTGAGAGAGTTACTTCTGTGTGTTCCAGATGTTACTCTCGTACTCTATTCCAAACTTCCTATACGATACCTTAGGCTTATTCTTCTCTTCAAAGAGTAACCCTTAGTATTGCTTTGAAATCTTCACTACTCATTCTTACGTACTTAGACTTTTTCTTATTGTTGTTCATACGTTCCACCTCTATACTATGTATATGCTTATCTTGCATATATACATTTCTCTTTTTGGACAATTTCGTATTGTCCTTACGGTTGCACTTTTAGTGAGTGCAAACTTAGCCATTTTTCCCTTAATAGCGGGATTCAATTCTTGGTTCAACTATTGCCTTCTACTTCCTTTTGAAAACCACACAGTCTTAAACTGTGATGTCGGTTTCCCAACATAACGGTTTATTGGCTTCGCTGTGCCGTTCTTTATGTACGTTCTTAAATCTTCAATATTAGCGAAGGTTACGCTATTCTGTTTATTGACTTGTGAGTGGTAGGCTACACAACACTTCTTAGTTTGAAAAGACTTCAGAGGCGTATTTGAACAACTTAAGACTTTTTCATGTGTTCTAGGGTGGAATATATATTGTTCATATCGATTGAGGCGGTTTTCAATTTCAGATACTTTTGAACCAAATTGTTGAACATCTTTATAGGTTGTCATTTTTCCATGTCCTAATTTTTCCTTTTACAATATACCATATAAACAAACAGGAATATAAACCTATCGCAAATTAGGGTATTAGGAAGTTGAACATAGGTTACTTATAAGTCTATCCCAAAGACTTATATACCCACGTGTAAAACAGCTTGCATATATACCTTCTCCCATAGGTTTATATACCCCTGAAAATAATATCCGCCTTATAAGTCTTTGGGAATCCCTAGAGTTTAACTCTTAAGGTTCCTTTGGGTTGGTAGGGTGGGGGGGACTTAGAAGGTTCATGAATTGTTCAACTTTGAGTGAAACCCTGAATGTGATTACTACACAGTAGATCTAAAAAGGTTTACTAAATCCTACCACTTGAATGAAGAGAGTGTCTTCTCCTCTTATCTGTTTGATTAGGATCGTTGTTATCCTTAGTAATACCGACTTTAAAGTACTCCTCTATGTCCGTGGCGAAAGAACCTTTACCCATGTCATTTTCATGAACAGCTAACATTAGAGCATCGACATAGTCATCATTTCTTTTAGAGTTATATGTGTAATCCAAGAGTTGCTGTATGAGAGGTTGATGTTTCATTGAATCCCAGAATAACTTATGTTTCTCTATCAACATTCTGAGATTCGTAATCATTATGGATTTCTCGCCTTTAAAGGTAATAGGTTGAACTGGCAGACCTGTTGTCATTAATCGAGCATTCTCACCTTTATCGGTAGAGTCTGTAAAAATCATATTAACTCCGTAAGTTAGACAAGTTTCTTTAATATCATCTTGCACCTTTCCTGGATCTTCCTTCAGAAAGTCTCTCATATAAAGTATTTCCCATTCATCTTTCCGTTGTTGAACTATGATTAAAACTGTGGGAGCAGGGAAATTGTGAAGGATGCAAGGTTTCCCTTTCCTTCTAAATAATATGTATTCATTTGGTACTTCAATTCCGACATGGTAACCATCAAAATCTAGTTGTGAATGATTCTTCTTATTAGGCGAACTTTCTCTATTTAAGAGATGCAGTCTGTAACCTTTCTTTCCTCTATCTTCCACATAAGTTGTCTGCTTTCCTATCTTCAATGTTATTTCCTGTAAATCATCAACTAATTTCTTAGAGTAGGTATTGTATCGAAGCCCATCTTTATCGCCATCCCCTTTCATCATTGATACCTTAATTTTTTCTAAAAGATCTGGATGAAGTTCTTTATAAGAAGAAGGAATGTATTTCATATAGGAATTCCCTAATGTGGCGAAGAAATTCGAAAGTTTTCTGTCGGAAAATCTTATACCTATTTTGTGTTCATGTGGGTTTAATCTCATTCTTCCAAGCAATTCTTTTATTTCTTTCCTATATTCCGGATGAACTTCAGTTTGCCCTATTGTTATCCTATGCCCTCTATTTGTGAAATCTACTGAACCTTCAGCAAGGTACCATCCTAAAAGACTTGCGAAATCATCTGCATTGAAACCATGTAAAAATCTAGGTCTCTTACCTTTGAATTTACCTTTCCTAATAAGGTAGTGATGGGAAAGATCTTCCCCTAGCATATGATCATGAAGAAACTTCTTTTCCCTATCAAAGACAGGAATGTTGTGTCTCCATGCTCCTGCTATGGAAAGATTTGCATTCTCCCATTGATCTATTAATCTTAAGGTTTTCTTTTTGTAAAATTTGGTGGGAATTTCCCATTCTAGGAAGTTGGTTTTCTTATTATAAGTCATTACTTCCTCAGAGAAAGGAGAACAAAAAGTATCTAATCTCTTCCAACCTGATTTTGTTAGAACTTCATGATCACCAGTTAGACAGTATCCCCAATCGATCCCGGCATATACATTTAACCCTTCTATTCTTTGATAGGTAATATCACTCTTCTGACAAAGTTTCATATCCTCGATCCTGAAGACTTTTCCTTCCAATCTGTAGGGAATACCTTTGATTTCTGTCTGATAAGCATCTTCGGACATCATCTCTTTTAACATCCTCAGATGATCTGGAGGAAGACATAGTTCTGCATCCCAATTGAGGAAGACCCAATCCTGACCAAGTCTCTTTCTCTTTTCCCATTGTTCTTCAATGAAGGAATATCCTGATCCCGGGGTAGTGGAAAAGATATGTCTTGCATATTTTGAAGTTGCAGTCATTGGTAGAGCTGCGTAGATAATACTATTCTCTACCTGTGCAGCTTCATCTACAATAAGAATATCTGGATGGTTCCCTCTTACCGACTTTTCAGAGGCTGGAAGAGGCATTACCCAACTTCCATCTTTGAAGTGAATCTCATCTTGAGTAGGTTCCTTTGCAAGTTGGTTCTCTAGATATGGAATCTTGTTTATTGCTTCCATAATGTATCCATAACATATCTTGGCCTGTTTTAAAGATCCTCCCAGAATTATAACTTTAATAGGTTTATTTTCAGCAATAGCAAAAACAAGTAAGTACCAGAGAGCAACAACGGCGAGGGCATGAGTTTTACCTATTCCTCTTCCGGCTACAATTCCAATATTCCTCTTTTCAAAGGATTCTATCTCTTTAAAGAAATCTTCTTGGAATGCCCTTGTCTTATGCCCTGTTACATATTCAAAGAAGGTAGTTAGAGATCCTCTCCATTCGATTACCTTTCTGACAAAATCTATCGTATTGTATGTTTTCCTAGTTTGATGAAACAATTCCTTTCTCCTTCATGTGTTTTTCCAGATTGTCTAGGAAGGCCGTTCTACATTGAAGACAAAGATTCTTGGCAAAGAAATATAGAATTTTTACTAATTCAACTTCTGACATTATTGTCCCTGTCTGTAACTTAGAAGTTAATCTTTCACATGATTCCAAAGAAGCCCTATGTTCTCTATAGATTTCTGTTAAGACTCTTAGGGCCGAAGGATCAATATCCGACTTACCTTTATACGCTTCTATCGTTGTATCCAAGAGTTTTCTTAACCCGTCCAAATTACCTCTAATTTCATTTACTATGTTAATAGCTTCCTTCCTTTCATCTTGAACAGCTTGATCAAGTTTTTCACTATTGGATAGAACTTTTGTATCATTTTCAGTGTAATGAAGAGTAAAGTGTCTCCAGAATGCTTTCCTCGAAATCTCTTCTCCTTTATCTGTTGCTTTCTTCTCAAAATCAACCCATGGTATAGTGTGTGCAGACTTCTGCCATTCTTCTTCATATACTATTCTATTCTTTGAAGTACAGATCTTGCACTTTGGTTCAAAGGTTCGTTCTGCCATCTTATCCCTATGGATAGAACAATTCCTACATACTTAAGTGTCTCTAAGTGTCCACTCATTTATAGAAGGAGAAAGCATAAATACGTGTCGAGACATCTAACATATAGTAACTTGTGAGGGAAATTGTATGGGTGGAACTCCGAGACAAACATTCCGTATTCCAGAACAGATCTGGAAGCAATTTATTGAGAAATGTAAAGGAAAGAATTCAAATGCTTCTGAGGTTCTTAGAGACTTCATAGAAGGAGTGGTCTCTGGAAAGATTAGTCTTGAAAGCATCATTGGTCGTAAGAAGAGTAAGGATCTTTCGGACTTTGAGGAAGCAGCTAAAACTTGGTTTCAAACTCAACATATAGATTCAGAGGGAACCTAAATGGGTAAAGAAAATACAGATAATGTTTTAGTGAGGGCTCTGAGAGGTTTAAAGAGAAGTCCTTCTGCATCAGATACTGGAATGATGGGCCAACTAGAGAAATTGATGTATGTTAAAAGAAAGGGAAAAGCTCCTACCGTAGAGAGGATTGGACCTTCTTCTATACTTATGCAAAGGGCTGAGATGTTATACAGGATGGAACCTTTGATCTTTTCCGGTGTCAATAAACTTACTAGAAGAATCTCCTCAGGAAGAATCTATTTCACAGGTGATGACGAAGTAGAAAATAAAGCTGCATTAGACTTTGCCTTTAAGATTAAATTACCATCGTCCCTCAATATGATAACAAAGGATGCTCTCATCTATGGATTTGGTGCTTTTGAGATTGTAAAGGCGAAAGGATTCATAGATTCATTAGAAATAATAGATCCGAAAACATTTGATTGGCAAAGAGAAGGAAGTGAAATGAAACTCGATGAGAGTGGAACACCAGTAGGATTTCGTACCTCTAAATTGGGAAGGTTGGAGGGCGAGAAATACACTCCTGAAGAGATTTTCCTTGTCAGATATTACACCATAGGTGAATACTGTTTAGGTATTTCTCCTCTTGAAGCTGCCTTTAAGACCGCTTGGATAAAGTTAAATCTTGAAGAGGCTCTTGGAGAGGCAATCTATAGACATGGTTATCCTATCTATTCATTT
>Ga0315283_10003945_pt1 | contig 12776 bp, 11 predicted proteins | sample YL17G09_0_MG_FD_204541 | JGI IMG/M metagenome (GOLD analysis project Ga0315283, IMG submission 204541) | Sediment microbial communities from Yellowstone Lake, YNP, Wyoming, USA - YL17G09_0 | ecosystem: Environmental > Aquatic > Freshwater > Lake > Sediment | place: USA: Wyoming | collected...
CTTCCCCCCGTGTCCGGCGCGCGCCGCGCCGATCGCAGCCCAACCCGCTCGTGCACTCGTGTGCACGGGTGCCCACCCGGTGGCGTCCTTGAACCGTCGGTTCGCGACGCGCTGGGAAGCCGTCAAGGCCTTGGCCGCGGATCCCCCCACGACACGGAGCGCGCCGGCCGGCGTCGGCCGCAGACGCCCGAGGCCGAACGCGGCCGAGAACGCGTCGAGGTAGTCGCGCCGGGTGAGCGGTTCGTCGTCGACCACGTTGTAGACACCCGCCGGGGCGCCGAGCGCGGCGACGACTGCCGACGCGGCGTCATCGGTGTGGATCGACGACAGGTAGGCGTCGGGCCGACCCGCGATCGACGTGCCGTGCACCCGCGCCAGCTTCAGCCCCTCGTCGATCGCCCGGTTGTCGGGACCGTAGAAGAGGCCGAACCGCAGCACGACGCCGGTCCCGCCCTCCGTCGAGAACGCCTCCACGAGATGCTCGCCCTCGAGCGTCGGGATCATCCGCTTGATCGACGTGTCGGGCGCGACGGACTCGTCGATCCATTCGGCCCCGCGGTCGGGGTAGGTGAACGTGATCGACTCCTTCACGAACCGGGTGATGGTGTGCGCGCGGGCTCCGGCCAGCAGGTGCGTGGTGGTCTCGGTGCGGAGCCGGTCGTGGGTCCGCCAAGCCGAGGCGAACGCGGCGCGCGTCACCGGGGGCACGTTCGTCGCAAGGTGCAGGATCGCGTCGCAACCGACGACGGCGTCCGCCAGCGCCGGGCCGTCGAAGAGATCGACCGTGACCGGGATGGCCCCCGCGTCGCGGAGCCGGTCCGCCTTGGAGTCATCGCGTGCGACGGCACGAACCTCGTGACCCGCCGCGACGAGTGCGGGCACCAAGGGTCGCCCGATCACCCCGGTCGCACCGGTCACGAAGCACCGCATCCCGGGACCTCCCCCATGCCGACCCGAGACCCCCGAGCGTAGGCTCCGAGGCGCTCACGACGAAGGGGACACGATGGACACCTGGCAGATGGTCGACGCCGAGCGGACGGACCTCGCCGACCTCACCGATTCACTGGACGCAGAGCAATGGGACGCCCCGACGCTCTGCACCGCGTGGAAGGTGCGCGACGTGGTCGCACACGTGACCGAGGGCGCCACGCTCACCGGCGGGAAGGCGATCGTCACTGCGGCGAAGTACGGCTTTCGCGTCAACAAGATGCTCAACGACGAAGCGATCAAGGGCGGCGCCGCTCCGATCGAGGTGGTCAAGAGCGACTGGCGCGCCACGGTCGGCGTGCGACGCACGCCCCCCGGCGTCAAGTCGGCCGGACTGCTCGCCGACGAGCTCATCCACCAGCAGGACATCCGGCGCTCCCTCGGCATCCCCCGACAGATCCCGGAGGACCGCCTGCGCGTCGTGCTCGACGCGACCGCGAAGACCGGCGCGGCGTACCTCCCCGCGAAGAAGCGCATCAAGGGGCTGCACCTGGTGGCGACCGACCTCGACTGGGAGGTGGGGGACGCGACCGGCGCCCAAGTGTCGGGTCCGGGGGAAGCCCTCCTCATGGCGATGGCCGGACGCCCCGCGGCGCTCGACGACCTGACCGGCCCGGGGGTCGAGACGCTCCAGCGCCGGATGGGGAGCTGATGATGGCGTTCGCCCGCGAGGAGGTCGACGCCGAGTTCCAGCAGTACGTCGCGCGCGGGGTGGCGAACGACTGGAGCGCGTGGGCGGACCAGTTCACCGAGGACGCGCTCTACGTCGAGCACGAGATGGGCACGATGCACGGTCGGGAGGAGATCCGAACGTGGATCGTCGCGACCATGGGTTCCGTCTCGGGCATGAGCTTCCCGGTCGACTGGTACGTGATCGACGGCGACCGCGTCGTCATGTACTGCTGGAACGTGTTCGACCCGTTGCCGGGCATGACCGGGGAGTACAAGTTCGCGGTTGCCGTGGTGCTGCACTACGCGGGCAACGGGCTCTGGTCGTACGAGGAAGACATCTACAACGCCAAGGAGACCGACGCCGTGCTCGCGCGCTTTCTCGAGGACGCCGCCGCCGCCGGCCACGCGGTCGCGCCGCCTCCTGCTTGACGCGCGCCCCGGGAACCGGGAGCGCACCTTCGGCGTCAAACGTCTCGTACCCGACCGGCCCCAACCGACTCTGCCCAACTACCCCTGCCAACCAACTGGAGGAACGATGCGAGCATGGCAACCGGCAACCCGGGTCGTCGCGCTGGTCGCGGCGATCGCCCTGGCGGGCGTCGTGGCGACGAGCGCCGCGGGCGCCCAGACGCACCGCCAATCGAGTGGCCAGTCGAATGGCCAGTCGGGCGGGAGCAACGACAACCCGCGCACGATCAACGTGGTCGGCACTGGGGTGGTACGCGGGACTCCCGACGTGCTCGATCTCACCATCGGCGTGAGCACCCGAGCCAAGAGCGCCGGCGAAGCGCTCAGTCGCAACAACGAGCTCAGCAACAAGCTGAACGGCGTGTTGCGGGATGCGGGCGTCGACGAGAAGGACATCCAGACGTCGAACCTGTCCATCGCGCCGATCTATGACGACAACGGTGAGAACGTGATTGCGTACGGCGTCGACAACACCGTCACCGTGAAGATCCGCGACCTCGAGAAGGCCGGGAAGATCGTCGACGCAGCCGCCGGGGTCGCCGGCGACGAGATCATCGTGAACAACCTCGCCTTCTCCTTCGACGACAACACCGAGCTGGTCGCGCAGGCCCGCACGGAAGCGGTGAAGCGGGGCAAGGCCCAGGCCGAGCAGCTCGCCAAGGCCGCCGGTGTCGAGCTCGGCGACGTCCTCACGATCAGCGAGGGGACCACGCCCGAACCCCCGGTCATCACGGCGACCTCCAAGCAGGCCGGAGTCGCCGATGCCAGCGCGCCGATCGAGCCTGGATCCCAGAGCCTGTCGGTGCAGGTGAACATGACCTTCAAGATCGCCTGAACCTACGGTTGAGCCGATGAGCGATGTCGTACGTGTCGAGACTGCCGACCGGGTGTGCACGGTCACCCTCCACCGGCCCGAGGCCCGCAACGCGCTGAACACCGAGTTGCACCGCGCCTCGGCAGCCGCGCTCGCCGCGGCCGAAGACGACGGCGGCGTCGACGTCATCGTGCTGACCGGGGCCGACCCGGCCTTCTGCGCGGGGCTCGACCTGAAGGAGCTCGGGAGCGGAGGTGCGAACCTGGCCGGGGGCGGTGGGAGCGGCGGCGCGGCAAGATGGACGAACCCGATCCAGGCGGTGTGGGCGATGACCAAGCCCGTCATCGGGGCGATCAACGGCGCCTGCATCACGGGTGGCTTCGAGCTCGCGCTCGGGTGTGACTTCCTCGTCGCCTCCGAGCGCGCGTTCTTCGGCGACACCCACGCACGGGTCGGCGTCACCCCCGGCGGCGGGATGAGCGTGTACCTCCCGATGGCCGTCGGATTGCGACGGGCGAAGGAGATGAGCCTCACCGGTGACTTCGTCGACGCCGCGGAGGCCCACCGCCTCGGCCTCGTCAACCACGTCGTCGCGCACGACGAGCTCTTGAGCAGCGCCCACTCGCTCGCGATCTCCATCGCGGCGAACGACGGACCCACCGTTCGCCACCTCAAGGCGCTCTACGACCACAACGCAGCGCTCCCCGTCGGCGAGGCGCTCGCCCACGAACAGGCGGTGTTCCGCGATTTCCGCGTCGATTTCGACGAGATCGAGCGGCGTCGTGCCGCGATCGTCGACCGCGGCCGATCCCAACGCTGAACCGCCCCGCAAACCGCGAGCGCGAGGGGCGCGAGACTCACCCGTAGCCATGCTCTTTCCCACCGTCACCTTCGCGATCTTCTTCATGATCGTCCTCCCGGTGAGCTGGCTGCTCATGCCCAGGCGGCGACGCTGGAAGCTCTTCATGCTCGCGGCGTCGTACTTCTTCTACGGGTATTGGAACTGGCGCTTCTGCTTCCTGATCGCCGTGTCAACGATCGGCAACCAGGTCTTCGCCACGGCCATCCACCGGGCAGACACCGAACGTCGGAAGCGTTGGCTGCTCACGGGCGCCGTGGTCGCGAACCTCGGCGTGCTTGCGTACTTCAAGTACTTCGACTTCTTCGTCAGCAACGCGACGAACGCCCTCGACAAGCTCGGACTGCACCTCTCCCCAGAGATCGTCGCGGTCACGCTGCCTGTCGGAATCTCGTTCTTCACCTTCCAGGCGCTCAGCTACGTGATCGACACCTACCGCGGCACCTTCGAACCTGGGCGGCTCATCGACTTCGCCGTGTTCCTGTCGTTCTTCCCCCACATCGTCGCCGGCCCGATCGTCCGACCCGCCGAATTCATGCCCCAGCTCAAGGAGCGCCACGATCCTCGCCACGTCGACTCGAGTCGGGCGTTCTTTCTCATCGTCATCGGCCTGTTCAAGAAGGTCGTGATCGCGAACCTGCTCGCGACCCAGATCGTCGACGCCGTGTTCGCGTCGCCCAACCAGCATTCGAGTCTCGAAGTCCTCGTCGCCGTCGTCGCCTACGCGGTGCAGATCTATTGCGACTTCGGCGGCTACACCGACATGGCCATCGGGATCGCGCTCCTCCTCGGGTTTCGTTTCCCGCAGAACTTCGACAGCCCGTACACGTCGACGTCGATCCAGGATTTCTGGCGTCGCTGGCACATGACGCTGTCGCGCTGGCTGCGCGACTACCTCTACGTCCCGCTCGGTGGGAACCGCTCGGGCAAGTGGCGCACGTATCGCAACCTCATGCTCACGATGGTGATCGGCGGCTTATGGCACGGCGCCGCCTGGACCTTCGTGGTGTGGGGCGCGATCCACGGCACGTTCCTGTGCATCGAGCACTGGCGCCGCGCCCGTCGCGAGACCCGCAGTCTGCCCGACCCGCCCGACACCCGCGCTCGGCGCGTCGGCGCTCGGCTCATCACGTTCACCATCGTGTGCTTCGCCTGGATCTTCTTCCGCTCCGAGTCGTTCTCGACCGCCGAGCAGATGCTCGGGCGTCTGTTCGACCCGGCTTATTGGTTCGAGCCTGCCCCGCTCGTGACCGTGGGTGTGCTCCTCGCCATCACCGCCGGGATCCTCGAGCAGTACGTGCCCCGTGACACTTGGGGTCGGCTCATGGCACGGTTCTCGAACCTCGCGCCGGTGGCGCAGGGCCTCATGCTCGGCGCGTCACTCCTCGTCATCAACACGATGGGGCCACGTGGCGTCGCTCCGTTCATCTACTTCCGATTCTGATACTTCCGGTTCTGATACTGCAGGTTCTGATGCCACGGACTCCGACACCCACCCGGCGCCACCGGGAGACGAAGCACATCGGCGACCCGCCGCGGCGCACGATGCCGGTCGGTCACGTGCTGCTCGCGATGGTCGTCGCGCTGATCGTGGGTGCGCTGCTGAACGCGCCCGGCATCCGCAAGACGGCACTCGGCCAGGATGTCGGGGTGAAGCGCGACGTCGCGACCTTCTTCGCCGATCCGCTCGACGACCTGAGCACGTTCCTCCTGCTCGACCGACCTCGCGCCGCGCTCCAGTGGACGATCGGTCGGTCCGGGGATGACGACGTCGACCTCACGCTCCCGAGCCCGACGCTGGTCGACGGCGGGGCACCCGAAGCTCCGCCCAAGCGCGCGTTCTCCCCGGAACAGCAGGTCCGGATGTACATCGCCGGCGACTCGCTCGCGGTCACACCCGGTGAATCGCTGATCAACCTGGGGCTGCCGACCGAAGTCATCGGGCTCCTCGGCCCCGTCGACGGTCACGTCGCAACCGGTCTGGCGCGACCCGAGGTGTTCAACTGGCCCGCGTACCTCGCCGAGGTCATCCCTCCTTTGGATGCCGACGCCGTCGTCCTGACCATCGGCTCCAACGATGATCAGACGCTCACCGGCGAGGGTGGCGTCGGGCCGCTCGGCAGCCCGGAGTGGGACACCGAGTACCGGCGCCGCGTCGGCGGATTGATGGACTCTGTGACGGCCAACGGGAAGACCACGCTGTTCTGGATCGGTATCCCGCCGATGCGCAACACCGAGCGGTACGAGACGCGGTACCGACACATCAACGACATCGTGAAGAGCGAGGCGGAGAAGCGTCCGGGCAAGGTCGTGTGGGTCGACACCGCGGCGGTGCTCTCCCCGTTCGGTGGTGGCTATGCCGACTACCTCGAGAACCCCGATGGAAGCGTGGTGCAGGTGCGCACCGGCGACGGCATCCACTTCACCCGGGCTGGTGGGGACCGCATCGCCGAGGAGGTGCTCGCGGCGATGCGCTCGACCTTCGACCTCGAGTCGTGGAGGACCGCTCCGTCGAGCACCAGCACCACGGGCAGCACCAGCACCACGGTTCCCACTGCCGGGGCGAAGAAGAAGGCCGGGAAGTAGCGTTTCGCGGCAATGGACCTGACACCGCTGATACAGCCCGCCGATACGAAGCTCCTCCTCCTCGTCCTCGACGGGCTCGGCGGCTACGCCGACGCCGAGCACGGTACCGAGCTCGAAGAGGCCGCGACACCGAACCTCGACGCGCTGGCGGCCGAAGGCACGTCCGGCCTGTACGACCCCGTAGGGCCGGGGATCACACCGGGCTCGGGCCCCGGACACCTCGGTCTCTTCGGCTACGACCCCGAGGTGTTCGAGTTGGGTCGGGGCGCGCTGTCCGCCGCGGGGCTCGACGTCGAGCTGCGCGCCGGTGATGTCGCGGCGCGGGGCAACCTCTGCACCATCGCGCCCGACGGCACGATCACTGATCGCCGAGCCGGGCGTGTGCCCGACGACCAGGCCCGTCTCGTGGTCGACAAGCTCCAGACCGGCGTACACATCGACGGTGTCGAGACCGTGTTCCGCCACGAGCGCGAGCACCGATGCCTCGTCGTGCTGCGAGGCGACGGCCTCGATCCGCGTCTGGGCGACACCGACCCGCAACGCATCGGCGTGGCGCCACTCGATGCCGAACCCCGCACCGCCGAGGCGAAGCGGACGGCAGAGATCATCGGCGAGCTCGCGGCGCAGGTGCGGACGCTGCTCGCCGACGAACCCAGGGCGAACGGGCTGCTGCTCCGTGGCTTCGACACCCACCGAGAGCTCCCGCAGTACGCCGACCGGTACGGGCTGCGGGCCGCCGCGATCGCGGTCTACCCGATGTACCGCGGCGTCGCACGTCTGCTCGGCATGGACGTGCTCGGTTCCCCGACCGGACTCGACGACCAGCTCGGGATCCTGCGGGACGCGTGGGACGACTACGACTACTTCTTCTTCCACCACAAGGGCACCGACTCGGCCGGGGAAGACGGCGATCGGCCCCGGAAGATCGCCGCCGTAGAGGCGCTCGACGCGATCGTCCCCCGCCTCCGGGAGCTCGGCCCGGACGTGATCGCCGTCACCGGCGATCACTCGACGCCGAGCCAGATGGCCGCCCACTCGTGGCATCCCGTCCCGACGTTGTTGTGGAGCGAGCATTGCGGTCGCGACTCGGTCGAGCAGTTCGGTGAACGCTGGTGTCGACACGGGGACCTCGGCGTCCGTCCCATGAAGGATCTGATGGCCATCATGCTCGCCAATGCAGGACGTCTGCAGAAGTACGGCGCCTGAGACACCGCGCCGCTCGCGCGGCGCCAGACAGGGGGTGGGCGCAGATGCCCGAGCGCTTCGAACACACGATGGGCGATGCCGACGCGCTCATGTGGAACATCGATCGCGACCCCTACCTCCGTTCCACGATCGTCACGGCGCTCGTCCTCGAACGGGCCCCCGACTGGCAACGGTTCCTCGCCCGCCTCGAGCGGGGAAGCCGCCTGATCCCCCGGTTACGTCAGCGGGTCGTGGAGCCGGCCGTGCGCGTGGGTCCGCCGGCCTGGTCCGTCGACCCCGACTTCGACCTCGCGTACCACGTGCGGCGCGTCCGGGCGCCGAAGCCACGATCCTTCGACGCGGTGCTCGACATCGCCGCCACCGCCGCGATGGGCGACTTCGACCGGGCGCGCCCGCTCTGGGAGTGCACGCTCGTCGAGGGGCTCCCCGACAAGCGCGCCGGCGTCGTGCTCAAGATCCACCATTCGATGAGCGACGGTGTCGGCGGGATGAAGTTGCTGCTGATGCTCTTCGACCTCGAACGGGATCCGGGCCCGACCGGTCCGGATCCGGACCCGATCGACCTGCCGGTCTTCACCCGTTCGGGGCTCCTCGCCCACGGCGTCGACTACCAGGCCCAACGCGCGGTCGGGACGGCGCGCGGAATCGGCAGCGGCGCCATCGGCGTCGCCCGGCGACTGCGCGACGACACGATCGGCGCACTCGACGAGGGAGTACGCACGGCGTCCTCCGTCGCCCGATTTCTCCAACCCGCGCCCACGCCGATGTCGCCGCTCATCTCCGGCCGGAGTCTCGACCGTCGCGTCGCCACGATCACGTTCCCGCTCGACGAGATGAAGCGTGCCGCCAAGGCGGCGGGAGGGACGCTCAACGACGCGTTCGTCGCCGGGGTGCTCGGGGGGCTCCGCCGGTACCACGAGACTCGAGCCAGCGACGTCGATGCGCTCCGCATGATGATGCCGATCAACATCCGGGGCGAGACGGCCGGGCTCGGCGGCAACCACTTCACGACAGCCCGACTCGTGGTCCCGCTGATGATCGCCGAACCCGACGAGCGAGTGCGCGAGGTGTCGGAGCGATGCAAGCAGCTCCGTGCCGAGCCGGCGGTCGCGCTGTCGGGGAACCTCGCGACGATCCTGAACCGACTCCCGCGCCGGGTTGCGACCGCGCTGTTCGGATCGATGCTGAAAGGGGCCGACTTCATCACCAGCAACGTGCCCGGCTCACCGTTCCCGCTCTACATGTGCGGGGCCGAGGTCGAGGGCATGTATGCGTTCGGCCCGCTGTCGGGCGCCGCCGCGAACGTCGTCCTGCTGTCGCACTGCGGCACCTGCTTCGTGGGCATCAACACCGACCTGCAGGCCATCCCCGACACCCAGGCCTTCACCGCCGACCTCCAGGCCGGCTTCGACGAGATCCTCGCCCTCGGCTGAGCACCCCGGGGTCGGGGCGGCACCCAGGGTGGGGGGCGGCTCCGTACTCTGCAGTGATGGACAGCCGCGCACCGGGGACGAACACGAACAGTGGGAGTCCGGTGGGGCGTCGGGTGTTCCTCGGATTCATCGGGCTCGGCGTGGTCGGCGTGGCGACGGGCGCCGCAGTCCAGGGCTGGCTCGAGCGCACCGTCGCCCCGATCATCGGGCGCGACCCGACCGGCTTGCTCGCGCTCCTTCCGATCGGCCGCTTCCGGATCTACACGGTCACGGGCGGGCTCCCGGAACGCAGTCGGGCCGAGTACCGCCTGCGTGTCGGCGGCCTCGTCGACGAGCCGCTCGATCTCTCGTTCGCAGAGCTGACATCGATGCCGGTCACGGAAGTGACGCGCGACTTCCAGTGCGTGACGGGTTGGCGCGTTCCCGACGTGCAGTGGGTCGGGGTCCGGTTGCGCGACGTCCTCGACCGTGCCGGCGTGCAGGTGGAAGCGACCGCGGTGCGCTTCGTGTCGTTCGACGGCGAGTATTCCGAGAGCCTCACGCTCGACCAGGCCCGGCGCGACGACGTGCTCGTCGCGTATGAGCTCGAAGGAGAACCCCTCTCGTCCGAGCACGGCGGACCCGCGCGGCTCTACGTCGCGCCCATGTACGGCTACAAGTCGTGCAAGTGGCTGGGCGCGATCGAGCTGACCGCACGCGTCGAGCCCGGGTACTGGGAACAGCGCGGCTACGACGTCGACGCCTGGGTCGGCCGCTCCAACGGTCGCGACGATTCGGCGACGTGACGTGGCATGACCGGCGCTGCGATCCGTCCTCTCGAACCCCCGATCGAGCCCGACCTCGAGCGCTTCGATCGCGTCGAGCGAACGGTGCACTGGGCGACCGCCGCGCTCTTCTTCACGGTGATGCTCACCGGCGCCGCTCTGTACGCGGGACCGATCAGCGCGCTCGTCGGACGACGCGAGCTCGTCCGCACTGTGCACGTCGTCGCCGGACTCGCGCTGCCAGTCCCCCTCATCGCGGGACTCCTCGGCCGCTGGGGGGCCAACCTGCGCGCCGACCTCGGCCGCATCAACCGTTGGATCCCCGACGATCGCGTGTGGCTGCGCCGTCGTACCCGGGCCCGCGCGCGTCTCGGGAAGTTCAACTCCGGCCAGAAGCTCAACGCCGCGTTCCTCGGTGCGGCGATCGTGCTGATGCTGGGCACCGGGATCATCATGAAGTGGTTCGAGCCGTTCCCCCTGTCGTGGCGCACCGGCGCAACGTTCGTCCACGACTGGGTCGCGCTGGGCGTCTGGATCGCGGTCATCGGTCACGTCGCCTTCGCGATGCGCGATCCCGAGGCGCTCGCTTCGATGCAGCGCGGGAAGATCAGCAGCCGTTGGGCTCGAACGAAGCGGCCCCGGTGGTACGAGGAGACGACCGGGAACCCCGCGGAGCGTCCGAAGACCCCCCGGTAGGCTCGCTCCCGATGGGAGCCGAGAACCGACCCACGATCGTGCTCCCACCCGAGCTGCGACCGGGCGACGGGCGCTTCGGCTCGGGCCCGTCGAAGGTCCGCCCCGAGGCGGTCGCGCGCCTCGCCGACGCCGCCACCGGTTACCTCGGCACCAGCCACCGGCGTGCCGGCGTCCGCGACGTCGTGCGCCGCGCCCGGGATGGGCTCTCCGCGCTCTTCACCCTCCCCGACGGGTACGAGGTGCTGCTGGGCAACGGTGGGACGACCAGTTTCTGGGACGCGGCCGCGTTCGGCCTCATCGAGCGCCGCAGCGAGCACCTCGCGTTCGGTGAGTTCTCCTCGAAGTTCGCTGCGGTCACGCGGGCCGCACCGCACCTCGAAGACCCGATCGTGATCGAATCCGAACCGGGAACGCACCCGGAACCGGTCGCGGATGCATCGGTCGACGCCTACGCGCTCACCCACAACGAGACGTCGACCGGCGTGATGTCCGAGATCGTCCGCCCCGGGACCGCGCGCCCCCAGGGTGCCGACGCGATCGTCCTCGTCGACGCCACGTCGGCCGCGGCAGGGCTACGGATCGATCCCGCCCAGTTCGATGTGTATTACTTCGCGCCGCAGAAGGCGCTCGCCTCCGAGGGAGGCCTCTGGCTCGCCTGCTGCTCACCCGCCGGCATCGAGCGCATCGAGCGCATCGCGGCATCGGGACGTTGGTGCCCCCCTTCCCTCGATCTCGGCATCGCGCTCGAGAACAGCCGCCTCGACCAGACGTACAACACACCATCGCTCACCACGCTCTTCCTGCTCGCCAATACCGTCGAGTGGATGAACGAGCATGGAGGCCTGGAGTGGGCGGCGTCCCGGTGCGATCGTTCGGCCGAGATCCTGTACGGCTGGGCGGAGGCGAGCGAGCACGCCACACCGTTCGTCGCGAAGCCGTCGGAACGCAGCCACGTGAGCGCGACGATCGACTTCGAGGGCGTCGACGCCAACGACCTCGCGACCGTGCTGCGGGCCAACGGCATCGTCGACACCGAGTCCTACCGCAAGCTCGGGCGCAACCAGCTTCGCATCGCGCTCTTCCCGGCGATCGAGCCCGACGACGTCGCCACGCTCACCCGCGCGCTCGACTACATCATCGAGCACATCGGCGAGCTCACGCCCGGGAGCCTCGAGTGAAGACCCTGCCCGACGGGCTCGTCGCGATCGTCAAGCGCGACTGCCCGACCTGCATGCTCGTCGTCCCGGTGCTCGTCGAGCTCGAAGCGGACCCCACCACCACGCTCACGGTCTTCACCCAGGACGATCCGACCTTCCCCGAAGGCATCGACGCCATCGACGACACCGATCTCACGGTGTCGTTCGCCCTCGACCTCGACACGGTCCCGACGCTGCTGCGGATCGAGAACGGTCGCGAGGTCGCGCGCACCGTCGGCTGGAGCCGCGAGCAGTGGGAAGCGTTCACCGGGCGAACGGGTCTCGGCGAAGGTCTCCCGCCGCATCGCCCCGGGTGTGGCTCACGCACCCAGGACCCCGACCTCGTCGCGCACCGCACCGCAGCCGCCGGCGCGGCGCAACTGCGGTCGCGCCGGGTCGAGCTCGGGGAGAGCGAAGACGACATCGAGGCGATGTTCGAACGCGGCTGGAGCGACGGGCTGCCGCTCGTCCCGCCGACGCCCGAGCGCGTCGCCCGCATGCTCACCGGCACCACACGTGACCCGGCCGAGGTCGTCGCGACCGTGCCGCCCGACCTCGTGGACTGCACGGTCGAGAAGGTGGCGATCAACGCGGTGCTCGCGGGTTGTCGACCGGAGTATCTCCCCGTCGTGCTCGCCGCAGTCGAGGCGGCCTGCACCGACGAGTTCAACATCCACGGTGTCCTGGCCACCACGATGCCCGTCGGACCGGTCGTCGTCGTGAACGGACCGGTGGCGCGCGCGATCGGGATGAACTCACGCGGCAACGCGCTCGGTCAGGGCAACCGCGCCAACGCGACCATCGGCCGCGCGCTCCAGCTCGTGATCCGCAACGTCGGCGGCGGGCGCCCCGGCGGCGTCGACCGCGCGACGCAAGGCCAACCGGGGAAGTACACGTTCTGCTTCGCCGAGGACGAGGCCGGTTCACCGTGGGAGCCGCTGCACGTCGCGCGCGGCTACGACGCCGATGATTCAACGGTCACGCTGTTCACGGGCGAGGGACCTCGCGTGATCCTCGACCAGCTCTCCCGCACGCCCGAATCCCTGGTCGGCAGCTTCGCCGCATGTCTGCGCACCGTCGCCCACCCGAAGATCG
>Ga0315283_10003947_pt1 | contig 12770 bp, 9 predicted proteins | sample YL17G09_0_MG_FD_204541 | JGI IMG/M metagenome (GOLD analysis project Ga0315283, IMG submission 204541) | Sediment microbial communities from Yellowstone Lake, YNP, Wyoming, USA - YL17G09_0 | ecosystem: Environmental > Aquatic > Freshwater > Lake > Sediment | place: USA: Wyoming | collected...
TCCAGGTGGCCGTAACCACGACGTCCTAAAATGGCGTAACCCCGCACCGAATTCCGACGTACGAAGCCCCGGTCATATCGGGCGAACCTGTTACAGCCCACGTCCTGTAAACCACTCCAGGGCAGTCCACGTCACGCCCCCGCATCTGATAGTGCTTGACCGTGACGGTGCCGCCGCCACCGCCGCCGCCACCTGACACCTGACTCGGGCGCGTGTTCCTGTCCGGACTTGAACCAAGCCTCACGCCAGCGACGGACGAAAGATAGGAATCCCCACGTGACCCGAGAGGCGGACCAGCCTGTCCGAGAATGGTGAGTCGGGTCTTCGGACCCCGGCGTTGGCTCGGTCCGCGCTCCTGAGCGGCGCTGGACTGCCAGTTAAGAGTCACGTCGTACGAGCTCAGATAGGAGATGTTGTAAGGCGCGACTTCTATGGTATAGATGCCAGGGGAAAGGTTTCCAGTGAACGCGAACGGAGTTCCCGCGGCAAGCTGAGTGACGTTGTAGTTGGTATATGAGACTTGGAACAGCTCGGGGTTAGCGCCAAACCCGTTGACTCCGCTGACGATGTTCGGGGAGTTCCCGGACCTCAGGTAGATGTTCGGGTAGGTTGACCCGGACGAAAGGATGTCTACTATGACGGAGTTGGCTCCTCCGGCCGGGATGGTGAACTGGTAGTAGTCAGCTGGAACGTTCGTCCCGAAGCCGGCGTAAGCACGGCCCATGGACAAACATCCGGTAGTTGTGAAGTCGCCCGGAAGGGTTTGGGCGTTGTTGATGGTTAGGAGAGAACAGGTCATCGGCTAGCCTCAGCTGTTCGCCGGGGTGGTTACTCCATCCCACGGGCCGGCTATTACGGGAGACCTGGCCGACCCGGAGAGCTGAATCCACTGATGGGAATCGTACGTGTCACACCCGTTCCCGCCTTGAACAAGATACCACCAACGGAGTGTGCCCTTACGCTGCTTCTGGGCATTCTGATACGACAGAACCCAGACTGGCTCCCGGACTCGGAAGACGGCCGGGTTCGACGCCACGCTCTCAGGGGTCCCGGGATTTTGCTCCAGGGGACGGAAGAACTGGCTGCTATACCAGTCTTCCGCGATAAGACTGCAGCCAATATACTCTTGAAACGCATCTCCCGTCGGAAGTCCACGGTTTCTCCATCCGCGGTAGGTCATGCCAGATCCAAAATTGTAGTTTACGGCACAGACGATCGTGCCGGCGCAGAAAAAGTCAGATGAGGCGTTCCTGGTCGTCACAGATATGACCTGAGTATTGACGGTGCGCGTGCCGGTGTACAAAGTTACATAATTCGGAACGAACCACACGTAGGGGTTTACATCCCCGTCCTCGGTATCGTCGCACCGGTGGAACGCGATTCCGACGAACGTGCCGGCGCTGATGGCGGGCGTCCCGACCGCGAACGTGAAGCTTCCGTCGGCCGAGACTCCGGCGGACGGGGTTGCGTTCGCACACAGGATCTGCGCAACTCCGTACGTGACGGGGGTCGGCGTGGTGCAAGTCCATACCTTCGGTCCGGAGCTTACGGCGTTGGACCCACCCGTGCCGATGGCGGCGTACGTGCCGATGGTCGGAAACACGTTGGCTCCCGACGATGCTCCCCCGGGACACATGGTTGTCGTCACGGCGGCAAGGCGAGCCGCTGAGGTGAAGAGGGAGGAGGCCTCTCCGACGGGATCGACGCACTGATGGTAGATATGGCCTTGAGTAGCGTCGGACCGCCAGAACACGACGAACTGCTGATACTCAATCACGGTCGTGGACGGGGTGACGGTAGACCCAGAGCTCGAGCCCGTGATGAGGTCCGTCCCGTTGAACGTGCCCGTGCGAGGAGCAACGACGAGGTAGCCAAGGGACGTTGCCGTGTCCGTGACAACTCCAACGACTTCGCCCGTCGCCGAGGATACGGCCTGGGTGATGGCCTCCCCGCGAGTGAAACCACTTCCGGACGGAACCGTAGCCCCGATAGGGATCTTCAGCATGGAGGGCCCTTGGGCACACCACCAGGATCCTGCCGCGAGAGTCGGGTAAACGTCCGTGAGCGGAGTGGCCGCTCCACCCCACTTATCGTTCGTCGCCACCCCTCCGGTATCCATGATCGTCCCGTTTGATGACGCCTTATAGACCCACCCGGCAGCCTTCATGGCCCTGGTGAGCTTCCATATGCCGCTCGTCAGCTCGTTGGCGGAGGCAAGAGCGTAGTTCGGGACAGTCTGGTTAGCCATCGATCAACCTCATATATAAGAAGCGCGGAATCCCGCAAACTTGCAGGTTGCCCTGTCGGACCCACCCGGAGAAGCCGGGACCGAGATTCTCATCTGGACTTCATATTTTTGGGACGAGTTCGGAATGGCGCCTCCGGCCACCAGGCTGACCGAAGAGACGAAATCCGGGGTAGCGGACGTCGTCGTCAGGGTTGTTCCGGCCACGGCAAGCCCCGTGTCCAGATTGTAGAGGCGTATTTCGGTAGTCACGCCCGTCGTCGCCTCAATCAACGCTACGAAGTCGATGGTTCTAGTCCCCTGGTTGAGGATCGCCGAGGGGTCGAATACCACGCCGCCGATCGCCACGAACCCCGACGTGGACGCCTGCTGGACTCCGGACACGCCGGGATATAGCTTGAGGTCCGGGACGGACGTCGATGGCCCGGTCGCGCCCTGCGGCCCTGTGGCCCCGGTGGGGCCCTGCGGTCCGCCGAACGGGCCGGTGGCCCCGGTAGCCCCTGCGGGGCCGATAGGTCCGGTGGGGCCCGTGGGTCCAGTGACGCCCTGGACTCCAGTGGCTCCCTGGATGCCCTGAGACCCCTGTGGCCCCGTGAACCCGATCGGGCCGAGGCCTCCCGTGATGCCAGTCGCGCCTTGGACGCCCTGTGGCCCGGTGACACCCGGAGACCCCTGTGGTCCCGTGAACCCGATCGGGCCGGTGGCTCCAGTGACGCCCGTAACGCCGTCCACGCCGGTCGCCCCTTGCGGACCCACAGGGCCAGTGGGTCCTGTGTCGCCCTTGAGGCCCGTAACGCCTGGGGAACCCTGGGGGGCGCCGGCGGGGCCGGTTGCTCCAGTGACGCCTTGAGCGCCCGTCGGTCCACCCGCAGGGCCTTGGACAGCGCCGATGGTGGCAATATCGAACGTTCCCCACGTGATATTGAACGTCCGGGCCGCCGCGTCCGGGCACATGAGGCGCAGGTCGATGACGTCGCCCATGCTGAGCGATATGAGTCCGGTGAGGACGACGATCTGGTCGGCCTCCTCCTCGAACTGCGACGTTTGGTTGGTAAGACCAGCGACTTGCACGCCGTTCAAGAACGCCGCGAGCACGCCGGTCGTCGCGACGTCGGCCGGCCTGTTGAAGGTGACGGACGCGGAGAGCCTGAAGATTCCGGCCCTTCCGATCGCAATATCGTCGGTAACCTGGCTCGGCGTGGCCGCGTTCGAAATACCCGCGTTCGCCCACGGGATCTTATAGAAGACCCCCTGGAGCGCAAGCGTTACGGACAGTGCGTCGGCCGGGACTGTGTAGAGCTCGGCGTACGTCGTCTCCGAGACTCCCGGACCGGTCGGTCCCGGGGATCCCTGAATACCCTGGACGCCCGTGGCGCCGTAGGTGCCCACAGACCCTGTCGGCCCGACCGGCCCGATCGGCCCGGTCGGTCCGGTGTACCCAGGTCCTGTAGGTCCGAGAGGTCCTGTAGGTCCGAGGCCTCCAGTGACGCCCGTCGCGCCCTGGATGCCCTGTATCCCCTGGAGACCTGTCGCGCCCCGCTGTCCCGTCGGCCCTTGTACGCCTGTGGCTCCGATAGATCCAGTCGGCCCTGTGGGTCCTGTGACTCCTTGAGACCCGGTCGGCCCGACAGCCCCGGTCTGGCCTTGAGGGCCTGTGGCTCCTGTGTCGCCCTTCGGGCCTGTGGACCCCGTCGGACCTGTCGGCCCTATTGCGCCCGTGGCGCCTATTGCGCCCGTCGGACCGACCGTTCCCGTCGGCCCCTGCGGTCCGGTCGACCCTGTCGGTCCCGTGGCTCCGGTGGCGCCCTGCGGCCCCTGTGGCCCCGTGGCACCCGTGGCACCAATTGGTCCGGTGGCCCCCGTGGAGCCTATCGCTCCGCTCGGTCCCGTCGCGCCCTGCTGTCCCGTCGGACCGGTAGCCCCCGTGATGCCGGGTGATCCTTGAACACCCTGCGGCCCGGTCGGCCCAGTCTGTCCGGTGACTCCAGGAGAGCCCTGAGGAGCGCCGGCAGGGCCGGTCGCCCCGGTGACTCCAGGAGAGCCCTGGATGCCCTGCGCGCCCGTCGGGCCGGTCGGACCCGTGTCGCCCCTCGGACCAGTCGGCCCCGTAGGCCCGGTCGGGCCCGTGGGTCCGCCAAACACGGAGGCCCCGGTAAACCCGGTGGCGCCCTGCGGACCGGTGGCGCCCGTCTGTCCTCTAGGCCCTGTGGCTCCCGTCGGGCCTGTGGCTCCTGTGGAGCCTATTGCGCCTGTTGGGCCAGTCGCACCCTGCGGTCCTGTCGCGCCGGTGATGCCCGTCCCCTGCGGACCTTGCTGTCCCGTCGGACCTTGGACTCCCGTCGGACCTTGGACTCCCGCGACGCCGGTGGCGCCGGTGGCGCCGGCCGGGCCGGTGGCGCCGGCAGGTCCCGTCGGCCCCGTAACGCTTGTCCCTATCGGTCCCGTCGCCCCGGTGACGCCGTTCGGCCCCGTCGCGCCCGGAGCTCCGGTCGGCCCCTGAGTGCCTTGCGGTCCAAGAGGGCCCGTCGCTCCCGTATTTCCCGGGGAGCCTTGCGGACCCGTGACGCCCAACGGACCAGTTGGGCCGACCGGTCCAGCAGGACCTGTGGCTCCAGTTGCTCCAAATGTCCCGATAGGTCCTGCTGGACCGGCAGGTCCGGTGTTTCCTGTCCCTCCGAGCTGTCCCGTCGGCCCTATGGCGCCCGTCGGACCTATCGGTCCGGTCACGCCCTGCGATCCTGTCGGTCCTGTCGGTCCTGTCGCCCCTTGAGGTCCTGTGAAGCCCGTGTGGCCTCGAGGCCCTGTCCAGCCGGTCATTCCGGTTGTGCCGGCAGGGCCCGTGGCGCCCTGCGGCCCTGTCGCGCCCGTACCCGCCGGTCCCGGAGGGCCTGGCGGCCCGCCGGCAGGGCCGGTCGGTCCTTGTGCCCCGGTCGGACCTGTCGGCCCCCCGAACACGGTAGCGCCTGTCGGTCCCTGTATACCCTGCGGACCTGTGGCTCCGACCGGTCCAGGAGGTCCGCCTGCGGGACCCGTTGCTCCCGTGACACCTGGAGATCCCTGCGGTCCGGTCGGACCGGTCCGCCCTTGCGGACCCGTATGGCCAGTGACGCCCTGAATGCCCTGCGCGCCGGTCGGACCTGTGGCGCCCGTGACTCCAGGTGAGCCTTGCGGTCCCGTAGCTCCGGTGACGCCGGTCGGACCTGGGAATCCGGTCGGCCCGGTCGAGCCCATCGGCCCGGTGGCTCCGGTGACTCCCGGAGATCCCTGCATTCCGGTGGCGCCAGTGACGCCCGCCGTCCCCTGCACGCCCTGCACGCCGGTCGGCCCTTGCGGTCCGGTCGCGCCTATCGTTCCAGTTGGGCCGACGTTTCCAGTGACGCCTATCGCGCCAGTGACTCCCGTGGCGCCTATCGCGCCAGTCGCGCCCGTGACTCCCTGCACGCCCTGTACGCCCGTGATACCTATGGCCCCGGTCGGCCCAACAGTTCCCGTCGGGCCCGTGGCTCCTGTGTCGCCCTGCACGCCCTGCACGCCGGTTATCCCGACTGCGCCGGTCGGCCCCGTCGGTCCTTGTGGCCCTGTGGCCCCGGTGAATCCTGGCGCCCCGGTGGGTCCGGTGACGCCTTGCATACCCGTTTGTCCGGTCGCGCCCTGTGGTCCAGTGAAACCGGTCGCGCCCTGTGGTCCAGTGGCTCCCGTCGATCCCGTTGCGCCTATCGCTCCTGTCGGCCCCGTCGGCCCCGTCGCGCCCTGCGCTCCGGTCGCGCCCGTCATTCCCGGAAGGCCTGTCGCGCCAGTGACTCCAGGAGACCCCTGAGGGGCTCCTGCCGGTCCAGTGGCACCTGTAACTCCGGGCGATCCCTGCGGGCCTGTAGACCCGGCACCGGGTCCGGTGGCTCCCTGCGGGCCCGTGGCTCCGAGGAATCCGGCGGGAACCACGAAGCCCCCACCTATGATCGTCCCGGAAGGCTGGTTTGCAGCCAGGCTCGTGAGGACAAGGTTGGATCCCGACACGCCGGTGATCCCGAGGACCGTGTAGTATCCACCCGTTGGGACGAACACGGCTTGCCCAGGCTGCTGCCAGCTCAGGCCGAACCCGTTGGCCGCTCCCGTCAGGACGGTGTAGAGGCTGAAGTTGTTCTGTGCGTACGTCGGAGTGAGGTTGAACGGGTTCGGGCCGAGCGGCCCCGTCGCGCCCGTTGGTCCTGCAGGCCCGGTTCCGACGGGCCCCGTCGGACCAGTCGCCCCCTGCGGTCCCGTAGACCCTGTGACGGCTGGCCCGGTCTGGACCGCGCCTGTGGGACCCTGTGGTCCGGTGGCACCGGTGGGGCCAGTGGCACCCGTAACACCCTGCGGGCCCGTAGGTCCAGTGGCGCCGGTGTTTCCCCTCGGCCCTGTCGGTCCGGTAGGTCCTGTGGCTCCTGTAGGGCCTTGCGGTCCCGTGGCTCCTGTACGGCCGACCGAGCCCGTCGGACCTGTTGGTCCGGTGGCCCCTTGCTGACCGGTGGGCCCTGTCGCGCCAGTTCGTCCCTGAGGGCCTGTAGGGCCTGTAGGGCCTGTGCCTCCCGTGGCCCCCTGCGGTCCGGTAGCCCCTGTGGGCCCGACGGACCCGGTTGGTCCCGTGAACCCGGATCCGCCAGCAGGACCGGTCGCACCCGTCGGCCCCTGCGGTCCCGTGGCGCCCGTCGCACCTACTGGGCCGGTCGCGCCAGTCTGTCCGTCAGGTCCGGTGACGCCGGTGACGCCGTCGTCGCCCTTGACGCCGGTGAACCCGGTCGGGCCTGGGGACCCCATCGGCCCAATCGGCCCCACCGGCCCGGAGGCGATGAGTTCGTCGATGAGGTACAGGTAAGCGTCGAGTTCGGTCGTGGCTCCACGGTGTCCGGACTCTGAACCTTCCGTGTACGCCGGATGGCGTCGAGGGAGCGTGGCCGTGGTGGCCGGAAGCCCCTCCCCGACATTGCGCGCGTAGAACCAGCTCTCGACGATCTTGTTGAGGCCAACGCCGTTGTCCGCTATGAAGCGGATCTTCCACGTTCCCCTTTGGTCGGGGACGATCGTGACGACCTGAGTGTTGGTCGGGAAGATCGTCCCTGTAGCCTCAATAAGGTCCTGGTCGACGGGGCGGCTGATCAGCTGCCACGTGTAAGCCCCGTACATCGTCGGGACGGACAGGATGACGGGCGTCCCGACGAGAATGTCGAGGTTCGGGCCGCCGATCTGTTGGGACAGACCTTGGGTTATGCTGATAAGGGGGCCAGGCATCCTGTCAGTAGTCTCCGATTAGGCGCCTAGTGGACAACGCTCCAGGTTGGCCCCAAAAACGTCCGACCGTCATGCGGAATGATACCGGCTAGCGGAAGTCCACTTTGATCATGTCCCTCATCTTTTGCCGGAATTGATCCGACGTATCCTTCGACAAGAATCTCTCCGGCACCGCGATGAGAAGTGTAACGTCGGCCATGCCGGCCGATCCCAGAGTCCTGAAGGTCCTTCGAGAGCTTTCCGTCCTCCACGCACCGGAGGGAAAGCCGTTCATCCTCAAGTCGGGCAAAGAGTCGATGACCTACGTCGACGTGCGCCTGGCGTCGCTCGACCCTCGCGGCCTTCGTGTTCTTGCCGGGGAGCTCTTCTGGACCGCCATGCGCCTGAGGCCGGGGTCGTGCCTGGCGGCGGGCGTCGCACTCGGCGGCTGCCCGCTTGCCACGGGAGTCTCGTCCACCTCGCTCATCGCCTCGGAGCTAAAGGACGGGGACCGCAACGTCCACGACCACCTCCCCGTCTGGGATGCGATCTACGTCCGCCCGGAGGCGAAGGATCACGGCACAGGCAAGCTCATCGAGGGTCGCTTCGAGAAAGGGTGGGGCGTCGTCCTGTTCGAGGACGTGGTCACGTCGGGAGGCTCCACGCTGAAGGCCATCGCCGCTCTCCGTGACGCGGGCCTCGAGGTTAAAGGAGTGGTCGCAGTACTTGACCGTGAGGACCGCGACGCCGACGGGAAGCTCGGGCGGGAGAAGATTCAGTCGGAGGCCCCTTTCCGGGCGCTCTGCACTCTCAACGAGCTCCTGGCCCAATGACGGCTCCGGTTGACCTGTTTAGCCTTACGAAGGATCAGAAGATTCACCTCGCGTGCTCCATGGTCCCGTGCAGGGCAGCCTATGAAGGGCCGGGCGTCCCTCTCGAAAAGCGTATACGAGACTTCTACAGGGACATGGAATGCCCCGTTCGCGGCCATCGCCTAAACCCCGTCGGTGACTGCGTCTTCTGCGGCCTTCACCTGGAGGTGCATGAGAATCCGCCGTATCGGGACCTGATCACGGTCGCCACTCCTTGTGGCCCGATGATGATATGAACGCGCTCAACCGCTGCACGGTCACCAACAACCCTTGCGGGACGGACACCTGGCAGGTCGGCTACTGCTGCCCTTGCGAGCCCTGTCAGAGCTACCTCCGAATCCAGGAGTCGATGAGGCGGCTTGGGGCGGTCATCGTGGACGACATCGGCCGGAGGATGGCGGAGCGCAAGGCCCTCGGAAGGCTCGAAGTGGAGTCGATGGCGCGCATCATGGCATGCAAGAGACAAGGCCATCTCCGCAACCCTGTCGGAAAGTGCGTGCGCTGCTATGACCAGGCAGAGGACGACTATGGAAGCGTTTGAACATATCGCGTTCGCAATGGACGTGTCGAGCCTCAAGGATGCCTGCAAGTATGAGGCGATGCTTGGCCCGTACGTCGGAGCTTTCAAGGTCGGGCTGGAGCTCTTCATCTCCTGTGGCGGCATTCCTCGGATCGAGAAGCCCGTCATCCTAGACCTCAAGCTCCACGACATCCCGGAGACCGTGGCCCGCGCGGTGAAGGCCGGCGGCGACAAGGGCGCCCAGTTCATGACCCTCCACGTCCAACAGCGCAAGACCCTGGAGGAGGCCGTAAAGGCCGCCGAAGAGTTCAAGATGAAACTCCTCGGCGTGACCGTTCTGACCTCAATGAACGATGACGACTGTCAGGACCTCGGCTATGTCCCGCTTCAGCCTTCAACTCGCGCCTTCACGCTTGCCCAGTTCGGCCATGACTGCGGCCTGCGCGGCTTTGTCTGCTCTCCTCAGGAGGTGTCGAAACTCAAGGCCGCCTTCCCGGACTCCTTTTTCCTCGTCCCCGGAGTCCGCCCGGCGGGCTCCGACGCCGGAGACCAGAAGCGCGTCGGGACTCCGGCCCAGGCCGTGAAGGACGGGGCGGACCTCATCGTCGTCGGACGTCCCATCCGCGACGCGGCCGATCCGATAGCCGCTGCGAAGGCAATCGCCGACGAGATCGAGGCCGGCTGACCGTAAGTCCGTTCCCGACCGGTGTAATATCCCAAACAGCGACGAACACAGGAGTACTTGACAGAAGCTCCAACGTGTGCTAGACTCTTCAGAGTTGTCGTACCCTCATCCGGTGCGCGACCAAGACGACCGACTCCAGACCTGAGACTCACGATGAGAACATCAACCCAACATCACGGATTGTGCGCAGTGGCCAGGACGGCCATGGCGTCGTGGTGTGTCCTGGGTACGAGCGCCATCGTCGTGGAAAATCTCGGGCTTGCGTATACCACCTCCGACCGCCAGCCCAAGTTTCAGAGCCCGGAGGCAGACACGTAAGGGCGGCCATCTCACTTGATCCTCAAAGGATCACAGCGAAGGCCGCCCTGGAGAAATCCACGGTGGCCTTCAGCGTTTTTGGAGTTCGACATGCGACCAGACACCATCCGTGAAAGCTATCGACCCGTGACCGACTCCGCACATCCGGGGTTCGTTCTCAGGTTGGCTACCTGACACCGCCTGTAAAGCGGCTGGGACTTAGCGCCTAGTGGTTCGACTCCACCGAGCCCCACGAAGAAAGACCAAGACGATGAAGCTCAAAAAGAACAAGCCCGGTGACGCCGGGCTCGAAAGCGAGGGACGTTAGCACCAAGGCGGTGCCGAGGACTTTTAATCCTCAGGAGGCGAGTTCGATTCTCGTGCGTCCCACCAGGCCTCAGGCCTGAGGGTCCGTAGCTAAACGGTAAAGCAGCTCGCTCTTAACGAGAAGATTGTCGGATCGTCCCCGACCGGACCCACCAGAGCTTACGGGCTCTGAAGACAGGAAGGAATGACCTGCGTGCCGAGGCACGCCACGGAGAGCGTGTATTCAGCATTGGAGAGTCGTCTAGAGGCAGGACAGCAGTTTCTGAAGCTGCGTACGAAGGTTCGATTCCTTCCTCTCCAACCATCGAATCGCAAGGTTCGAGTTGACCTTTGAAAATTTAACGGAACTTGGGGTTCGCTCCTTACTGGCTTCGTGCCGGAACAGGTCCGCGCGGTTCGTGATCGACTGCCGATGATACAGGCAGGCTGCAGCACGCGCGGATTTGAAGCGTCCCCTCTTCCGGTTTGCGCGCGGGGTCCGAACAAAGCTTCGGCCAAGGGAGGACCCTGCGTTTTTGCCCCCATAGTTTAGTGGTCAGAATGCTTGGTTTTCACCCAGGCGAGCGGAGTTCGATTCTCCGTGGGGGCACTGTTGGGGTAGTGGGGGAATTGGAACCTCACCTCATTGTCTATGAGATCTATGCGGGTTCGAGTCCCGTCTACCCCGCTACATATCGTGCACGATGTCGACAAGGCACTCCAGGTCAGGACAGTCCTCCCGGGCAGTCTCGTTCTTCCTCAGACACACGACGTTCTTCTTCTTGAGGTCATCATATAGGACCTCGTAGTGCCCCGGCCGATGCTCTTGGCTCACGCGGACGTCCGCTCCGAAGATGGTCGCGACCATCCCGGCCGCGATGAGCTCCGGGACGACGTTCAGATCAAGGTCTTCCCCCTTGACGTTCTTCTTCAGCTCCTCGAATTCCTTCTGGCACACCCGGATCTGCTCCACACGCCCGCCGTTCGTCTCGACAGGGAGGAACACGAGGTCGAGGAAGTTCTTCATCCACTCGTTCGGCGCCCTCGACGGAGGGACGAGCTCGAACTGCGGACGGTCCGCCAGGTTTGACACGGTTTACGTTACATAGGCGGTAGTGCAGGGCACAACACGGATTCCAACACCGTGAAGAAGGGTTCGATTCCCTTACCGTCTGCCAGCGAAGGCGTCCGGCTCTGAACCGGGTGCGCCCTAGCGCTAAGAGGCTTGCGTAGCGCCGTAACCGACACCCGTACTCGATTCGGGCAAGGGCCGGCGACTCCCTCTTCAGGTCCCCATCGTCTAGAGGCCTAGGACAGCTGATTCTCAGTCAGCATACTCCGGTTCGAATCCGGATGGGGACGCTATGCCCTCGCAGCACGACTGGATCGTGCAACGCGCTACGAACGCGGAGGTTGGAGGTTCAAATCCTCCCGAGGGCGCTATTCCGGGGTCGTTCAACGGTAGGACGGGCGTCTGTTTAACGCTCTATGCTGGTTCGAATCCGGCCCCCGGAGCTAGACGGTAGGCTTTTTCTTGTAACATTCTTGTTATGGGACGGAAGCTCACGAAAGACCGGAAGAAATACCTCTCGTGGGCCGTCGCTGACGCCCGAAGGAAACTTAAACTTCGGGCGGTTGCGTACAAAGGCGGAGCGTGTCAGGAGTGCGGATACTCGAAGTGCCCGGCCGCACTTCAGTTTCATCATCTTGATCCGAAGAAGAAGGACTTCGGACTGGGCGGAGGACGAACAAGGTCTTGGGTTAAGGTGAAGCCCGAGCTCGACAAGACAGTCATGCTCTGTTCGAACTGTCACCACGAACTTCATTACGAGGAAGACCTGATCCAGAGCAGGATACTAGAACAAGAGATACGGAAACTGTTTCCTGCTCGGAAGCCCATTGAACATGGAAATTCGAGCCGATATACCGCGGGCTGTCGATGTGATCTCTGCAAAGCAGCCCACGCCAAACGCATACGTGACTACAAGGTGACGAAGCTCAATGGTCGAGCAAGAGCCTGTTAGACTCTAGGAAGAAGGTTCAATTCCTTCCGTCATCGCAAGTGTACCGTCGTCGCATGAAGCCCGAAGTTCACCATGGCGACGGGCTCGAACTCCTCAAAACCCGCAAGTGGGATCACATTCTGACGGACCCAGACTACGAGCGTCAGCCGGACGCCTCGCTCTATCGCGAGCACTGTCCGGGCAGCGTCATCCTCTTCTGCGACCCGACCCGACGGCCGCCCGGACCGGCGCCCGACGAGGTCCTCGTCTGGCTGAAGCCACCGGCCTACAAGAACGTGTCCAAGCGGTGCGCCAAGATGTTCGAGGAGATCCTCGTCTATCGGGGCGGGGAGAGCGTTTTCAACTGCCTTCACTGGTCGTCGATGACCGGAATCTTCACCGACGGCTTCGTCACGAAGGCCGACCACCCGTACGCCAAGCCGCCGACCCTCATCGAGAAGCTGGTCCTGATGTACACGGACCCGGGCGACCTCGTCTACGACCCGTTCTGTGGCTCGGGTACCGTCGGCGCCGCCTGCCTCAAGCACGGCCGTAAGTACGTCGGATGCGAGATAGAGCGTAAATATTACGACATGGC